>Ga0056128_1002527_pt1 | contig 21787 bp, 13 predicted proteins | sample WorMetLIZISLAND2_FD_71113 | JGI IMG/M metagenome (GOLD analysis project Ga0056128, IMG submission 71113) | Marine gutless worms symbiont microbial communities from Max Planck institute for Marine Microbiology, Germany - Olavius geniculatus... ... | reverse complement strand
ACTATTCACGATTTTACTCCCACGAAATTTCACCACGGGCGATGGCGTCAGTCATGTCTTACTGCCCACTAGGAAACTATGCAGCAAGGTCGCATAGTGCAGAGCAAGCTCCATATCTCACATTTGTATGCAAAACACACTTTGGGCATAAATTCTGATAATTTGCAAGCAAGCTGTTATACAATTTTATAATTTGGCTAAATGATTTACATTTTAGTATATTTTGTGCTCAATTAAGTCGTTACAACGTTTACTTAAGACAACAACTCAGCGTTATGCACTGATTTGGAGATTTATGTTTCACACGGTAGTGCGTTGACATAAATTAGGTGAGGTGGAAAATAACTGCCCTTTACACAATTCATTGTCTTGGCCATCTTTGTGGCAAAAATTATCAAAGTCAGTGGAAATTTGACAAGGTCATGATAAAAACAATTTTGACTGTTTTTTTTCTGAGACACGGTGTAGTGAAGTTGTAGGCAGCATAGGCATATTCTGAACTGAGTCGTTTGATGTTTATATTAGAGATGGGGTCTTTCAGAACTGTTCATGGACAGCTCGAGGACATAAACTCGTGGCTTCGGCCTCGAAGAGGTTTCGTCTTGGCCTTGAAAATGCTGGCCTCAAGGCTTAAACCCATCACTGGTTTATAGATTCCGAGCAAGTAGGCATACGCTCAAATATAACATTTACTAAATAACATAAGCTAGTAATAAATGTCCGTTTATGCAGTGAATATGTGTCATTTGATTGTGCTGTTAGGGTTGGCTTCCTCATTACGTCGTCGAACAAGTTCTGTCCGGTGTGTTGCTTCAGTTTCTGCGACATCTGCGTGAACATTGCGCCGCCGCTGCCCATAGCGCCAAGTCATAACGACAGCACTCTCCCATAATGCACTGCACTCTACACCAAACTCTCAATTTATTGCTACTGCTCTAGCTAATCGTAATAACAGTAATACATAACACCTCTCCTGTACGATATCTCCTCTAGAAACGGTGTTGCATTCTTGGCTACGGACGGCGCTCTCTTAGTAAATAAGGACTCCTGAAAAAAATTCCTCTATCCGGATGCAGAAACCCTGGACGCGGCTGACCAAGATCTGGATTCACACAAAAATCTAAGCGTTTCGTCCGTGGGCCCCTTCCAATCGTCAACAAAATTTCGTCAGAATTTGTTCACAACTTTTCCAGTAGGCTTAATCTATAGCGGATAAGGAAAAAAACATCACAAAACACCTAACCATTTGGCAGAGCTACTAATAACTCGTGCTTCGCCGTTGACATGCAAGTGATAAAATAGGCCTATAGTTGCGTCACTTTTATTATTATTTTTTATCATTTTTAGGCAGATCTACGACTAACGCGATTAGGTCGAACTGTTAGATTATTGTGTAAAACGTGTTTTGTTAGGAATCGGTTTTTTATTGCTAATGTGTATATAACTGCCAGCTATGCCAGTTGCACTTTGTATGGGCCAACTTGTATAAGCCAAGCCTGTACTCTAGTAGCCTGCTTCATGCATTGATATTTTAATTATATATCAAAAACTGCAAGCAATTCATTTAATGTTGTATAAGCGCTGATGTAAAACGGCAAAAAACAAAAAGTATAAGCACGAACTAATGTAATAGCTCAGACATTTAATCTGTTCTCAGTAGCCAGATATAAATGTCTAAGCTAGTGCACAATGTTCGTGCTTATACTTTTTGATTTTTGCTGTTTTACATCAGCGCTTATACAACATTAGATGAATTGCTTGCAATTTTTTATAAATAATATTTGCGGTTTTATTAAAGTTTGAAAGGTCACTGAACAGTTACTTTGTACACAACAACAACAACAGCTACTACTACTACTACCTTCAGCATCTTGGATTTTGTTATTTGTTTAATATAATGGCAAGCCTGTATATGGGACCGCAAATTTAGTCTACATACCGAATTTCATGGAGATGGGTGAAAAAGCAGTTATAAGTGATGAACGACATTTAAAATGGTGACCACCGCCATCTTGAATTTACTGCTTTTCTCGATTCTGGTTACACGATTTATTTCAAGTAGCAATTAACCACATTCCTGCAAACGTTTATTAACCTTTTCAGTCGGCAGCTGATTTGTTATGCTTTGTGTTAAAATACAAAATGGTGGCCATTGCCATGTTAAATTTCATTTTTGTTCGATTTTATGGTACAACTACATGTAGAACGTCAAACTTAGCTCGCACATGAAATTTCGTGCAAGTACGCGCAACAGCAACTAAGTTATGAGCGATAAACGAAATTCAAGATGGCGGCCGCCGCCATCTTGAATTTATTATTTTTGTCTATTTTGGTCACACGATCTACTTCTGGTAGCAGCCGAAGTCATTACTGCAAAATTTTATTAATCTATGTCAATCGGCGGCTGAATTATTGCTATTTGTGCAAAAATCCAAGATGGCGGCCGCCGCCATCTTGAATTTATTATTTTCGTTCATTTTGGTCAAATGTTCTATTTCCGCTGGCAGCCGTCTACATTACTGCAAAATTTCATTCAATTTGGCTTAAAATGCCTATTCAGGCCTTCAAAATCATGTTTTTGGGGAGTTTTGACCCCCAAACATTATTTTTTATCATCGAGACCCCCTAAAGGGTCTACCTTACGTGGAAACACGCGTTTTGAGCCATAGATGGTCGTGATCGGTCTTCTGGTGTGACCTAGCTGTAGGCGTGAGCAAGAATACAAAAAAGAGGATAGAACACAAAAAGTAACGGAAAATGCCCTCCCTATGCAGACCCCCTTCCCGTCGTCCCAAATCAACCAAATTTTGCATGTGGGGTCGTATCCCGGATATCTTTCTTGGTTTTGAGTTTCATTAAAATCGGTTGAAAAATATGGGAGCAGTGGGGGGTCGAAATTTTGGCCTACCGCACAAGCCATGATCACGCAGCGAAAGTCGCACAAAAACTATACCTTATTGAAAGTAGAAAACAAACATATCGTAAACATCTGTATAATGCATACACAACTGTACTAGTGTGGGTCGAAATGTTAAAAAAATAACTCAAAAAAATAAGTCCCATAGGACTTGCTTGTTGAAATTGATTTTTTTTTGCATTTTCAGCTGGCTTTAGTGAAACCATGTTGAAAAAATGATGGAGTACAAATATTAACGACCCTCGGTGACTTTCTGTTGCTATGACAACCAAAACCCTTAGCAACCAGCTAACGTGCCTATAACGTATAAAATAAATGCCTAAATCTGTTGAATGTCATTGCTATAGCAACGTGAAAATTTGTACCCCATCATTTTTCAAAATGATTTCACTAAAGCTAACTGAAAATGTAAAAAAAACTCAATTTCAACAATCAAGTCCTACGGGAATACACGTAGACCCCTACTATACTGTTTGAGTGCAGTTGGATTATTTGTTACATGCGGCCGCATAAAACGAATCTGATTGAGATTGTGTTTGTGTAGGCCGCCTATGTGTGAATGCCAGTAAACAAATAAAACAAGGCAAGGCATTATCTATCAAATAATCAGTCTGCGTTCATCAACACAATCTGCAAAATGAACACAACATTCACTATCAGTCATTAAATACTGCTTGCTATATACAACCTACGTGTATAAACTACGCTGATAAATGCGATATAGTTTACACAGAATTAAAAATAATAACTTACAGACAGACGGAAAATAACGGTAGGCAGCACTCCAACCAAAAAAATTCTAAGTATGGTATATGCGTTAGTAAAGAAATCTACAAAGAAAGGAGTCATTCTATGGAAAAGGAATGGGCAAAGATGCTAAGACCCAAGCTCCCCACTTCTCACCTGTGATATCAAAATTTTTGTACTGCAACCAAACGTTGTACATATATTGGCAACTGAATGTCAGCGTTGAACCTTACGACACAAAACCAGTACAGCGCTACAGATATTAGAATTTAGCCAGCCTGTGCACCTATGCAAATATACTGCAATATCCTCCCGCTAGATACCTTTAAAATGCATCAAATTCCGCCGACCCTCCACCGCAGCTGCTAGGGAGGGGATATAATCTTGATCTTGGCGCTTTTGGTGTACTGTCATAGCCACTAACCCTCACTAATTTTAACGTTTAGCACTGCTACTAGAATGCAAACGGGCACAATAAGCCCTATACAGTAGATACAACCATAATAAATGACCCTCAAAATGTAGAACTCCAAGTTCAAATAGAAAGCATACAACTATTATAGGTTAATCGCTTCCTGGCTAAATTGGCAACAAGTTTGTCTCCACTCACTCTGAGAAAGGCCATGGGGCAAAGAAATGAGCTAAGACAAAAAGTACAAAAGTTTCAACACGGAAAGAACTGGTCAATGTTTTAGCAACAGCAACGGCAGTGCAATGATATAAAAAACCAATGCAGACTCAAGAGCGAACTTAGTGCAAACCCTGAACACAAAAAGAACTGAACAGAAAAAGCCCGCAGAAAATGTATGAGAGAAAAGATAATTAACTGAGATAGAAACTGCACACATTTATGCCAATCAATGAGAAATAAATAACGAGCAAAGGCTGCTACGGTGTACTACTTTTGCAAAGTGACAAATAATTAATGATTAATGAAAGAATAACAATAGTACATCATTCATGTTCACACGCAAACACCAGAGCACATCACCGCACAGAGCGATAACAATATAACAATAAGCCATACAGTCACAAGTTTCAAGTATATGAGAACAATCTATCCATATAGATTGCTCTCGTAGCCGCACACTGAACTGAAGCTTAACACCATTTTCCACGAACATGCAGATCTGTCCTATCAATAGAATAACCAGAAAAACATGTCGGCCCAGTGCCGATATATTGGGCCGCGTAATACTCTGGCAAGAATACTTCTGACACCAGTTACTCCCGCCGTGGGGGACGCTCACAGCAATTTGTTTTCTAAAATTCTTGTAGTTTGGAGACCAAAGGCCTACTGGAAGGACAGACACACGAACAGACTGGCAAGACCCGCACTGCAACCTATTAGAATGGCCGCACATAATTATACTGGTACATGCAGCTATAACAGTGGTTGGAGTTATGTCATGTGACCTATGGCAGCAACGACTATTGGCCACGCCCACATAATTGACGCACATGTGAGATTTGCTTAACTTGACCTTGACTCGTCCAACCGACAACCGACTCAAGCAGTACAGAACTTGTACTGTCTATGCCAGTCCAGCAGCAGTTCAAAAACAACAACCATCAGACTTTCCAGAAGACTGTAAATACATTAATTTACTGTCAACACTTCACAAAACAGACGACAAAAGGCTACTAAACATTCACAACGAATTAAATACTGAAGCATTTCACAATATGGGCAAATAATAAATAACGGTTACCTCCAGCATTTTTAGATTACAAAAAAAAACAAACTAAAAGAAGCAATCAGCAGATGCTGACGAGCGAGATATACACAAAGCTGATGAAGATGGGTATGCAAAGCAGACAACTGAGACAATTTGGTATTATACATAGAAACTAACACAAACAATTGCACAGAATTAATTTGGTCTGGCAGCAGACTGAAGATACTGGTACTGCAACTGCAAAATATACAGCATGAATAAATGATTAGCAAACATTAAAAAAGAAAACAATAAGTGAAGCATGGAAATAGCAGAGACCACATTCAAAAGTTCACCTGTAACTCATAATAATAATAATATAACAGCTACTAGCTTGAGAGGCAAAATCAACACATAATGGCACAAATATATCAAAATTATCAAGCACAAAAGCACGGCATATATAACTCAAATGCGCAATGTGAAAAATGCATGAATAAAATAAATCAATGCAGCATGCAGCGCATGTTTGGCTGAACACTGAACATATATACACCATGTCCAGAAAAAAACATCCCAAACATTATCAATTGTCACTCAAAGAAGGGATATCCAATTAAAATAATTTTTGGTACAAATATTTCTGGCACAACTGGCCACCAAACGACCGTTCAATATTCCACCTCACACGTCTGTTTCTGCACTACCTGGGGAAAGCAGAACCCATGAAATGAGTTGAAATGAACAGAAATACGTCAAAAAGCATCCCCAACATTATCGATTGTGACTTGAAATAGAACTGAAAGATTTTAATAATTTTTGGTGCAAACATTTTTGACACCACTTTCCATCAAATGACCATTCTAGTTCCCTCATCACTGAATGTCTGTTTCTGCACTACCTGGGATAACCTGAACAGGCGGAATTACCAGGCAGATAAAAATGCAATATTTTGTTGGTTTTGTTTCTCCAGGTAGTGCAGAAGCAGACAGTGGGAGCGGTGGAAAATTGGACAGCCATTTGATCGCCAGTTGTGTCGGAAATACAGGTGTCATAATAAAATCTGATAATCCTTCTACAAGTTACAATTGAAAATGTCTGGGATGTTTTTACGGACACAGTGTACATGAAAAAGGGGGTCCCAGAACTAGAGAATGCCAGACAGCAGTGCAACATTCTCTAGGGGAACTTTTTATGGCGTGTTGCAACGTTCAAAAGTTCACTTGGTGCAGCAAGACATTCTGTGGCCTATATAATTAAGGCTTCTGAATTGAGAAAGCCATATCTCAAATCAGCAAAACTGCATACAGTTGTAAGTCTGAATGAATTACTGAAAAGTTTTTGTAGATCGTCAGAAAATGTATGCGAGCTTTTTGTGTGGGCCACCATATTTTTGCCAAACAAAGTTTAGTCCGGTAAAATGCAGCCCTGACGACATGAATCAGGATACTGTACTGCAGAAATAACTTAACATGAATCGTTCCACATCCAAACAACATAAAAACACAAACACATTTGGGTTGGTGGCATGGCATAGTGGTAACACGTTTCATCCAATCAACGAAGTTACTCTATGCCGGGCCGGGTTAGTATTTGGTTGAGTGACTGCCTGCGGGCATGCAAACCATCTCGGTATGTATCCAGCCACCTAGGTCAACTCAGCCTTCCATCCCTCTGGGGTAGGTAAATCGAGTACCAGCCTATCTGGCTGGGGTTAAGGCAGGGCGCATTCACCTGTGTCGGGTGGCAGGTAACACTGTGTGATCCCATACGGCAGCTGACGCTCTGTAGCTCTGAGATGGGCTTCCCGTAAAGAACTATACCACCACCTTTAACCTTTAAACACATTCTCTTTGCAGTTTGGTCATTCTCTGACCCAACCAGCTAGCAAAATTCACGGTTGATGATGTACTACCGTTAACTTCTGACTCCAAGTCCTAAACAAGTCCTTACTTCATTCACAACATTCCATGAAAAATAACTTGTTATATGAACCGATGTTATTATACTTTGCCAATATGATCCTAACTCCACATTTCACACTGGTCAAGGTACTGCTACCATGCCTGGCAGATTTACCACTTCCACTAAACCTGACATGCAGTGCCAACTGTAAGACGATTAAAGAAAACCGAACCTGTGTGAAACATTACTTTTGATAATGACAGATGTTGTTGCTAGGAGTAATAAAAAATCACACACATCGAACTGCTACAAATACGACACGAAAAACCCAAGAAAGGCTCAAACTCAACAGAAAAACCTACTCAAGTGGCACACTGCGATATCAGCAGCACTAGCAGCAGGGTTGATTCTACACGAGCTCACACAGGATTCCCACATTTTTATTAACAAAAAATTCCAGGACTTTTCCAGGAGGCCTAGAAACCCTATGAGCAGAACACAGACCAACCATGGCGATCAGCCTGCAGACTTCTGCTAGCAGACAGCAATACACAGCACACAACAATACAGTCCCACAAGACATTCAAATCCCATAGCCGGACATGCCTGCGTTAACAGAGTTAACATCAACATGAGCAGTACACAGTACTAGTACGTTAGTGAAGCAAGGAGTGGTCCCATTCTAGAAGACCAACCAATCCACCCCATGACTTACATTTTTGCTGCTCCACACAAACTGCAGAGGTGGCAAACTGCTAATGACTTTTAATAGATTAAATGCTGTATTGCACCAGAAATACAGTCTACATTATGGCAGCTGATAATGTGGATTGTCTTTTGGTAGTGCACCAACGAATGATGAAACAAGATAATGTTCATACGAACACAAAGTCTGTCCAATGCATTTCGATAGTTTAGAGCATACGTCTATATAAATATAATTAATGAGCTGTTTATACTAGTAGAAAAAATAGAAATGTTTAACTTTTAATTGTACAGCAAGCTGTCAGCAGCAATTTTATTGTCATCCTTCACTATTATTTTAACTAAACAATTAACGTTGTCAGTCACGTGACCATTCGATTCGTCACCAGCGCTTTACTATAAACGGCCCATTGTGACCATGCGGCTATCTTGCACCACTATGGATATATGGCGCCTCAAAGATAATGAGATCACGACCTTGACCTTTTGGGGTCACGTGACGTCATCGGTCATGTGACCATTCGAATTGCGGTGGTCAACTTCCTATGGGTGGTCCATGGTGACCATGCATCACCATTATGGAGATATGAAGGCTCAAATGTTGGACGCACGGACGAACGCACAGACACTCAAGCGATATTATACGCTGTCCAATGCTATGCATTGCATTGGACAGACAAAATAAATGTCAATGGCCAATCACTATGCACCCATACACGTTATCAGTGAAATTCCCCATCTGAAGCATCCAACACATATAATACAGAAATGACAATCCCAGCATACAAATTTGCCTCAACGTTTATGGCAAACAGTGATCTTGACGTTTGACTTTTGAAACTTAAAACTAGCACAATGCACGACTGCTTACTTTTGGATGGGGAAACGTTCACACTAATTTCTGGTTTCACACAAAAGGAGAGACAGATTGACGGACTAGATGACTTTCGTGTGAGTATTTGACGAATTTTCATGTGTGGTTCCCCAAAATTAAACTTCTACAAATTGCTGCAGCAAGCTATATGTTCCTGAGCCAATCTTTAAATGTCCCAACAGAGAACCAAAAGGATGCAGAGTAAGCTGTGAGCACAGAGTTTAACTACACCGTGGACCATAAAAAACGTGCCACTTTACTTTTGTCCATATTTCGCCAATTATTGACCGATTTTCAAAATTCTTTCACTCATGCACGCTGTGGACAATTTGCAATAATGTGATTATTATATATCCCACCACACCATAAACGCATTTCTACACTACCTTGTGAAACATAAATGTAAGAAAAAAATAACGACAATAACAAACATTTAGATAAATGGAAAAACACTTCAGACCAACATTGCTATCAATGGTCTGTATTAAACTAGTCTGTGCTAGACCACACAGTCTAGTGTAATACAGACCATTCACTGCAATGTTGGTCTGAAGTGTTATTTCTTTTCATTTACTAAAATGTTTGTTTGTTATTATCGTTATACTTCATTTATATTTCACAAGGTAGTGTAGAAACACATTAATGGTGTGGTGGATAATATAATAATCACATCATTGCAAATTGTCTGCAGAGTGTGTAAGTGAAAGAATTTTGAAAATCGGTTAATAATTGGCAACAAAGATACGGACAAAAGTAAAGTGCCACGTTTTTTATTGGCCCATCTTGTAGCATAATTTTCACAACCGAATCATAATTTACCAATCACTAACATAAAAAACTTCAACCAAGCACTAAAGCTAGCACACATTAGCTCATACAGTCAACATCGTGATCATTTGATATTCGCTCAGACCATTATCACAATTGACAAGCAACATATATACAATTTGCGCAACACGATAAACTACCCTCAAACCAACATCACATCAACATTTAACGTTGTCAGATGTACATAAAGATACATACCAAAAGAACTATAATACAGATTTCTGCAAAAGAATATCAACGAAGGACAATTATACTGGTTCAAAGTGTTATTCACCCTTTTTCAGCAAATAGCACAATATAAGACAATAAACTGCATGCGACTCATGCAACTTACTTACTTAATGCAATATTCCCCTGTGACAGATAACTAAAAAATGACACTTTTATCAAAAATCGCATACTTGTGAGTGAATGAGTGAGTAGGGTTTAACGTCCCACCCGACACAGTATAGGTCATTTTGGGGATGGCGGCCTTTCCAGGCGGAATGCACACAAACACATAATAATGAAACAGTAAGTTTAACCTTTACAGAAACACATAACACAAAATACAAAAAACCAAGCTAAACCTAAAATTGTAAAAACTCCATTATACGCGTGCATGTAATTAACATAATGGTACTTCTAATAATCTTCCCTGTTATCCTCCGGCCATTTGTGATATGAAGCACATTAATAAGAAACCAACTTGATCAACTAACATACCTTCATTCAAGCAAAGAACTATAGACATGAACAACATTTTTTAATGTTATACACCGTGTCCGGAAAAAAAAGAGCCTACGGCTTTTTCAACATATCTTCTTCAAACCTCAACCTATTTTCATAATTTTTGGCAAAAGACGTCCTGCGTATTCACTTTATTAAACTGTTCTCTTTACATTGCCATGTCACTATGTAGAGCTGACGTAATTATGACGTCATCAAAAAAGCCGTTTTTATTGTATCCGAGGTAAAAAAGCTAACACTGTTTCGGTTAATAACTTTAACAAAATTAAAAATATGTTCATAATTTTTTTGTAGGCAACACTATAAAAGCAACATGCTTTTGCCTAACACGGGAGTAGTCGTAGGTGATAATTCCCCTTGTCGATATCAGTCAATCAACTGCATGCGGAGCGCTGAGTGCAGTATACTGACAGTATACTGATAGTCTACTTCGCCCAAATACTGACGCCACTTTACCGTGTAAAATAAAACAATCTTCGTATTCTTACTTTACTCCACACCAAAATAAACAGAAATGCAAAAAAATAGGCTTTTTAGCCTATAGCTGCCTTATTTGTCATCAACAGTGACAAAACTGGCTATCAACCAACTTTTGAGTCAACTTTATTATTACAAATGTGCAGTACCGCGACACTTAACGCAGGCTGCAGAAATGATGCTGCCTGCTGATAACGGCTGCTGCACAATGACGTTCCCGTACTGCACGCGATGGCCACATGGCAAAAAGAAAGAGTAAGTAAAAAATTTATTTCTACGCCAACAATCTCTGAAATTTTTTACTGCAATTTTCTTTCATCAGTTTTCCTGTTTTCATATTGCAAAGGCTCATTTAGATGTTATCTGTCTGCAAAAATGGCATTTTTGATGTCACGATTAAAGTGGCTATATTTAGTGAGAAGTAAATTATGAAGACAAGTTTTAGATGCTTTTAGCAAAGCGTATCATTGTGATAATGTGTGCCAAAAATTATAAAAATAAAATTATAAAAATAAGTTTAAATTTGTTGAAGTTATTCAGAAAAAAGTGTAGGCTCTTTTCCGGACACGGTGTAGATATACTACATAAACATTGGTCTTGCACACCCCCAAATGTGGACCTAAAAATAAACACTTACCCCCTACCTCCCCGGGCTCCAATGGCACCATCCCCCGGCAAGATTTTTCGGTCAACTTCCTGACATTCCCTCGACTGTCAAATTCTGCAATATTTCCAGTTTTTATATAAAAGTGTCCCTCCCCCCTGATAAAGGTGCTGGCAGATTGGTCTCAGCATGAACAGCTGTATGCTTTTCACCATGACCAACTAACTGGTCTCTTTACTTTTGTCACCAAAACAATATACAAAAAGACAGAGAGTCAACAATAACAGTAAAATAACTGGCAAATCACAAACACATTCTGCCTCTATTCGACTAGCCAAGATCTGTCTGTTTACCAGGGCCCACAGTTTTCCGCGGGCCGCGGAATTTCGAGCCAGCCACGGAATATGCCCTTTTCCGCGAAATTTTGATACTGCCGTGGAATTTTACAGAAGTTAAGAAATGACCGATGATTAGTACAATTGTCGGCTTTAAACTGACTATGTCACTGAGAAAAATCAAACTGAGCTGCCTAAAACTGCATTCCTACTAATAATTACCATCGTATATGGCACAATCGTAAATTAACACAAGGCGAATAATTGACAAATTGCACCTTTGAAAAAAAAGATCGATAATTTCCTTCGTATGTTGCTAGCATAACTGAGTGCCATGCCAGCATCCAAAAACTGAGGTTTACAAATGGAAGGCCGCGGTAAGCAGCGGAATTTGGAAATTTTGCTGCAGTGAGCCATAGTATTTTGCAAACTGGCCACGGAATTTGGCAAAATTTACCGCGGAAAACTGTGGGCCCTACTGACTACTACAGACTGGGGCTTGTCTCTCGCAAAGTTCCTACGGATACAATGCCAGATCCAGAGACCGACTTGTAACAGGGTTGTCAATACTGATCACTAACTAAATGCAGTAACACAAATCAAGATGTCAGATCATAAATCAGGAGAACGTGAGAACGTCTTCTCTGAAGCTTAACTGAGACATACATAACATGTAAAGCTAAGCTAGCTCTCAAGTACAGTAAACATGATGGTCCATCACTGTACAACAAAAATAACTATCTACATGACCAACGACCATTTTCTCCATTCCTGCCAGCAATGACTGAAAGACATTGAAAGGGCGTGTGACGACGCGTTGCAACTGGACACTAGACGAGTCAATAAGTTACAACAGCAACAACAAGTCTACGTTAAAATGCCTAAGGCCGTGGGCCGTGTGTGTGACTCCATCATGAGTTTGTAGTTCCACAATGAGATGTGGTACTGTTGAGTAAACTTTTTCACACTTCTGTGGAACTCTTCGGCTGGTTGCGTCCACGTCGCTGGGCCAGCCTTGATGCGCCAACTGGAGAAAGCATCGGTGCAGCATTGAATGGATAACATCCGTCAACTCCACTTGTCAAGTTGTTACTGATTGCTTTGAACGTCGCCCGCACGGCTCCCTACATCAACATAGACACAACCAGCTGATAGAAATAAACAAGCTAATAGCTTAGAAAGAGCTGTCGCTGAAGACAATAGAAATAAATAAATGATTAAATAAATAAATAAAATAAAATAAAGTTTTTTTTATTCACAACCCAGAGACTAATATGCATCGCCACATTATCGCATGAACAGTGACAATCTGCTGGCTGTCGCCACCACTGGAGGTTTAGCTCATAAAGCACGTACGTCGTCGTATTTAGACACAAACAGGCAAATGCAACCAATTTATCTCCCTTACAGCTGATCGCAGACCGGATTATAATAACAGTGAAGGCAGATGATAGACGTCGATAGGTAGGGCAACGCACTTAGACATGACATTGCAGCTATAGGCTTAGTAGAGCGTTGGAACAGCTCAGAGGCTTGCCAAGTTGCTAAGCAGCGATAGTTTAAGCGTTTAAGCGTGGGGCATTAGCCACACCAGTGGTTCGGTCGGTCGCTTCTTTCGACCACACAGACATAGACAAGCCTATAGGCATCGAACTGGCAGTTAGGACGCTTTCAGAATCCCTGCAAGCAATGGAGTTGAACTGTTAATGGACCAAAGTTCACCCGTTTTTTTTGCCTAACACGCGAGGAGTCGTAGTTGATAATTCCCCTTGTCGATATCAGTCAGTCAGTCAATGCGGAGCGCTGAGCGCATGCACGCTGCAGTGCCTCAGTGTTCTATCCTACTGTAAACAAGCCACTAGCAGCAGCAGCAGCAGCAATCTCTTGCTGCTGTGAGTGTGACATCAGCACGCCGGGGGAGGGGGGCGGACAGAGTGACAGACAGACAACCATAAGGAAAATGACTAGAATAGCCTAGGCCTATGCTGTCTGCTAAGATCTGTGCGAATTTAAGGAACTGTATCAGCAACAGCTCAATTACGATGGTTACTAAAACAGCATTTACTCAATGTACCGTATGACATCTCATGCTACTACCAAGTTGAACGCTTAGACAAAGTGCACATACACAGTTCCCACATTCTCCAGGAATGAGCTTATACACACAGCATATGATTGACAACTGTGCCGTCTTGGTCCCATTCTCCAAAACACATGCTCTCCAGATGCCAGTTCCAGCATGCGCTAAACTAGCCAACTCGTGGCACAAGAAGATGTGGCCATCCTCGACTAAACTATGTGGACTACATTGAGAGGCTGACAAACTGATGGAAGTGTCACAAAACCATGAAGCCTGGCGTGCATTAATCCACAAACACCCAAGTGGAGACACAGAGGTCAAGACTCTGGTTTGGTTAAATGAACAAAGCTGCGTTTTTGATGCCTAACATGTTAGGCGTCGTTCATAGATAAGTATATTATAAATACTATAATTAGATACTCTATGCTAGAGCACGAAAAACAAATTTACTAGTATATTGCAGAGACAAAGAAACAAATAAACAAATGAACAAATAAAGAATAAAGACGACTGTGATACAAGGCAAGCACCTTGACTAGATGAGCGTCATGTTTGGCAATGCGCATCTGTGGTAGCTGCGGCAACTGATCACGCAGAGTTATCCATCGATGCTGCAGCACGTGATGCAATGTGATGCGATGCCGTGGGTCCACGTGCAGCATCCGTGCTACGAGATCTCTGGCTAGTGACGAGACTGAGTCCCAGTTTTCACCAGTCAGACTAACATTACCCTCACCAATACGAGCGAGAATGTCCGACGGCGTGTCAGCCGGACCATTCGCAAACGGAGTCTGCCTGCAGTGTATTGTACAGATAACAAGACTTCTGGCATCAACCATCATCCACACATTACTACTATTATAACCGTTACGTTACAAATACAGTACTGTTAATAGTACTGTTTTTGTGCGTACTATTATTTTTTGTGTCAGCAAACCACATTGAAATCTAAGCAAACAGACCACAGTGATGTTTACTCGATGCTGAAGGTCTGTGAAGGAAAACCACATTTCCCCATTGGAGAGCCAATGACAGCTTCTGGAAATAAAACGGAAAAGTTGCTTTGATGCTTGCATTACAATTGATATTATTACTACTGCTTACAGCCAGAAAGTTTTCAAGGCATATTGCTACACAGTATGCCTACAAACCAGCAAATCTCTCTAACCCAATACCACTGCTGTTGACATTAAAACACAACTAAAAAATAACATTCACTTTACTCGTCCACTACACTTAATGCAGAAACTAAACTAACATATTATCAATCACACTACACAACTGATGAGAAATATATCAAAACGCTGCTTACCCAGCCAGCATTGTGTATAGCAATACACCGAGGCTCCAAATATCACATGCTTCATCATAACCCTGCTTCTTTAACACCTACAGTATATGACCACAAATGCAAGTGGCAAATGTGTGACCTATCATGAAGCCATGCTGCTCGGGACAATTGGCAGAAAGTAAAGAAAACAGAAAGCTAGCAAAACGAGCCAAGCACCAAAGACAAACAGATACCAAATGGCTTCTAGGCTATTCAGCTACCATATAAAAACGTCGTATTGAATAAAAAAGTAGAAAGTAGATATCATTAATAAAAAATATACTTAATAAAAAAAACATGGCCTGTAATGTAATATATCACTGTGGTAATGATCTGACCAAAAAACAAAACACAGAAAAATAGAAATATGGGGCAGAGCCCAACGTGAGGCTGCCCGGCGCTGTAAGTCCAATTGGGAGACAGTTAAGGGATTGAAATTTCGTTTGCAGCAAAGTCACGTGGCCCAAACGCAACTGCATTATCATATACATGCATAGCAAGCACAATGTTAAACTTGGGTGGTTCGAAATGAGACAATAAAACTTTGTTGTTTGTGAACCCAAGCTCACTTAGTTTTCTGCGTTCAACGTGAAATCGATCATTGTTGTAAATGGTGTTTTCCATTTATCGATATCTCATTCCACTCTCAAGATATATGCGATCAAAGTCTAAAGTTGTCTAAAAACACGTGAACTATCAATGTTGAGTAGGTCAAAATGAGCAAACACAACTTTGTGGTTAGTGAACCTAAGTCCACCAAATTTTTTGCACTTAACGTGGAATAGACCACAGTTGAAAACATTGTTTACTGCTTGTCGATATCTTGATTCATTCCAGAGATATTTGTGCTCAAAATCGACAATTTTCCGAAAATGTATGCACTGTCAATTTTGGGTAGGTCAAAATAAGCAAACACAACTTCGTGGTTAGTGGACGAAAGTTCATTAAATTTTTTTGGTTCAACACAGAAGGGAAGTTTATAACGCCATTTACTGCTTGTCGATATCTGCATCCATTTCAGAGATATTGGCGCTCAAACTCCCCAAGTTGCTCTAAATCGCACCGAATTTTGGACGTTTTGTGCCTTCCCAAATTTTTAGGGGGTGGTGAACCCAACAAGTTGTACCCGGGTCAACATTTCCACCTAACAGCACATCCCGTGGTAAAGTTTCATGGGGCTGCTCCACTTAGCGACAAAGTTCTAGTGGCTCATACACCACATTTTAAGCCAATTTTTGACCCTCCATTAAAAAATTGTTCATGAAACCCCCATCTACTGTGGGGTATGGGCTAGCAAGACTTGGCCATTCTGTGGCACGTGCAAAAATTGTGGGGCACAGAACCCCGTTCCGGGCGGCCTAATTACAGATAATCATTGTACATTACGAAACAATAACAACATCCATTAAAACCAGCATGTAATTTTTTGTGCAGATAATCTCGGTAGGTTTTCAGTAGTTCTAAAAGAAAAGTACAAGAGCTATCATACAGTTAGTTAAAGTGACAACCTCAGGAGCGACAAAGTTAGCGGTGTAGCATGGCGTCATGAGCAGACCATTCTCCGCCCGAAGTTGTTTGGCAAACCCAAAATCACAGATGCGCAGTGACTCTGGCGCACCAGTCTCGTCCGCATAGAGAATGTTGGATGGCTTGAGGTCTCTGTGTACCACCTGTATGCAACAAACAAAGCCAGGCATAATGCCGCTACTAAGCAAGACTTGCTGTTTAAGGCGACTGATCGGTCGATCGCCTAAACATCCGCCAGGCGATCAATTTTTTATCGCCTACTCTCTGGTTAAGCTCAGTGACTTTTGGTCACCGGATTGAAACAAATTTGCAATCGGTCAGTTTTACTCTGCCGTCTTCAGTAATCAAGAAAACCATTTTCAGCAGGCATGGACAACACAAAAACTCTTTTAAAAAAATACTTGTTTCCTACTAGTTTTTGGTCATTTGTTACAATTTTATTTGTAGCATTAGTTTGCTGCTCTGTTATGTTTCTGCCTATTCTCTTTCCCTCGTGCATCTACAAGCACTCACTGAGCATGAAAAAGGATGTCAGTGGGCCTTAGTCTTATCTCTTCAGTGTCCACTTTATTGACAGCTGGAAGCTCGACGCTTCCTAGCAAATGTTGGGACATTTTTGCATTGCACATAACCGACTCAATTTGCTGCAAAGAGGTGTGTTTCAACAGACCAAAATTCGTTAAAATGCACTTGAGGCCGGGGCTCTGCCCCAAACTTCTATAGTATCTTTTTGGAGACACCTAGCTAAATCTTTTGGAGAAGACAGAAAAAAGTAAGAAGTAAAAAAAAAAGAAAAGAAAGAAAAGGGGTTGGTGCTACTTGGCGACAATTGCTTTCTGGCGACGAGAGGAAAGGACCCCTGATTTTAGCATTTACATCCTCTGTGTTACTATAATTTATGTCGCTCTCATAATTGATCGCCTATCAATTGCCTACCCTGTGCGGCATGATCAATTTTTCAATCGCCTACTACTTTCAAATGGCAAGCCTGTACGCAGCACAGTACAATTTTCCACAAAGCACACACAGATATATAAACTGAGACAACTATTTTCCAAGAATAATGAATTTGACAAGAACCGTATATTTAACACTACTGTATGTTTAATAACCATAGTGTGGAGCAGCCTTAGAGTTCATTTGAGACATCTGAGATGCATCAAAAACAACGTATATCAGTCAGTTCCAGCTATCATGAAGGGATGGTCATAGAAGATTGCAAGTTTACTAGTCTCACGAATGTTTTCATAAGTCACAAAAAGTATGGTGACACAACACTGAAACGATTTGGTTGTATTTTAAAGCATAACATATTCTTGTTCGTTTTCAAAAAAAGCAAAAGATGACAACCTCTTAAAAACAATTCCAGCAACAAAAAAATGCAAAAAAACGTATCAAGTAGCCACATACTGTTGCAGCAATTTTTATAAGAATTTTTTAAAATCATAGTAGTGATCACATCTGCCGAATAAACTTTCATAAGTCATTTTACATACAGACTGCACTGTTTAATAACCTGATAGTAATAATTCTACACTAGTAAAAAAGACAAACTAAAGACAAGAGCAGCTGGCAGCAAAAATTGTCAGAAAAACTGCCATTAAGCATAAGATAAAAATACAGACCACTGATGACCACAGAACATGAATTTGCATCAAATAATTTGACTACATTAAACATTATTGCGCTATCTAATACCCTGAGCAAAAGATTTACCCCTTTGGCATGAAGACAGTGCACAGTTTTTGCAAGTGTTTCGAGGACAGCGCTCGCTTCACGCTCTGAGAAGAATTTCTGCCGTAGAATTTTGTCAAGCAACTCGCCACCTCGCAGCAGATCAGTGACTAAGTAGACACGCTCGTCGCTGTCATAGATCTGAACAAACATCAACTAAAACATTGGAAATAATTTACTGATTCACACAGCACATACACACATACACAGAGCTGCCATTATCAGGTGATGTGTTACTCTTCATAGCTTATTGGGTACCCAGGTAGATCTACTGGCCTGCCGAAGTAAACTTCTTCCAAAACACCACCGACATCAGTTTTTGGGGTGTAAGTCACCAAATCTTTCCAGATGGGATACCAATCAAAAAGTAAAAGTCAAAACATCAAACAAAACAACACAATTATTCGAAATTGCAAAATAATGCAAGACAACTTAAAGTAATTATTGAACATCAATTTAAAAATTAAATCATATATTGCACTACCCGGGTACTCAAAGAAAACTGCAACATGGTTTAACCTGACGAATACTTCATACGTTATGTCTGAATAGCTGTTTTGCAGTCAGCAGCATGAAATTATTTACTGTAAGATTGTAAAATGTACACACCAATATTTTATAGCAAAGCTGGCATAGGATAGTAGTAAATAGATTTTATTACGCATATGTAACGCTTGCTTGCTTCGTGGACATCAACCACAACACCAGAACATTACCAGAATTAAATGTTCACAGAATTGAGAATCCGTGCATCACTAATTCAACTGTCAGTTGTAAACAAGTTTGAAGTTACAAGATGAAGTTACAAGTTATCATTTGAAGTGATTAGAGGTGAGGAGCTGAGAATAGGCTCATAAACATTGAATTCAAGTGAAAAACATTATAATTCTCATGCGAGCATTAGTATTGAGATACTGAAAACCACAAGTGTGGTCGTAGTCCGACAGAAAGGCTACGAGGAATGTTGAAAGTGCTGATTGAATCAAATCTGATGATTCGGGCGTGTAAACACAAAACCTTCAATGACTGGGCAGGAACATGTTGCCGACACCCGAAAACATGAAGTGTACCGTGCGACCTGACGTCGAGATCGTTTTCAGCCAACAACAGACAACATCAGCAGATATTTTAAATGTCGAACGACGGCAACAAAAACTGGGAGAATTTGAATCAATGGCATCCATCATCAGGCGTATTGCATTTGCTAGCTTGCTAGCCACTTGCATTGCAGCAATAAAGAACGATGAAATGTATAGTTACAATTAGTTAGCCAGCCATTTTATGTATAAATGTGTAGAGTAGGGTTTAACATCCCACCCAAGACAGTGTAGATCATTTCGGGGACGGCCTTTTCAGGCAGAATGCACACAAACACATAATAACGGAACAGTAAGTTTAAACTTTACAATAAAAAACAGAAAGTTTAACCTTTACAGAAACACACAACACAAAAATGAGGTTAACCTAAAATTGTAAGAACTCCATTATACGTGTGCATATGTAATTAACATACAGGTAATAGCAGTTCTAATAATCTTCCCTGTTATCCTCCAGAGAGTCATCAATGTGATAATGCTGTCTATTGGAAGACAGGGGAACTTCATCATGCACTAAGATGATACGTACATCATGCAAACTGATGATATTTGGATGCTGTCCGTACCGCAGCAGCAACTCTATTTCCTCATATGGATCATGTTTTGATTTGTCAATTATCTGCAAAACAAAAATACATATTACAGCACTCAGTGTCATCAACAGTAAATCTTAATCTGATGAATTTGAAAAATTTGGTGCGCAGTAATGATGAAAATAATCACGAAATAATGATAACAACAATAGCAGTATGATCGCACGCATCATTCTTCTCGTGAAAATTTTTCAACCTAAAGATATCACAAATGCAACCAAACTAAAGCAATGTCAACTAACGGCTCACTGAGGCAAAACTTCAAATATGCCAAGCGCACTTCCAATGACAAATGTAACCCCCCACACTCAGAAACTCAGCTTTTTGGTTCTTCTAACCAGCCCACTTTTAGGTAAAATCAGTGTAACGCAAGCAATTTTACCTACCACAATTCTCCGTAGCATGCTCACTGCTCAGTCATCTCTCCGTCTATCATTCGTTACATTCATGCACCATGCTTAAACTGTTCAACATATTCAGATTAGAGATGACCATGGGAATGGGATTCCAAATGGGAACGGGAATCTCATGAAAATGGGAATTGACAACAAAACTGAGAATGGGAATGGGAAGGAATGGGAAACAACCTGCATGAGAATGGGAATGGCCGTTATTCCCGTGGGAATAAATTCCCATCGGCGGATGCAGTATTAGGCTAAGTCTGCTTGGAAAATGATATTGTTATATATTTTTATAGTCAAATTCGAGTACCATTAAGCACATTTTCTGTAGTTTGTGACTTTGTGATGTTTAGTAGTGCATAGCATGATGCTGACTGTTGTGATCAGTTTTGAATTCAACAACAAACAGGCTCGAGTCTTCGATAGGTCAATAATTGTTTATGCCCCAACAATTGAACAATTGTTTGGGAATGGAAAGGAATGGGAAAAGCAAAGTGGGAATACCATGGGAATGGGAATTAGTCGCAAAATTGGGAATGGAAATGGGAAAGAATGGGAATTGACTGCACTGGAATGGGAGGCAATGGGAACGTAAAAAGTCATTCCCAATCATCTCTAATTCAGATGCCATTTGGCAAATACACTTGAAATGCCCAAGGACACATTACAGCAGATCGGGTCCCTAAAACCTGAGGGAAAGGAAGCCAAATGCTGCACACGACTACTTATGATTCACGAGGGCCCAGGTGCGGCAATAATCAGCAATTTTGTCTCTTACAAAATTACTTCATGAAACTGTTTCAGGTTGCACTGATTTAAGTAAAGCCAATCCACAAAAGTAAACTGCTGCAAATTGCTGTGTTGGATGTCTTCCCATCTTCCAACCATGTCAAAGTGATAATGAACAGGGGGTCGTACTTTAACGGCAAACTCAAGGCCAGAGTGCAGGTGAACGCATCGTCTGCAGACCGAGTACGTGCCGTGACCCAGCTCCTGTAAACACATTCAACAAAATACGCCTACATATTGTCACAGACAGAGACAGTGGTAGTTTAATATTCACGCTTAACACACAGTAACACACACAGTAACACAGTATTTAATAAAATATGTGACAAACGCACACAATACAATAGCAAAACAGAAGAGAAATGTAATTTAGACAAGGTAACATAGCATAAAATAATTAAACACAGTCAAAAAGTGATCTAACTAAAAAAGACTGTTTATGCAATTTTTTACTACA
>Ga0056128_1002526_pt1 | contig 21793 bp, 13 predicted proteins | sample WorMetLIZISLAND2_FD_71113 | JGI IMG/M metagenome (GOLD analysis project Ga0056128, IMG submission 71113) | Marine gutless worms symbiont microbial communities from Max Planck institute for Marine Microbiology, Germany - Olavius geniculatus... ... | reverse complement strand
AATGCCGCATATTTCATATGCTAGAAAAATGCGGAAAAATATGCCGCATATATGCGGCATATGAAGCATATATCCCGCATATATGCGCCGCATATTTCGCCAAATTCCGCATATTTTCCCACATATTTTGCCTCAAAAAGTTCCGCATATTTTAAGAAAATTCTCCGCTGTAAACCAGCATCCCTAACTATAGTAGCTTACGGAGTGAATGCATAGTGTGGTTGGTTCTGGCGGTGGTATGTGTGCTGGATGCACCGCGGGTCCAATTGTTCGCTCGCCTTAGCAATGGATGAGCTACGATATAATTAGTTTATGTCAATAGATCAGCTGCTTTTAAAGCGCTTCTAGTTACGAGTCTGACTCCAGTAAGCAGCTATAGCAAGTAGGCCTCTCGTGGACGATATGCCTGTGACTCAAAATGCAGGACATAACCCTTCGTTTACTGTACCAGTTGGACAAACTGCAAACTTTGAGTTAGGCCTACGTACAAGACAAAAAACTAGATTGTAGGCCTATAGAAATAGCATAACCTACGAAGACAAAAAGTGTTAATAATTTAATTTTACAGCAGTTCCTGTGGCGCAATGACTGATGAAAAAATTATCAACTTATTGTATACAACAGTTTAGTGCATTCACGTGCGTGATTCATTTCTAAGCGCAAAGCATGCAAAAATTCCAGCAAGATTTTGTCTAACGGCGCGAGTTCTAGGCGACCCCAAGCACTTCTTGTTGAGTGCATCGAGTGCATTCCAAGCCGGCGGGTAGAGTCGACACGCGACTCATCGCTCGAGTCCGCTGTGCACACAGCAGCTTCCGCGGATGATACAGCGCTGAGTGCGTCGACTAAAGCCGGGTTTCCATCCAAGGACGCAACGCAAGACCTCTGCGTTCTTTAACACGACGTAACTGACGCAGGCGACGCAAGATAACTACGCAGCAAACGCAAAGGACGGAGCTGACGAAAGCGGCCAAAATGCAAGAATCGAAGCGGTGTCTATACTCGTGTTGCGTTCATTGCGTTGTGTGTATTTGCTTTGGGTGGAGACTATGCTTTAGGCCTAAGCGTCGTCGCCAACACGCACACAGCAGCCCGTGAGTCCGGCCAATGGCGGTGCCAGACGTCACAAGTTAGAGGGTAGAGATTGAGACCCCACAGGCGTCGCAAATGTGACGAATGGGGAGCGACTTACGCCTTCCCTCAGCCGACTGGGTGGTCTGATGGTGTCTCGGGCCCTGGCCGCGGTATCGAATTTTATAGTCTACATTTTAAACGTGACAGTATGCATCTAGTAGGAGGAAAAGTGGGTGTAGAGGCATGGTTTGGCCAACGTCAGCAGCGTCGTGGGTTAAAAAATAAGCGGGACAAAAAGTTGTAGTTTTCCGATGGAAGAGATTAGCCGATGGGTGCTTAACGTTTCAATTCTGCCTAAACTTCTCTAAAATTGGAGTTTTCAGTCTCTAATTTTGCATTTTTGAACACGAATTTTCCAACAACGAATATTTTCCGACAATTTTCCGACAGCCAAAATTTTAGGGGACAGAGGCAGTTGCCCCCCCCTGCCCACCTGCGACGACGCCACTGGCCAACATTAAAGGCTTCAGTCGTTCAGCGCTAAGCTTACAGCTGGCGCCGCCACTACGTCCGGTCATCGGTCCGGTCGCACTTGTCGATGATGCAGACAGCGGCAGAGTACACCTGGTCTGTGCGCGCACGTGTATAGTGTAGGTGCGCCTGCTGGACATGTAGCTTAGGCCTAGGCGCCGCCCAGGTGAGGCGTCTCGACACGAAGCTGCATCTATCATTTACGTTGAGCTGCAGCAGCTGCATGCACCGTTGCGGTTACATTGTAATATTATAGGCGCCTGCAACTAATCTACATGACTGTAGCTCATAATCAGTGATAAGTGACGTACAGTACAGTAGTCCTCGAGACCACTGTTTTGGTCTCAAAGCGCCGCGATCGGGGGACGGAAAATAAAATCTCAGTCTTGATCCTGAAAAGAGTTTTCATCTCGGCTTGGTCTGGGTAATAGGTTTTGTGGACATTACTGGTTATAGCGAAAGTCACGTTTAATAAAAATAATAACGGTTGTGCGTTGTAATGGCCACCGAAATGACTAGAAATCGCTGGTTCTGACCTCCCGACTGTCTGTCACCACGAAACCCCCACAAATATCCGCATGTAGGCCTAGCTATCACTGCCTTAGAGTCCCTGGGCTACTTTTTTTCGCTGATGGTATATGTTCTATTGGTCTATCTTCTTTCAAATTTTCGTAGTGAGGTTCGAAAAAGCATTATTCGTGTAGTAGACTGCTGTTTAAGGTCGTGCAAAATCGTTTATTTTGGGACCAATTGAGCGGGGCATGTACAGGACTTCATAATAATGATCAATAGTGGAAATTTTGGCCCTATCCGGCACAGTTTCTGAGACACGACGACTTATTGGTTGAAAATCCCCAATTTTCCCTACCCCGTCTTGATCATTTAGTGTCATGGGTTTTACTGATCGCTTTCGAATCTGTAAAAAAATTTAGACTACAGATCCTGCAGTAACAGAGTCCTTCGCGGACCTGAGGTAAAAATTTCGTGATTCTAACTTGTGTCACTTTCATAGGGCAGCAGGGTGTTACGGACAGACGGACAGACGCCTCTGCCACAGCTAAGACAGGGTTTCTGCATAGCAAGCTGCAGTGCTGACGTACCGTAAAACCCGCAGAGTGCTGACAGTATGACTAGCTCAGGCGGACAGACTCTATAGCAGTGATTTTTAACCGGGGTTCTGCCAGCATCTGCCAAGGGTTCCGCAGCTGGCCAGAAAGAAATAACCTAGGGCGCGAAGTCACGCCAGACGATGTCGTAGAAATACTCGGCATCGAATCCTTTGTTTAAAATTTCGTTTCTGGCGTCTTATCTTTTTTACATAGACTTACTGTGTTGAATCATTTTTGTTGTAAGAAATCTTGGCATATTTGCACTGTAGACACATATTATAACGTAGGCCTTCGATGCACGACATTAGGCCTACTCAACGCCGACGACTCGCTCATGATCGAAAATGAAGAAGAAGAAAAGAAAAACGTATTGATTAAGATAAGGGTTAGGAAATCGGTTGACCATTTATGTAGTTAATTCAATTCTTCGAACACTCTGCTAAAGAAAATTAAAAAGACACGTATCTGTCCGAGGGCGTCCACGTGATAAATTTTTTAGGTTGATGGCGGGGGCTAAGCGGCTGTAGACGACCGCCTCTCTCGTCGTGTTTGGTCAAGTACAATAACGTACTGCTGTCTACTAATGCGTTCAAATTTCATATCATAATCGGTCATCTTTGCCTGCTTTGTCGTCGTCATGAGGGCTTTGCTCTGCTAGGGAAATAAGACCGTAGACACCCTATAGTTTCGACCTCGCGTACGTCGCTGGACTCATTCGACCGTTATTTAAGTACGGTCGGCTAAAAAGACGATTCGATTCAAGGCACGTCTGTGTAGGCCTATGATTTTTAGCGGCGGCGACGGCGTCAAGCGTGCTTCCTGGTAACGTGCGCTAATAATAGGCACATCATCACCGTCATCATCATCATCAGCAGCAGCAGCAGCAGCAGCAACAACAACAACAAGCGCTGTTATTTGCAGGAGATCATTGAACGAGATTGTCAGTTGGCGAGTAAAGCGATATTATCTGTCTCATGTGCGTAGCATATAGCATAATCATGAGACATTGCTAGCGTCAATACCGTATCTGTGTCTACGAGTGAAACATTCGATACGAAATCACAGTCTGAATACAGCACAGTATTAAGCTGAACGGAAAGAAAGGTCTGTGACACTAACAATAAGTAACAGTCGCCACCACCAATCCCACGAAACATAAAAACAGTAATGAAAACAGAACACAGGTGCCTTTAGTTCCAGAATATTCATTATTTTTCTGCCGATACTTCGAACTGGATAATGTAGCCCAACACTCGTCCTGAAACTCATTGCAGAGCGTATTGGCTATGCCATTCATTAGGCCTACTACACGGCGCTGACAGACAGTCGCGAGTAGGCCTAGGCTATATTAATCTCAAGTTTGTTTAATGAATAATTATTTGCCTTGCCGGCCGGAACCGACAACTGGCTATGCAATAACGATTATTATGACATTAGCGGAGATCATATTGCAGGCCTACGTGGATGATGCAGTATACCGTGGTCCATAAAACGTGCCACTTTTATTTTTTGGATAGCTCCGTGCAGCATAGGCCGATTTTAATAATTTTTAGCGTGCAACATCAGGCAGAAACGCTACGCAAACGACTTTACTTTTGGCCACCTCACTTTAATACTGTCGCTACACTATCTTGTGAAATGCAGGTTGCTGAGCCTGCCGTTTGCGAGTGGTGTCAACATTTGCCGCTTGCATTCGCGTTGGAGGAGGACATTTTAAGCACATGCTTTAGGCCTAATAGGGCCTAAAGAGGACGTGATGTGACACGTGTGACATTTTGAGATACAATAGTTGCCAATCGTGTTTGTCGCTTTTCAGTTAATCATTTTTGAGCCAATGCGTGTGCTATCCAGTATGTATTCATTGTTGTAAATGGCCAAATTACGACTTCTGCAGTTCACAGGGTAGTGTAGCTACAGTATTAAATTGAGATGATCAAAACTACCCTCATTTGCGTCAAGTTTTTTCCTGATGTGGCTTGCCAAAAATTATTAAAATCGGCCAATGCTTCACTAGCTATTCAAAAAAAATAAAGGTGGCACGTTGTGACGTTTTTATGGACCACGGTGTAGTAATGCTATATAGACTCACAAGAAGCTCAGCTACCGCTAGGAAAAAAGGGCGCCAGCTTGGTGCATTTGTCTCATCATTATGCTACTCCCGGGCATTTGGTTTTTTGGAGTTTAGTTATACGTTACGTGTAGGACTTTTGACAAAATCAGGCTTAAATGGCAACAGACGCATGCGAGTCTACAAAAACAGCACTTAACAGTACTATGAAGTGTTCTTTCTAAAGAACCCCCACATTTATCAGCAACAAGAGTATACCGACATAAACTAGAGTCTATGTTAAATAATTCTTAGCTTTAGCGACAACTGTGGCCAATTTTCTAAAATTCTAGAAGACAAGGCAACTATAATTACATTGAAAATTGGTCATCTTCGACCACCCCACTATATTATCTGACGCCACTAGCTTACGAAAGAACCTAGTGAATATCCGATCCGAAACGTAGTCTGCTCAGGAAATGAATAAGTATGAAAGTTCAGACGAAACCTGAGTTTCACGATATCAATTAGCCTACCTATTCACTTCCTGAGCAAAAAGTCTATATAATGGCCATAAGATTTTACCGAAGAGGGCCTTTGCCTTGCCTTGCCTTTGTCTCCTTAATCTATTTTAAATCCGGCCCTGTTCTTGTGTGCAGGGTACGACACGAGACCCCGTATCGTACAGTGACAGTTGTCCGATGTCTCCAGCTTGGAGGTCGGTGCGCGGTGGCAGACTGATACTGGTGACAACATGCCTGATTGTCGTTGTTTTGCTATTCGTGTTCGTTGTCGTTGTACCGCATCACTCGTCTGCACTGCATTCGGCCATTTCCGTCAGCTACACGTCAGTCGCCAGCTTGCTTCGACGACGCCCAGCACCAGTAAGGCAATCGTACCTGATCAGTTTGTTGGGGGGTGAATTTGCAGGGCCTGAAAATGAACATTTAATTTTGCAAACAACGGGCGTTTAAAGAAAGTAGCGAGTATAGTTAAGAAGATCTCAGAGCGATCAGAAACAGTCTGACGCTCAGACCGAGGCATTCCAGTTCACGTCAGACGACAATAGCGACGACGACGATGACGTCGACTCGTAGAGCCCGTCAGCCACAGACTGCCACTCCCAGCGTCACCGGTTTGGTGACACTTAATCACCCGACATTTAATCACGCGACAGTTAATCACCGACATATAATCATTTGGACAGTTAATAACGCGTCATATAATCACCCGACAGTTAAACACGTAGACATTTCATCACGCGAAGTGTCCGTACACCAGCGTCACCACAGCTGGGGGCGCTAAAAATGACGGATCATCAAAATGGCAGGGCACGAAATTGACAAACATGAAAATGCAAGACAAATATAGGCAAATTTGCTAGACATGAAATAGCCGGACATGAAATTGTCAGATCGAAACATCGCAATGGTCACGGACTAGTAGGAGCCTAATAAAATTATGTTTAACGGATAGGCCTACAATTTTTAGTTTATACGGCGGCTATCGCAAATTACTGTAATAATGTCTATTTTGAAGCAGAATGTACTGGTATCTAACACTTCCTTGCCAGTAATAAGCATAATGCATTTTATTGCTGAGCAGTTAATTTTGTCAAATAATTTCACTGAAAACAAGCGAAAAAATCATGATGAAGGTGTGTTTAGGGCCTCGCAATATCATTCACGTCTGTGTCGCAAATATGGTTGCTGTGGTGTGCCGTATGCACTCGAGAGACTTTAATAATGTCGTGCTATTTTATTTCTGTTTGTTGATTGCATGTTATTCACAGGCGCCGACAGAATCGCCGACTTGGACCGACTATAGCCGGTTCCCGAACATATCCGTTTTGGAGCGCACTACGCGGGAACGTGACGATATATCCCGCTACCTCAATGTACTGCAGGTTAAAGCTGTGTTAAATGACTTAAAACTATATGTACAATAAAAAATAACTGCGCCTGTGCTAGTATTATTTTGCATAACTCTTTGGTTTAAGCAGGAGGCACGAATGTGATAGGGAGACAGACAACAGACAACGCTGTGGAGAAATGTGTAGGAATAGGCGGAATCGTTTGCGCTGCAAAAACTACTACGCCTAATAATTATAATAATATACTAAACTGTCAAGCTAGTTGCTCGAGGCTAAGTACTGTATATACTGAACGCGGGGCAAGTATCATGCACATAAAAACACACACGTGACCTTTGACCTATGACCTTGACATTTCGTAGGATTCTAGAAGTTGCTGAAATACACGACTGTGTACAAACTCATCAAGCGAAGTTCAGCGCATCATGAGTTATCACGCTAGCAGAAAATGAACTTAGCGACGTTGGTGAACACAATACCGTGGTCGCTACCGCGGACAGTAATTATTGACGTGTGATTGACGTCTGTTGGCACAGGAGCGTCACCAGCAGCTGGTCTGTCAGGTGGGCAACCAGTCGGGGCTGAGTCAGACGGGCGGCTGGTGTGACGTCGCCGTCAACAGGTCACACACGACTGACATCGGGCTCGCGGCCGCACTAGCGTCACTGTTCCAAGGCCGCTCGGTCGTCGGATTGGGCGACGGACTCGGTGTCTACCGCAAGCTGATCCTCAACACCGGCAAAGTAGCGACCTACGACGCCTTCGACGGAGCTCCCAACATTCACGACATCACACACGGACAGGTTGCACTCAGCTTAAAGCCACTATGACCAATGCCATCGTGACAGGGACGGCTATTTCCCGCCAAAATTTTAAGCTGTCGGAAACTTTTTTTTTGTCAAAATTTTTTGTTGAAATCGGCAAAATTTGGGGCTGAATAACTTTTATTGGGGGATTTAAGGTGAGGGCAAAATTGAAATTTTGTGCAATTATTATCTGAGCTAATTTCTCTTCCGGAAACTTGCAGCTGTTTGTCGAAAATTGCAACTTTCTGCTCTTACTATTTTAACTCCAACGCCACTGACTATGACTATGGCTACAGCACTAATAGGATGCACGTATTGCCCATAGTCTTAAGCCTCAACGTCTTAAGCCTCAACTCCTTACACGGCCTCATTTCGTCGTATCTATCGGACGACCGTCGACTCGTCACGGAGGTCGGACGTCGACATCTCAGGTCATCGGACATCTACACGTGTGCCATGCCGCGGACAGAGTCACAGATCAGTGACGGAAGCTTCACTGCAGCTGGACAGAAGGACGACCAAGTTCTTTCCAGACTGTAGTTTCTCGGAGCAATCAGCCACAGTCTGGTGTTCCAGTTCACGTCAGACGACAACAGCGATGACGACGATGACGTCGACTCTACGCCGGCAGCCACTGCCACTACCAGCGTCACCACCACCTAGGCCTATATAGACCTATATAGGCGCGTGCGTTGTATCGCTCAGTAAGTAAGTAAGTAAATAAGTAAAGTGTAAATTTATATAGCGCATACTTAAAAAGATCTCGAATGCGCTTAATACATTTTGTCATCAATACCACCACAGAAAAGCGCCGACGACAGTAGTTGAATTTGTCACAGAATTTCACCGAAAACGAGAGAAAGAATTTTGACAAAAACGGGTTCAAGGTTCAAACAGTATAGGCCCCTATCATCCACATCTGATGTCGAAAATATGGTTGCACACGAGAGTCTTAGGTGATTTTGTGCTATTTTATTTCTGTCTGTTGATTGTGTGTTAGTCACGGGCGCCGACAGAATCGCCGACTTGGGCCGACTACAGCGCCATTTTAAAGAGCAAAATTCAAAAAAAAATTCTCCTCAGACGTGCCCCGTAGGAATGTTTTCCCCGGGCCCCGTTGTGGCTCTCGACGTTTTTTTTGTTGTTGCTCTTGGTCCGCAGTGTTATGCGTCACATGAAATCTGGGTTTGAAGTTTTATTTTAAGCCATCGGCGCCTGAAAATAATCGAAGTTTTGAAATAGTTAACATGATAATGGACGAGTAGGCCTACGTTGCACAAAAATCCCATAATCTCTACCAGCAGTTTAGTACTATTTGCTTAAATTGACGCTTAGACTCGAGTCGTCGAAAATAAGAAATCTGTAGCCTGTGGGGAATATAGACCTTACAGTCGCTCAGACTGCGTCCCGTGTTTGCGGCAGGGTGGTTGCTCTGACTCGAAACTCATTCACTGCTCGCGATGAAAACACTGGATAATTATTCTTTTCCGCACAATTCGCGCATTCTGCTGCAATAACTTGATATCGGGCCGACAGCATTATAGGCTTAGACACATGCATACATTGTGTACGTCGCCTATTTGTTGTACTACTTTGTTCTACACAATTTCCGTATTGTGAGGTTTTCGATCATTGTACAATATTAGAACCAAAATATTTCGGCCCCTATACATGTATAGGCCTAACCGAAATGATTTTGAAAATTAAAACCCGTAAGAAATTTTAAGAGACATATTTTTTCCGTTTGGCAATCAACGCCGGGCCCGTTTAGTACTTGGATGGGTGACCGTCATTAGGTGGGTAAACCATATCGGTTTTTAACCATCTACCCGTGCAGGTCAACTCAGCCTGGCCGTCCTTTCGTGGGTAGGCGCGATGAATAATGGCGAAAGCTGTGACGTAAGCAGACACATCACGCGATGCACTAGCCGCGTGTCCGTGGTCTCGCAGTGTAAACGGGTGCCTACCTGAGAGCTGAGGAATCCGAGATCCTAATGGCCTTATGGCTTGGAAAGTAGTCTACGTACTTTCCTTTGCGTAAAACCCATTATGTACGTTGCAGGTGAAGTTCCTGGACCTGACGTTGCCGCAGTACTGGTTGCCTCGCTATGACTGGGTGCTGTCGTTGGAAGTGCTTGAACACATTCCGGCCCAGTACGAGTCGATCGTACTAGACAACATCAATCGTGCCGCCGGCCACGGAGTCGTACTCAGCTGGGCGGTGCCCGGTCAACCAGGACGGGGACACGTCAACTGCCGGTCACTGGCATACGCTGAGCGGGCTATGTCTGACAGAGGATTCGCGCTAGATAATAGCACGTCCGTTATGATGCGCGCGCAAGCAACGCCTTATTATCTTCGGAACAATATCATGGTTTTTATTCGTAGGCAGTGATTAGTTATTAGGGTCTACCTCGATCCGCCAAATATAGGGTTTTGTGACAAGTTGTGTCCGTTTGCAGGGGCGTAGTACATCCAGAAAATCAGGCCAAGTATAGGCTCCTCAATTTATTATGGAGTAACAATGACACCAGAATGGTTATCGAACTTTTTATACCTCTCCAAAAACGTACATTTCCAAAAAAAACAAATTTCTGTCTGTTTATGGGCTGCACTAAGCCTACTCAAAACGTTGTGAACAGACTTTGATAAAATTGTCCGGGTGTCGGGTATAATAGCCTATTTGTTGCTTTTTCTATTTTTTTTTTGTTTTTTGTAGTATTATTGTTTGATTATACGGTATTTTCAGAGAGTTGTAAAGTTACGAAGCGTTTTCGTTTCTGGCAGCTCGCCTTTATTAAATCAATCGACTTCTACTTGTAGGATTTGATAATTATGTGAATCGTTTTGCCAAGTAAATCTTCTTTTTCTTTTTGGTAACGACTCAAGAACATAATGCGATTTTGGTGGAAATACAGGTCACAAGGAACACATCGTACTAAAGGGTTTTTACAGTGTTTGAATTGTGAAAAATTAGCTGGAGGTTTGACTTTTCGACGGTCAGAGAACCGACCAAAATTGTGATGTAAATAAGCCGGCGTAAGTGGGCTAAATCTAAGTACTAGATCCGTTATTATTTAACCGGTAATCTTTCAATTTTTGTATGTAAATATTTTAATCACAGCCGATTCACATTAGACCCATCCGTTCAAGGTTCAGTTTTACAGAAAAAAATAGAACGGTAAGACGTATTTTGTCCGGTACCCTGAAAATAGATAGCGTTTGTACTGTAATCATGTAAAAAAATTATCAGTCATGGTAAAGTCGTCTTGACAGCATATACTAATTATAAATATTTTCCGTTGTTTGTTTTATCTAATGCTTCTAGTTGAATTATATGACTATTAAAATCGAAAATTCACACCTCGCAGTGCGTTATACAAGCATACGACCGTTACGACGTTCAGGTAAGATAATCATATCCAATTATAGAAAAAAAAATCAAACCAGAGTTTATCTATTATTGCAGAATGATGGCTGCGTTATAGCAATGAAATGCAGAATAAAAACTCATTGAATACTACTCCATTCATTTGCATGTGACATAATAATGTCGGACCACTGCAAGCGAAGCCCAACAGTATAAAGTTAAAGTAATGCATAGCGCTTCATGGAAAACACACCTCAGAGCTACGGAGCGTCACCTGTCATATGGAATCACAAAAATGTTACCTGCCATCTGACACAAATAAACGCACCGCCCCTTAATCCCAGCCAAACAAGCTGGTACTCGATTCGATTTACGTACCCGAAATCGACAAAAAGTTGAGCGTTGACTTTGGTGTTGATTATGCCGTAAACAGTGTCTGAAGACGGTGAGTAAATAGTTTCCATCTTGAGAGTACATCAGCACAAGTAGGCCATTTAGTGCCATGGGAGACAGTCCCCCATCCCGAAATAATCCAAGTAGTAAGCCTAACAAATTCATGCATAACGAGTTTCAGCGACTCGAGCCATGTAGTCGAACTCGCGGTATTTTGGTCGTAAATTTAGCGTCTTGACCGTTAGGCCACCAAGCCATCTAATAAGCAGGGAGCCGGCTGGACTCTATAGGCGCATATTCTACTTGTAACATGGGTTACCGAAACTAAAGCAGCCAACCCCCATATCTCGCCTTGTCAATGTCAGTTAGTGCCACAAATGTCACCTGGCACCATATAAATCAAATGGCATTTTATTGTTTCCAACGGCTTTGGCAGGTACGGACGTGTAAGACAGACTGACAGACTGTCGCAATAGCCGGTAATTGCGTCACCTACACGATGCCGCCTATTTTTTGCATGGACGCCGTTTAACACTTTATATTATGATGTTTAATTTTTGCCGAGCAAAAAAAGACAAGCAAATTTAAAGAAACGTGTGCCAATGGTGTGTAACTTCGAGTCGTGTGCAGGAGCGTCAGATGTGATCGTCGTGCAGTCTGTGTATTGACAATGTGTCATGTACCGGTAGTTTTTAATTGTTACGCAGTGTAATAATTATACTATACCTTAATTTGTGCTGACTGATTAAAAACACTGTCACTTGTTATTTATTGCAGTTTCTATATCGTAGCAGGGGTGGAGGGGTCAATTGCCCACTGTGCCCTCTCCCGGAATTTTATCCTGTCCGAAAATCTTATTTTTGCCAGATTACTGTCTTTCAAAAACAATGAAAATGGTTACGAAAATTGAAGGTAAAAAGTGAACTTTTAAGCAACAATATTTCCTTTGTCAGAAATTTGTAGCTGTGTAGGTCTAGTAATTTGCAGCAAGATACAAGTAGGCCTGTTTGTCTCTCTTCTTTTAACCCGCGACGCTGCCGCGACGTCGCTATAGCTGCCAAGTGCATCAGTGCAAAGACACCTTCGGAGTGTGGTGGGATCTTTAGTAATTATTTCAGTGCAAATTCTCCGAAGATCGTGCCAGTGAAAAAAAAACTCCAAAGTTGGTCGCTAATATCTGGCGAAGTCATGATTTCACGATGATGTTGTGCTTTTGTACATTGTAGAGCCCGTTGTACTATAAATCCATAACAAATCGAAGCTAGTGCAGTTCGGGCTACACCGACCAAACTCGTGCTCCGCGATGGATGGCGGCAGGTGTGTTGCATGGGCATGGGCCTGGGCCTATATGTCACGCTCGTGATAGCTGATCGCTTACAGTTTTGGCCGATCTTTTTGTTTGCTATAGTCCTTCTATACGATTACACGTGTCAGCAGCCTGCAGGCTAGCTATAGGCTTAAAACAGGCTACAGCAGCCGAGAAATCAAGACGTGTACACGTTCATCGTTAAAGACAAAGGTAAAACTTTACACAAGAACCTTATTTGAACTTATTCATTCTGTGCTCGCATACCAAAAAAAATACAACGTGAAATAAAATCACAGACAGCAAAGAATGTCACTAGCATGTGACAGTGTAGTTTTCAATCGACACTGCACAATGTCATCTTACACGTATAAAACAGACCGTATAAAAACTCATCAAAAAGCTTTAAAAAATCACAAGACACAAATTCTGTCCAGAGATAATTTTACTAATTTTTATATAAGCCAAAAATTCTTTCCATCCACCTGGGTTGTAAAAATGGATTGGGAGTCTAACTTAAACCTTACTGGACTTTAGTGGCAATTCACATAGAGAGAGAACGTTTATTTGTCTCAGATAGCCTACATTCACACAGTTACAATAAACAAAGGGGAAAAATCGTGAGACAGGTAGTCAGAAAAGGCAATGCCCATCAAGTCTGACTACCTTAAAAAACCTTAACTACAAACAAATTACAACTACAGAAAAAAGAAATAAAAAACCCACTCAACTACATAGACATACATCATAAACATGCATAGTCATACACTGTAACATGCAAGACTAGAAAACTATAATATTGCACTGTAGGCAGATCTTGTATCCATCCGAAAACATGGCAAAAAATGCAAAACCTCAAGGCAAGCCAGTTAGGTGCTATATAATTTTGTTACATGTCATTGTGAAAAAGCATTAAAGTCTAGTGGGTCCGATGAGTCCGAGTCCGAGGCACGAGGATTTGAGTCCGACTGTCCGAGCAGCGGCGTCGTGGATTTAAAAAGTAGGCGGGGCCTACAATGCATATTTTCGACAAAATTCCGACGGACAGTTGCAAGTTTCCGACAGAAAAGATTACGGATGTTCATTTTTTTAGTTTGCATTTTAACCTTTCCTCTAAATTTCTCCAAACTAGTTTTTTGAGCTTTAAATAGACAAAACATTTTGGACAATAAGAAATTTTTCGACAATTTTCCGACGGCCCATTTGTTCGAGTCCCAGACCCAGTCCTGAAAAATAGGTAGGCTATTATTGATGTACATAAGTACGGCTACTCGCCGTACTTATGTACATCAATGGCTATTTAAAATGCAGGTAAATAAGCAGTAAGTGCATTTGTTGACATCGTAGCCTCGGACGGTTGCAGTTAGTCAATAGCAGTATTGATCTTTAGGTAACGTCAAAAAGCGTTGGCTGATGGACGGTGCTGTTCGAACATTGTAAAAAGTAAACTGTTCCAGATGCGAGGAGCAGTTGAGCTGAATGCAAACATTGTGTTGTCTGTTGAGGAAGACAGTAGAACTTGGTGATCTAACGATCGGAGTTGACGTGATATTGTGTAGGCTTACAGGATAAGGCAAAACTTTCCGTCCCTGGAAGTGATATGGCACCGGTGCTGACGCGTGGACATCTAGTGCTGTCGACTCTAGCAGTGGTGGCTGTCATCGGCCTAGTGGTCATCGTACAGCGACGTCATGCAATGTCAGTGTCACTCGTCGATTTCAGCGGCGCCCCAGTCGACATGCTGCTGCTACAGCATACAGTGCAACAACGCGACGACGTCTCACGACTACTCAACCAACTACAGGTGTGTGCCCACTGCCCACACGATATGCGGCCGTCCGAGTTGTAATCGAAATTTTTCATCGTAGCTTAACCTTCAAACATTAGAATACATGGACCTAACCGCTAGTGGAAATGCAAGCAGCGAATTTAAGTTATCGCAATTACGTACGAGAACTCTGTGCGAACAGTTAGGTGTGCTAAAAATACAAGCTGTATTTGGGGGCGCAGCATCTCTTAGGGGCCGAAATATGGTCTTCCGAAAAATGCCCTTTGGGTGGGTACAATAATCCACATCGAGATCTCCGAGGTTATTGGACCAAACGTCACTGGACTTGTTTCGCCTAACGCGGGAGGAATCGCTGTCGATCGTGTAACTCACCGATTTTGAATATCTTCATCCGTTCTGGAGATATTCGCCGCCGAACTTTAAAGTCGACCGAAATCTGGCCAAATTTTGCATGTTTTAACCCCTAAAATTTTTTGGGGGAGGCTCCTTCAAAATTTTAGACCGGGATTATAAAACTGAACGCAGCTCCGAGGATCGTGCAAAATTTCGCGCCGATCGGCCGATGGAGCTCGGAGATTACGCGAGGAAAAAAATAAATGCAACTAAAACATGAGTCCTCAAAAAACTTAGTTTTGTGAAAAATATTCCTCAATTGGAGTATGCACGCGTCATCAAAGTGTCGTTTACCGTCATTTACATGAAAGTTGAAACCGGGTACAGATACCCGGGTAATTGCAACCTGATACCCGGTTCTTAAAACGGGTAATGCTGCAAATCACTATCTTAGACTAAAGTCTTAGCGAAACTTGACCTCACTCAGTGTCATCTTCGATGCTATTGTAGGAGCGTCATCAGCAGCTAGTGTGTAAAGTAGCTAACCAGTCAAAAACGAGTGAGACGGGTGGATGGTGCAACTTGGCCGTGGACAAGGCTCACCGGACTGACGAAGGTCTAGCGGCTGAACTGGCGACACTGTTCAAAGGCCGCACTGTGGTCGGATTGGGCGACGGACTCGGTGTCTACCGCAAGCTGATCCTTAACACCGGCAAAGTAGCTACCTACGATGCCTTCGACGGAGCTCCCAATATCCACGACATCACACACGGACAGGTTACACTCCAGCCTTCATCCAACGCAGGGTTTTAGGTCTTACCGGTTATTGCGATGAATGTTACTGTCGCCTGCTCAGTGGCTTAAATCCCTATACCTTGTAGACGGGGCGCAGCTTGCGCCCAGTGGAAAATAAAGAGCAAGTTTTTTTAGGGTGTAAATCAAAAATAAGTGGGAAGATTTGATAAGGTTGCAGATCAAAACTCCCTCTTTATTTTGACTGGGCAAATTACACCCTTAACAAAACTTTCCCAAGTTTAGTTTTTTTCTGTTTTGCTTTTTTGCACCAGTAGGCCTATGACAGTGCAGAGACGTAGTCGTTGAGTCGCCGCAGTGCCGCACTACAGTGCTGCCCATGCTCATACCACGCTACAGTTTGGCAAGTTGTTTCACAGAGAACATGCACACTGCACGGCAGTATTAATTGCTATTACCAGAATAGCTGTTTTGACTTCACAAACCATTTGTCGGTCGGGCTCCGCCCGGATTTGCTGGGGGAACTTACTAGCTAGACAATCTAGCTGGGTGTGGGGCCCCTCGAGAAGAGGGAGAAAAAGGAACGAGAATGGGAGGAGGGAACGTGGAGGGAAAGAGGGATAAAGCATAGGGAAGCGGAGTAGAAAGAGAAAGAAAGGAAAAGGGACGGATAAAGCCATGGAGGGGAGATAGGAAAGGAACGGAACCCAAAGGGGACGGGGGTTGAGCCGGAAAGTGGGGGGGAACATGAGCCCAAATGTGGGGGGAACTTGCGCCCAACTTCGACTTTAAATTTGGGGGATAGAAGCCACTGCGCGTGCTCAGTCTGTCCGTCCGCCTGTCCGTTAATCAAAGTCATGCAATTTTCGATAATACTCGTGTGACGCCAACTGACATCATGTCGGAGGAACTCCGCAAAAACCAATAGCTATGCGCCCTGATTCTTTCTGAGACTTTGGCGCTTTATAAATCATTTACTTACTTACTTACTTACTTCTCAAACATTAATAAAGCATTAGCTTTTATGCCGTTATATCACAGTCAGCCGATCACAACGTCCTAAAAGGATAAACGGAAGCTTGAAAGCCAACGGAGGGAACACATGATCAGATAGTTATTATTTACGTGTTTCGAACGAAACTCTTCGTTGTTGATAACATAGATTAAGGCTATTGGCTTGCTAGCTGTTGTAAGCTATAGCGACTCTTAAATTCGGGCAGCGTGTCTGTGGCTGTGGCGTTTGCATGACTGCGTCCGCTCTCTGTCTGCGCGTAGTGTCGATAAAGTCTATCTGTTTACTCAGTCAATCAACCAATCTTTTTTTATTAAATTACTACATTGAGTGGCAGCATAAAAATAATACAAGATAGATAATGAAATAGAAAAAGCTGAAAGCCTAAAATCATAAAACTGTATAAAATTACATGATAAAAGTACCGTTCAGAGCAATAACGTTGTAATGTACGCTGCAGGTGAAGTTCCTGGACCTGACGTTGCCGCAGTACTGGCTGCCTCGCTACGACTGGGTGCTGTCAATGGAAGTGCTTGAACACATTCCGGCCCAGTATGAGTCGATCGTGCTGGACAACATCAATCGTGCCGCCGGCCACGGAGTCGTACTCAGCTGGGCGGTGCCCGGTCAACCGGGCTATTCACACGTCAACGGCCGGTCACCGACCTACGTCCAACAGGTCATGTTAGACCGTGGGTTCGCACTCGACAATAGCACTTCCGTTATGCTACGGGAACGCTCAACTCTCTGGTGGCTCAAGAATAACCTAATGCTTTTTACTCGCACATAAATTGTCTTTAGTTAGTAAATTTAGATGTTGAAAATATGCTTGGACATAGAATAAGTTCGGTGTCGATTCACGCTAGCCGTGAACAAACGCGGAATGTGTCAGTATGGCCACAAGCTTTATAAACTTTAGGTCTGTAGTAGTCTTTGCCAAATATCAATCACCATGACCGCATTACTGCTCTTGCCCGTCTGTCCGTCTATTTGCCTGTCCTTCCCGTACTGATTCTCAACTCTAGAACGAAAAAAGCGTACAAAAACATGGGGTGGACATTTCTAAGACAGAAATAACTAATGCGCAAATTTTTAGTTTAAAAAGTTAAAGGTCAAACTCAAGGTCATCGGACGTCAAAAACCGCCAGAAAATGACGCATATCTCGCGTACCTCGTGTTTACTTGCGCCTGGCGGCTCACGCGCCGGCGGCTTGGCCCACTGCACACTAGACGAAACGCAGTAGGCATGTACATGTACGTGACCTGACGTGTAACTAGTTGGACGGCCGCATGGCATGTTGCCACACCGCCTGGTGATGTCAAAGCTTCTTTGCGAAGTAATTTTACGCTTCACTGAGCATAATGTCTATGCTCTATTACAATTATGTAAGTTCAACTTTATAGTGGTGTGCAACATAGTTTATCAGTTTCTGTTTCAGGTTTGTTTCTGTTTTATTTTAAAAGAACCGCACTTTTATTCTGTCTGCGACTACGAAGACTTGTCTCAAGTTGTCTGTTATTATTTTACCTGGTTATTTTTCTCAAAACTTCAAAGATTCTCGGAGATCGTAGTACCAGTGTTATTAGATGTTTTCTTTTGCAAAAATTTGCTTAAGTTTTTTTATTACTGAAAATTGTCCATGCACTATTTGTAAATAAATTCGGTTAATTGCCTTGCGCATGTTTATCGTGTTTTACATTGGTGACTGAGTCATTTTTGACATTGATTTTTATAATTAGCTTATTTTTGTTTGGGTTATAAGAATGCGCATATAAACTTTGTTATTATAGATTATAATAGTTAGTTTCTTAGCATTTTGCCGATTTAGGCATACGTGTATTTTATGTATTGTCTGAAGGACTAATTACGGTTTAGTTGCACTATAGCTGTTATATATACATGTGTCGACCAGCGTAGCCTCGCATTAATTTAAAAGAGCTTTAAATTTGCGTTCGATGAATAATAATGTGAATGTTGATTTTCTATCTCTATTTCGCGTATGACCGGTTTTCTACTTTCAAAAAATATTGACTATAGGGATTTATTTTGGGGTTGTTTGTGTCGTTCTTGTGTCCAGTTATACACATCCACGTTTCTGTGTGGGGTAGACGAACGTCTGCAGTTGCATCGCCCAGCCAACGGTCTCAATCAATTAAAGCACTGACCTAGAATTATTGATTTTAAACGAAATGTTTTTTTTTAATTTTAAAGTTTCAGAAAAGTTAAATTTTAGGTTTTTATATGTGTTTTTAACAGATTTTTCAAATTTCATACAAAGAAGACGAGACAAAAATTTTAAGACACAGAAAGAACATCCAATAAACGCCTACACCATTTTCCGTGTCATATTGTTTTTCGTTGGGTGAATGACGATTAAAATATGAGTTGAATTTTATTTGTGTTATAAATAATAACAAATAAAAACCCCAAATAAACCTCAAATTTGGACTTTCTAGTTTCTTAGCTTAAAAACGCTTCAAAACTGAGGTTTTTAATTTTCCAACCGTGCGGCAGCTGCTGTCTCTAAAATGACTTCCGCCAACCGAGATAGCGAAATTAGTCCATATGCAGCAAAACAGAAAACTAAGATTAAAGTATCTGCAATGATAAAAAGAGAACGCAAAAAATCGATACAGAAATAAAGAAAAATAGGCAGCGGTTGCGGATTATCAGATTTTTTTTTACTGCGGTTGGATGTTGGTGGTTTAAGTTTAATAATTGATAAAATGGCAGCACAAAAAAGACGGTGTTTTACCGCACAGATAAGCCATGATTGATAATAGCAATAACGCTGTTAAGCAAGCACGTTTTATTACGATATTGGACATAAATAGTTATAATTTTACAACGGACGTTGACAATACACGTAACACAAAGAAAAACCATTATGTCAGCTAGATGCAGGTGACGGGAGGCTTAAGGCCTACATGTAAAACAAACGGCAAGCACGACGTCACAGCTGGAACCCGCGCCATGCAGAAAACAAGAAGCCCAGCTGTCGCTAAGATGGCCGACCGTACAGGTTGTCAGTTACATTCACGGTCATCCAAGGTCAATGATTTTCATGTTATTTGCAAGCCAATATGCCACTTCCTGTTAGTGATAACAGCTAGTAACCTTTGCCCTATCTTTCGCCGTTTCCAAAACACGGCCACTTATAGCTTGAAACTTTCCATTTTGAAAATTGCAGCCAAACCGCTGCAGATGAAAACGTGGTTACTATTGACAGCATAGGAAGTCGCCAACACCATATTCAATATGACCGTTTTAAGAATTGTTTAATTTTCCCCATAGGCTCCATTGTAATTTTTTAAAGAATTTTTTGAATAAATACGTTAAATATTAATTTCAAATTTCTTTAATTCCCAAAATGCACATTCTTGCGCGAAACCGCGTCGTTTGAGCCATCGCACGCAAAAATCCGCCGAAGGGTCTGACCTGTAGGTGAGTTGAAGAAAAAGGTATATAGCTATAAAAATTTTTGCGTATATTTCACCTATTTGGCGAGAAGTCCCCCTTGTGCAGATTTACATGAAATTTTGCATGATTTTGCATCTAGCCGACGTAATCAGCGTACCAAATTTTATCTTAATCAGATCAGGGGGTTTCAATTCTGTGGGGGTCGAATTTTTGGCTTTCCCATGAAAGAGAAGTCGCCGTTAACACATGGTTTGAACTAAGCTTATACGGCCTCTGATGCATAGGGGCCTAGGCCTATACATGTACAGCTCGAAAGGAAGACATTGCAACTTTAATCAGCCTACATGTAAGGATCATTTCTGAGATAGGCCCTATATAGGCCTATTAGGCTACTGGAATTTTTTTCGCCAAGAAAGAACAAAAGGTTGTAAGAATGGAACTTAGCATAGGGCTTAATGACAATTAAAAACTCGATAAAATCTTAATTTAGTTTTATCAACAGACACTTTCCACCTGCAGCTATCAGACAAACACTCCGATATTTAACATTATAAACAAATTTCAACGTGATCACAGCCAGTGCTAAAGACGCACAATTACATAGAATTTTTTTACCAAACCGATCTCATTGCAACTGATTTTAGACTGTAGTGCTAATTTAACATAAATGTACAAAACATCAGTTTATACACTTGTTAATGGCGACATGCAATAAGTGACACATCGAAAACAGCAAAAAACATAAAAAGGTGATATCACTCACCATCACATCGCCTAACTGTCAATGTGCTGTTGAATATTATCACCTTTTCATGATTTTTGCTGTTTTCGATGTGTCACTTATTGCATGTCGCCATTAACAAGTGTATAAACTGATGTTTTGTACATTTATATTTGCTGTTTTATTACATTAACAAAGTTTTTATATTGATGGTCAATTATAAACCATCTGCATTACACGGCCATGAAGACACTGAAACTTAGGCCTAAATATTTTGGGGGTCACGATTTTGATCTTTAGGGGTCACGTGACGTCATCGGAACGTGACGGACTCGTCGAGAGCTCTTTCCTAGTGGTGGTCAATGATGACCATAAATCTATCTTGCACAGATACAGAAATATAGGGCTTCAAAAATTTTGGGGTCACTAGTATGACCTTTTATGGTCACTTGACGTCATCGGTCATGTGACATTGGACTCGGCATATGTGGTTTCCTATTGGCGGTCCTTTGTAACTATGCATCTATCTTGCACCGTTACGGAGATATGGGGCCACAAATATATTGGGGTCACGAGTTTGACCTTTTGGGGTCACGTGACGTCATCGGTCACGTGACCATCGGACTCGGCATATGTGGTTTCCTATTGGTGGTCCATTGGAACCATGCGTCTATCTTGCACCGTTACGGAGATATAAAGGCTCGAAGTTGCATTTGCCCATGTTAAAGGCCAAAAGTTCATGCTCCGTGTCACGTGACCTATAGGCAGGGGGCCAAAATGACCACATATTTGGAATTCCCAAGTCTATATTGCCTATTCACTATACAACATTTATGTGGCTACGATGATGATTAAGGGTCGTTTGTAGGTGAAAATTTTATACAGAGGCATGTTTTTCAAGGCCAAAACGTTGACTGCGCATGCCCCGTGTCACGTGACCTGTGGGTAGGTGGCTCAAAATGACCACATATTTGAAATTCCCGAAGCCATATTGCGGATTGCCTATTCACTATACAACTTTTATGGGCCTACGATGACGATTAGTGGCCGTTTATAGGTGAAATTTTTATACAGGAGCGTTTTCGGCCGAAAATTTCCAAGTTCGTTTTTGGGCCAAATTTTCGACTTTGGGGAAATTTTTCGGGGGTTAGATATTAACTTCGAATTTCGGTTCCCGAAAAGGTTTGACCCTTGCGTGAGACCGCGTCGTTTGAGCCATCGTGCGTGAAAATCCGCCGGGCGGTCTGACCTGTAG
>Ga0056128_1002525_pt1 | contig 21797 bp, 23 predicted proteins | sample WorMetLIZISLAND2_FD_71113 | JGI IMG/M metagenome (GOLD analysis project Ga0056128, IMG submission 71113) | Marine gutless worms symbiont microbial communities from Max Planck institute for Marine Microbiology, Germany - Olavius geniculatus... ... | reverse complement strand
TCTTCCATGCAAATCGAACCGACTTTAGCCAGGTTAGTTCGGCTCAACTTTGGTCTAAGTAGGTACTTTAGGCTCAGCGAAAGTCTCAGCGAAATCACTTCATTTTTTGACTTGAGTAGGTACTTAGACCGAAGTTTAGGCTCAGCGAAAGTCTCAGTGAAAGTATAAGTCAAAAAGTGAAGTCGCCCAATGTTCTAAGTTTTCACAACAACAACAACAACAACAACAACAACTACTACTACTACTATTGATACTACTACAACTACTAAAACACACATTTGAACATGGCAATTGAACATGGCTCGCAGTTTCATAAAGTTTCAATGTTCAAGTTTTCCACTACTACTACTACTACTACTACTACTACAACATACATGAGCATGGCTCGTAGCTTGACGAAATCGCAGTGTTCGGGGTTTTCCACCTCGACTACGCCCCATGGATACATGCGACCTCTGACCCTGCGTGACCCCGCGACCTCAATCACCGTGTTTGACCCGATTACTGCAAAAGGCACTGCGGCCTACAAATGACACATGACCTGACACAATTTTTGTCTACTGCCAAATAGCAGATTAAGCACTATCACTTCAGCGTGCAGGTGGTGGCAAAGGTTTAGTGGTTAACATGTTGTGTCTGATCAACGTAAATGCCATGCATAAAGCCACATAAAAATCTGTTTAAAAAGAGTAAATAACAAGATCTGAACTAGAAAAGCTGACACGAAAAACTACAAACAATGAAAATCACTAGCAGTCCAGATATCCATGAAATCAGTCGAAAAGTTACTACATGAATGGAAGAATGTTACAAACAGGCAAACCACCTTGGTGTATAACTAATCACTAAGATCAACTCAGCCTTCCATCAATCCAAGGTACGTTAATCGAGTACTGGCCTGCCTCGGGGCGGGGTTAAGATTGGGAGCATTCACCAGTGTCAGGTGTCAAATAAAACTGTCTGATCTCATATGACATATGATGCTCCATAGCTCTAAGATGGGTTCCCACTTAAGCCAGAAAAAGAACATAAGAGAAGCAAAGAGTAAATGATGACATTGAAGGTGACCTTGAGCTGTTGACATTGTTGTTTGTAATCATCATCCTCATCATCATCACACTCAGGCAGAGGATACAGCTGAATACCCAATGATTCCACTTGCTCCAACACCTATGACATAATACTACTACAACTATAACAACAACAACAACAACAACAACAACAACAACAACTACTACTAGTACTACTACTACTGTTACACTGTCATCATTACCACAATCACACAAAGGATAGAGCTGAATACTTAGCAAGTGATTCCGCTTGTTCCAACAACTTTAACGCCATACACAAAATCACATAAAAAAACAAACTTCTGCATGGGAAGAGCAACTGATGTGCCAATTTTTAGCCCCAAAAGTTAAAATTCACGAATCGAGAACTCGAGGACAGCAGAAGCCAAAAACCAGCACAAAACTAACACGGCACCTCAGATTGCGCACCTGGCAAATGACTATATTATTTCTGATATTATACCAGACCAGTAGTACAGCAAATAGACAACAACAAATACTACTACACTGTGATATTTAAAAATAAGATATACTTACAGTTTGTTTTAGTTTAGCCAGTTCTGTCTTGGTCAGAGTATCAGCCTTTGCAATGACCGGAACAATGTTCACCTTGTGATGAATAGCCCTCATGAATGCCACGTCCAACGGCTTCAGACTACAACAACTACTACGCATTCAACAACTACTACAGATACTACTACTACTATGTGCATCTTGTGATGTGTAGCCCACATGACTAGTAGGCTACATCCAATGGCTTTGATATGTAACAAAAACATCCAGGTCAACTCAGCCTGGCCATCCTTCCACGGGTAGGCACAATAAGTACCAGTGAAAGCTGGGGCATAAACAGACACACCATACGACGATAGTCCTATATCCATGACCTCACCGTGTAAGCTGGTGTCTAAGTGAAAGCTACAGAAATGGAGATCAGCACCACCCCACGAGCCTTGTGGCTCAAGATGAACTTACGTTTCATTTTTTACACAAACCTGCAAGTGTTATGATTGATGTAAGTAGCACCAAATGCTACAGGCTTGAGTCCGCTCAGAAACAGCCATCTACTGCTGCTGATACTACTAATACAACAACAACAACTACTACTATAACAACAACAACTGCTACTACAACAAATACTACTACTATCACTACCACAGAGTACATATCCGTGTCTGCTGGGGGTGATGAAGTAGAAGAAACAGCAATTTACTGTTGCTACTACTGCTGCTACTGGTACTACTACGACAACAACTACTACTACTACTACTACTACTACTACCACAGAGTACAGACCCATGTCCCCTGGGGTTGACAAAGTAAAAACAGCAATGTGGCGTTGTCTTTAAATAGACTCATAGGTTGAAACGTGACTTAATAAGTTGATAAATTCATCAAATCACAACCTTTATATACATTGTTGTTGTTGACGTTTTGGCAACCGCTGCTGCCTTCGTCGGAACGACTGTCCACAAGGTGTCACTGTGGCGGACAGTAAGTAATCATAGATGTGTGGAAGTTGGTAGGACCCCTCGTCTCGGTTCATCGACTTGTCTTGTTCTTTTCTAATGTGTATTGCTTCTCTGATCCACCAATCCATTCTGTTGCTTTGTCTGTCGATCACCTTGGCGCGGTCCCAGTCTATGACGTAGTTGAGAGATAGTGTGGTCTGTGACTGCCGACTTGTTTTGCTCTGTTGCTGCAGACTTACTGGTGCTTTGATGAATTTATCAACTTATCTACTACTACTACTGGTACTATGACTATGACTATCATCACTACTACTACTGCAAGTTACTACAACAACTACTACCGACCCATGTCCACTGGGGTTGATGAAATAAAAACAGCAATGTACTCGTCCATCGACAATGTTACGTCGGTTCAGGCCGGTCTCATCCTGAAGATACTTCTCATACTGGGCGTCGATGTACGCCACAATCGACTTGTAGCTATGCACAGAGACACAGAGAAGTACACACCAAAATACATTGTGGTCCATAAAAAACGTGCCACTTTTATTTTTTGAATAGCTTCGTAAAACATTTGACGATTTTAATAATTTTTGGCACGTGACATCAGGAAAGAACTTGACGCAAGTGGCCATCTCACTTTTATACTGTCGCCACACTACCTTGTGAAATGCAGAAGTCATAGTTTGGCAATTGACAACGATGAATTCATACTGGATAGCGCACGCGTCAGCTGAGAAATGATTAACTGAAAAGCGACAAACACGATTGGCAACTACCGTATCTCAAAAAGCCACATGTGTCACATTACATCATTTTTATGGCAGCATGTGCTCAAAATGTATTCCTACAGCTGACACCACTCGCAAACAGCAGGCTCAACAACCTGCATTTTACAAGGTAGTGTAGCAACAGTATTAAAAAGAGGTAGCCAAAACTACAGTCATTTGCATCGAGTTTTTTCCTGATGTTGCACGCCAAAAATTATTCAAATCGGCCCATGCTGCATGGAGCTATACAAAAAATAAAAGTGGCACGTTTTTCATGGACCACGTGTACAAACAAACACAGAAACAAAGAGAGACAGAAACAGCTGGACAGGACAGTAGATAAACAGACTTACAGAACGACAGACACATCACGGCAGGGTTCAAGCCGGTCTCATTCTGAAGATATTTCTTATACTGAGCACGGATGTATGCCATGATGGACTTGTAGGTACGCACAAAGAAAGACACAGACAGAGACAGGCATAAAGACACACAGAGACATGGAAACGTGACATTTGGGCGTTGGGACGTTTGGGCACCACCGTTTGAGTGCGGACCGTTTGGGCACCATGCTTTGTGACTGGCACGTTAATAAAATTAATCTGCATATTATCGTGAGAGTTAAAATCGTAACTGTAAGTAAGTTGGTAACTACGATTTTAATGGCTCTGTAATAATAACTTCCTGCTGTGCTTAGCAATCAATTTCTGTAGTCATCCGTTGTCGTTCGTCGTCGCGTGGCATCACTGTACGTCGGCGCTGTGCGCTGTCGTCACGCTTCGTGCCATCCACCGTCGCATCTTCATAAACGTCTCGCTTCGTCGTCGTCGTCGCGTTTCTCCGTCGTGCGTCTTCATAATATGTCATCGTCCCGCGTCGTCGACGTGCGTCATTGTCGTCGTCATCACACGAAGACGTCATCGTATGTCGTCTTTGTGCGTCGTTGTCATCCTTCGCGTCGTCATCGTCGTCGTCGTACATGGTTGTGCGTTGTCGTCGTCAAGCGACAAAGCAGACCTTTGTTTTCCGAGTAAACGCTCGGGTGAATGTTGCATAATCTGCGCGTGAATTACGCGTTATACGCTGGCCAATATCATGCATAATTTTCGAACCCTATTCACGGCGAGATCATGGCTTGGCGCCCAAACGTCCGGCGCCGAAACGGCGGCGCCCAATATTCCCGGCGGCGCCCAAACAGTGAGCGCCCAAACGGTGGTGCCCTGCTCCGGAGAAACATGTAGACAAACAGACAGACAGACAGAGGTGTTCAAGCCAGTCTCATTCTAAAGACATTTCCTATACTGCCCATCGATGATGTGCGCCATGACTGACTTGTAGCTATATGCACATAAAGACACAGACTGACACAGAGACAGAGACAGAGAGAGAGATGTAGAGACACAGACAGAGAGAGACGACACGTCATGGAGTTGTTCAAGCCGGTCCCACCCTAAAGATATTTCTCATACTGAGCATTGATGCAGAACACATTCGACTTGAAGCTATATACACCAAGCCAGAGACTCGTACTAATGGCACACAGATCTAAAGACGGATGTATAGAAAGGGAAGGACAAAAACGCAGTCACAACCAAAGACATAAAGACATACAAACAACAGAGAGAAGGAGGAAAGAAAGGGAGTAAAAGAAAAACTCATAATAATATGGCTCAAACCATCATATTGAGAATTATCAATATAATAACAGGTATACTGGCGGAGTTGCCTTAACATTGCTGGAAGCTACAGCCCACCAGTTTGCCTGTCATTAAAGCATCACCTCTACCTTTCAACATGTCAACATCTCTACATGAAAACAGTCTGTCCCCCAGGGCACAACAGCGGTCTGCAAATGACTCCATTTCCCCTTCCCTCACCTTATTCATAATGGAGAAAAGCCGTTGGGCTATCACAGCAACAACATACAATATAAAGCCACCACTAACTTGCAACTCCAGAAAAACAGACACACAGATCACAAATGTCTATAAACGTTCCAGAAAAAAAATTAAATAAAAAAAACGTTAAAAAACGTGGCAAGAATAAAAAATGTTTAAAACATTCAACATATGCAGCATACCAGGAACTAAACTGTGAAATTCAACCGTGTGGTCATAAGACCATATCACTAAACTAAGTAAACTACTACCACTACAACCAATTAATTCGTTTTTGTGGCTTCAAAAATGCTCCACGAAATTCTTGATGGGATTTTCAATGCACATTTTCAACAGAAATAAACAACGCTGAAAAAATAAAAAACGTAAAAACGGAATAAATGTGGCAAGAATAAAAAAACATCAACAATGTTTATAACATCTATGACACAGACAGACAGAAAAGCAGACAGTTACCAGTCGTTAGAGTTCACAGCGTCTGAGTATCCGGGTGTATCAACAACTGTCAGTCGAAGTTTCACTCCACGTTCTTCTATTTCCACGGTCGATGATTCTATCTTCACTGTACGATCAACTCGCTCTGTAATACCGTTTATATATCTACTGCACTACAAATGCCACTCCACTGCAACTACAACTACAACAACTACTACTACAAGAACTACTACTACTAGCATTAGTCGCTCTCCTCTGTTTCCAGTTATGACAGCACTGGCCTATTGCCAAACAACACTGGCCTGTGTCTAGCCAAACACTGAGAATTTGTGACTTGCCATTTTTATCAGTCGTAAAAATTCATGAATTTTGCCAATTTTTGAAAATTCGTTAACTTGCTTCTGCACAACAACAACTTTTAAAATTTGTGAATTTAAAAGAAAATTAAAAACTGAATTCAAAATCTATATGTCTAGCAACGTCACTAATACTCAATTTACTCATTATGCATAAAAAGAAACAGTAAACAGTCACTTCACTACTAGTGCTGCTAGCTACTAGTACAGAGTACAGACCTGCTACGTTAGGAATGAGTCTGTTGGAATAGAGATCAGTCAGGAACAGACTGTTGACGACCGTCGACTTGCCCAAACCAGTCTCACCTGACAAAGACCATTGAGACAACTACTACTAACACTACAACTCCAACAACAACAACAACAACTACTACTACTACTACGATGATGGCTAAATAATACAGGTCTTCATAAGAGCAAGTAACTAAGTAAGTAAGTACCAATTTATATAGTGCCAAAATCTCACAAGAGAATCAGGGTGCAAGAAACCCACTTCAGAGCTACAGAGCATCGCCTGCCATATGGGTCAAACGGCGTTAACTGCTATACGACACAGGTGAACGTGCCATAACCCCATGCAGCCAAACAATCTGGTACTCGACTTACTTACCTCCAGTCGTAAGGGATAAAAGACTGAGTTGAGCATGGTGGTTGGTTATATTAAATACCGGTAACGAGATGGTTAACCTGACCACAGACAATCACCCATCACAGTAGTAACCACTTGACAGCAACCAGACCGAGAGTTGAACCCCCGACCTTGCAATCACAAGCCCAACGTCCTAACCGTTACATTACAAGTACTGCCAACTTGCCAAGGCTTCATCAGACACAGTAAACGGCAACAGTTCTGCATGTTTCTAGTTCTAGTTCCAGTGAGCTAAAATAGCACTTTTCTCAGTTTCAGTCTCAGTACTAGTCCAGAGCCTACCTATTATCACGAAAGAGTAAGTAGCCTATTACTTGGTGCACGGCAAACGCCAGAACCATTCTAATCACAAGCAGCAAACCAATTATCCTAGCAGACAGAGCTAACAAATGGGGAGAGGGCTGGGGGCACATGTGACCTGCTTCAACGCCTCTGTCCCCTTCCCCAGCCAGTCTACTATCTGCTTCACTGCCCCTACAGACGACTGCAGTGGTTGCTTACTGATAGGAGCTCACAAGCGTCGGTCTGCTGTCACGAGCAGCAGTAACCATAAACACAAGCACCCTGATCATTAAGGCCGAGTGTACACAGTGACAGTTCGAAATGAGGTGAACCGCCAGTTCGTTTGCATTGTACACAGTGTCCCCAAAAAAACTGCCACACTTTGTCATTGTCCATATCTTCAACGAATATTAACCGATTTTCAAAATTTTTTACTGTCACACTCTGTGGACAATCTGCAATAAAGCAGTTATAAAATATCTCACCACACCTTAACTGTGTTGCTGCACTACCTTGTGAAATATAGATGTTAAAAAAATCACTATTATCAGAATAAATACATCACAAAAACTTATATTTTGAAACAACTTTTAACTAATTTGCGTACTGAAATTAAGTTATGTTTAGTTTTTGATACACGGCCAACGTTTGTAAACAAAAACGGGATGCTATTGTGAATAATGGTTTTTAATGCGGTACAAAATACTGGCATTGTAACATGCCATTCAGCAACAATTTACAAAGACAAGGCAGTGACTAAAAATTTATACCAGTTCGAATAATACGGTTTGCAAAGGATACTGAACGAATTTTTGAAGACAAACTGCAAAAGAAAAGGACTGGGCACTTTACTAAAAAGATTTGGGAAATGCAAAGCACCAACCAAAAGCATAAGACTGCAGCCTTAAATGCATGCATAACTAAAGATAACAAGACCACTGTAGATAAACTGCTAGGCCCAGTAAGCCAGGAAGACCAGAAACAAACGTACCTTTCAACACACCTGATAGCCAAAAAGATTGTAGCATCGTACAGATCATTCACTGTGATCTTAGTCCAAAGTGTCCTATTCGTTTACCAATGGGATTGTTGCCTATTACTAGTTTCTGTAACATTGGTATTTTACAAGGTAGTACAGCGACACAGTTACGGTGTGCTGAGACATCAATAGTCACTTTAATTGCCAATTCTCCAGAGAGTGTGCCAGTAAAAAAATTTTGAAAATCGGTTAATATATCATGAAGATATGGAAATAACAAAGTGTGACGTTTTATGGGGCCACAGCGTACAGTCCATGCGACAAGCAACTCAACTGACAACTTCGATACCTTCAGTTCAGTTTTGAACATTAACGTCGCGCCTTCAGGCAAAACCAGCTGCCCCTACACCAGCAGCCACTGGAGCATATTTCCCCCGTACCCCTCGTCCCTCTCGTATTTTCCACTGCCCCTTCCCTTTTCTTCTTTCCCCATTTCTTTTCCATGGGGTCTTTCTACTATACGGGTCTGGGGAACTCAACGATGTCACCGTCAATTTTCTAACATTCTTAGCCTGAAAAGAATGCATCTGATACAAACCTGGAAAAAAGCCGAAAAGCTGATAATCTATGCCCTCAAAAAGGTAGAAAAGCTTCTCCTTACTCTTAAGACTAAGAAAAAAAGCAAACATGTCAGATGTTCAAGCTTACATTAAAACACACTTATAGAATAACTGAAAAAAATAAAGGACAATAAAACAATTACAAAAAATGAATGCAAAATACTACCTAAAATCAATTATACATGGAATGAATGAATGCAGTATGATAAGTTATTGGCAACATAGTATTTTGAACTTTCTGCATGGAAAGTCAAACTCTCCTTGGCCCGCTAAAGATGATGAACCCGGCTGATACATAGATTAAGCCCACCTCCCACTCACGGGCTTTCTGTCAAATATACAGTTCAGGGTGGCCACAGTTTTGAGCAAAAAAAATTCAAAACTTTTCAAGGATAAAGTACCTTTCCCCGACTAATTCCTGTGATGTTTTACCATGTTGCGTAAAACGTTTCTGGCATCATATGGAAAAATATTTTCACATCACGATGATAATGATTTCAAACAGCTTACACTCAACAACTGTTAAGAGCCTCTTACGTGAAATTCCAAAACTTTTAAGACCAAAGTTGGTTTTTTGAAAAACTTTGCAGAGCCTGGAAAAAGGGAAACTAGATGGCTATTATGCCTCCGCCAGCAGGCGACAACTACAAGGCCACAAAGCGCATTTGGGGCATATTTAAACCCACCCTGACTTTGGCCCTTGACCTTTTGACCCCAGAATTTAAATCTTTGCCCCAAAATCCATCAGTGGCAAAAGTTTGGTCCAATTCCATCAACTAATACCCAAGATATCTTGCCAACAATGTTTGTTCGGGACTGGACTCGCGCATCCACGGACGCACGAACACTCTGGAAACATAATGCCTCTAGCCACTACGTTGGCGAAGGCATAGAAATTGCAAAAACATGTGGCCTGCACCCTGACAGTTAGTACACGGTCGGTAACGAGATGATGATAGAGCCTCATAGTACAGACTACAGAGCACCAAGTTATACACAGAGGTGAGTTATAGACAGACCGACGACCATGAGAGTGAACTCAAATCCCTTCTTGACGGACTTGCGATGCACCTGGTTTGGCAGATTTGCGAAACCGACGTAGCCCGGCAGATCGGCGCTCACGAACTGTATAGACACAAATATACCAAACACAATGTCACGTTATACAAAAGCACTATACATACAGAGGCATTAAAATCTTTACAGACATCTGATGGTGGCGTAGCATAGTGGTTAGAACGTCGGTCCTGGCCGGCGAACTTTCCCTATCTTGCGCTAGACTGATGGATGGCCGTTTGACCACTTTGTGGGTAAAGCGTCCGCTATCAGTCCACCAATAGATAGATTAAACAAGCATGGACGGTTTGTCGCCTATCATATGGCACGCATCTCAATAGCCGCATTAGATAAAGTATTGCCCGTCGGCGTCCGTCTGCGGGCCGCTAACTTGCAAACGAAAACGCGTAGAAAAACCAATAATGGCGTCATAGTTCTACATTGCTCGAGAGTAACCTGTGGAAAAAAGTAAAAAACGTAAAGTCCTTCCCGAGCCTTAAGGCCCATTGGGCGGCGCTGATCTCCGTTTCCTTGGCCCTCAGCCAGACACCAGTTTTTACACTGCGAGACCATGCACGGATACGGGACTAGTGCATCGCGCGGTGTGCCTGTTTACGTCCCAGCTTTCGCTGGTACTCAATGCGCCTACCCACGGAGGGATGGCCAGGCTGAGTTGACCTGTGTAACCTGTGGGCCAAATGATTTTCAGTTGAGACGGCCGCTCAATATATCCGCGGCCCAGAGTTTTAAAATAATGAAGACATATGGGCAGATAAGAAGACAAGAGTAACAATAGAAGGCGCTCGCGAGAGTGCATATCTATGCCATATGAAATTTAGACAAAATACTAACTTAAACGCTTTTCGTAAACTCGTTAGTTAATAATAAAGCAACTAAGTAAAAATTCTTTCTTTCCTACGTTACTGCTATAGCAATAGCGTTCGCGGCTGTCGCTGCCAGTATTGCTGCTGGTGACGTCACTCACAGACAAAGACAACACGCAATCTGCTGGTGACGTAATGACTAATGACGTATTTGTTATTGCGACGTCACGCCACTGTGCACAGACAGGAATCAACACAGAATGAGCGCGCAGTATATCCGACATTCACTTGGTGGGGATAAAAAAAAAGAAAAGAAACTGGAAAAAGCACAAAACTTACACGCTCACAGAGGCGCATCTCGAGCTGATAAGAAGACGACGAAGTACTAGTGCTAGTACGCCGATATCCACAATCACCACGGTTATCATATTCATCATTACCATCATCATGTCTACCTGGTCTGTCTACTGCCCCCACTGACGCACTACTGACCCCTAGCGGCCATTCCTCAGCGCACTGGGCTGTGACGTCATCATCATATCTCCCACCAGTCCCTGCCCCAGCCCAGGCCATCACCCCGTGCCCAGGCTAATTGCACCAACTTATGTATCAGTAAAAGTCTGAAGTCAGCATGCAATTATACTGAACACACAAGTTAACAGCTGAATAAGCACGTATAATGGAGGACAGAAATAGGAGGGTTTTCCCACAAATAGGTTACAAAACTGCATCATTCATAGCGTACGAACTGACTGTTTACAGTGACGTGACGTCATGACGATGACGTCATGATAATCCTATAAATCCCCTACAAAGTGTGCACATCTCGGACTGTTCATACTTTGATGAAAATTAGTGACAAAATGATGCCTTTTGCAACTCACTTATGGGACGGTCCTCATACTAATACTAAACCATTAACCCTAATCTATATTCTATACAATCGGCGCTTATTCAGCTGTATGTCCAGTACAGAAGACTAGCCTATAGCTAACTTGACAGATCAGCACTATACGCTAAAAAACCGCAACTGTGACTATAGCAAGCTATGTACAGCAAACTCTGCAGCTGATTAGCAGTGGCCAACGGCTTAAGTACTCCAGTAGCAGTAATGTGGATAAGCCTGGTGGGGTCAAAGGTCAAGTGGAAAATGATGACTCATGTATACACAGATATGACCTGAAGCCTGCCCAGTCTCTTGATAATAAGCTAGGCCTCTAGCCTGCAGTATCTTTTAGTCTCCATGCAGTCTCATGTGGAGTGTTATTTTAGAGCTAATACCATTCTATTACGAAGCCCTTGGATCACAGCTGTAATAACTGTTTAATTTTCATAATGCATCTTTAACATTTTTTATTTGTGATGTTTTGTATTTTAATACACATGTACACTGAACAACATAATGGTGATTTAAAGTATATATATACCAACAGTAATATGCCACTGATAAAATAACGACAGACTTTGTATTTAGATGTTATAAGTATGTTCTAATGAAAAGGTCAGATGATTGATAAAATTGGATTGGCGAACAAAATTGTTAAATCTTATCGTTCAACACAGAACACATGTTCTATTCTTGATGACAAAATCTACCAATTTTTTGGAGTATCGATCAACAAATTTCATTTATGTTACTATGGTGACTGTTTACACCAGGAAAGATCTATTGATTTTAGCTCTCTATTTAGATACTGTATAATATTTATTTCCGTTCATTAAATGCAGAAGAAAATAATGCATGAATTCTGTTGCTGTGTATTCGTGAAGCCAACTTGTATAAAACAAAACTGTAAATGATAAAAATGGCCACGTGTCAGAGTTTAATGATTTTCAGACTGATAGCATAAATACCAAAATCTACGAAAATGGTGATTAGGGTTCTCGGTAGTTTTCGGTATTTAGGTTGATTTCGTAACAGTTATAAAACTTTACTAAAAACTTCCAAAAACAAGGTTGTTTTTGGTAGTTTTCCATATCTACCCTTTTGGATCTTGAGTCACAGAAAATAGCGGTCTGACTGCCTGACCTCGAGACACTACATCTTACATTCAAAACACTTGCAGACATATTTCAACCAGGTTCTTTGGTTCTTCAGTGAGAGCATGGCTCAACAGGATACTAGATGTAAACCAGACAGTGTACCAAAATGGTAAAAAAATGAAAACCCTATTTTGGCGTTCAAGGCTTGATGCCCCGGTAGTTGGAGCATTCTCGTCTGTTTTTCTTTGTGCACACTGGCACAACCGTTGTATCCGTTGTATGTTGCATTACTGTGGCAGCTCCTCATCATCCCACAATCAACGCTGTCTACAGAGTATCTTGTGCAGTGCAGTTGCCACCACGTCGCCACCAAGACACTCCTCAAAGATAGCAAGTAGACTATCACAAGACAGCCGCTTGGCAAGTTTTTATGCGCAAAAGCAGCTACTGCTTTCAGCACGTCTTAGCCATCGCAATTCTGTCTGTCCGTCTCTTCATTCATCTGTCACAACACGGGTGGATCAGTCAAAAACGGTGCAAGCTAGGATTACGAAATCTTTATCGTCAGCTGCCTGGAGGATTCTAGTTTCAGAAACCGTAAAGCTTTTCCATAAATTCCAAGGGGTCACCCCGAACAAAGGCACTATATGACAGAGGGGGGTGGGAAAAACTTGCAATTTTAGCCAATAAGTCGCTATATCTCAATAACGGTGCGAGATAGGACCTAGATTACTATTAATCACTAATATGAAGTCGTACACCGGCTCTCGATTGGTGCCAAATTCAATGACCTTGGATGACCTTGAACGCCAAAATAAGGGGTTTATTGATTACTTGGCGATTCCGGGCTGAGACACAAGTCTATATCATTCACAAGGTGGCGCCACATACGGAACTATCGTAATGCAATCCATAGAATTTGGTATTTGTATATTAACTTAGCGTAAACACCCCAATTTTCAGCTAAACTACTGAACCGGAACTGCTATATAGGCTTTCGCGCGTCTCGCGAGCATTAGCTCAAATTTCTTGTTTTTCATTGCCTGCCGCCACATCATATATATGTAACCCATAGGCCTACTGTACGCTAATAATTGGTGCTCACTATCATTGACATATTATAGCCTAAATCTCTCAAAAACGCTAACACTAACCCAAACCCTAATCTTATTCCTAATCACTGAACCATAGACAATAATATAGACACAAGTTGTAGCCTTCGCCTGCTTGCCCTACCGCCATAACTGACGTTCTAGTCATAACCACTCGCTACATGGTGCCACATGTTAACGTGCATGCAAGCTGTTAGTCATAATATCTTTGCCGTTACTGTATGGATTTTGATGCGGTTGTCACTGCTGGAAAAGGGAAAAATTTCAGCCTTCTAATGGATTAGGGAACTCTGTTATATTTAAACGAAGAAGGGTTAAATATGAAAGTACAATATTAGAATCGATATAGGCTACTACCCACTGTAGGCTACGGCCTGCGGCCTACTGATCTGTATTTAGCTCAGTCCGCCCGCGGACTGAAAATAGACTATCGTTCAGTCCGGGCCTGACTGCTGGAGTGATATCAGCGGACTGGTAAGAGGTTTTACGTATAAAAAATTTGTTATGACACCATGGGGGAAAGTGTACTTTGCGAAACGCGGAATTTTCGGAAGGTGTATTTCGCGGATTTTTCGTTGCAGAACGTTCCACAAATTACACCTTAGAGTTTTTCCGCATTACGCAAAATTCAAATAAAGTCAAATCATCAACTTAGTGTAGGTTTAGGCTCACATTTAAGTCTCGAATCGACTCAGTAATCACATAGGCCTATTTAACCTAACTATTGAAACGCCTCAAAGTCCGTTAACTCACGAGCAGAAGCCAGCACATCACACAAGAATGCAAGGTCAACTCAACTCAGGTCAACTCAAGTAGCCTAGGCACAATCTACAAACGATTCCTTACGCAGTGCAAAGACAAAAGGGTTGCCGCAGCAGCGAGGGCCGAGTTGTCGGATTAGGTAATGCGCAAAGACTGAGTCGCTTGCTCAGGTTATTAAGTACGCCTAGCTACTGCGATTTTCACCTGGCGAACTACTGTTAAGGCACAATCAAACATGGCTAAAAAATTGAACTCAAATAGTCCTACTCAAAAAAACGGTTGCTGCCGCAGCGACGGTTGTGGAGAGCTACAAACAGTGCATCGTTGTGGTCACTTTTATCTATTTCATATTATTTTGGGAAAGATAACAACAATCAGTTTGATTTTCAGCCATTTGTGTGTTGTTTGAACTGACTAAAAACACTTTGTAGCAATTGAATAAATTATATTTGACTACTTTTTTGTATATTAATTGCTTAAAACGACTGCATTAAATCTTGGATGGTATTTAGACAAAGTCTAATAGAAGCTAACACATGTTTTATCTGAAAAGACTTTGCGCATTATATTTGGAGTTTTTGTAGGCCTTAACTTTCTATACTGCATAAGAAATACTTTCATTATAAGAACATTATTGCTAAAACGGCTGTCTAAAAACGCGGGTCACATAGTTAGCGAAGGCCTAATACTAAATCAACGTAACGTAGGCCTACAAAAACAATGCTACAAATTAGCTTACTATCTTAAGCCGGTGGCCACAAACTATGACAAAACTCAACAACAACAACAACAACAGCATCATTTTCCGCAAATTTTCATTCCGCAAAGTACACCTTCCCCGGCAGGCTAGTCATCGATGAGGATGATACCTAGCCTAATGTTTAAGCCTTTCAATCTAGAGAATCTGAGCCGTGTAAAACAAGGCTAGATGATACCTGGTGAGATTCCGTATCCATCTAGAATTGCACAAACGACTGGAACTACAGTAACACAATCTGAATATTTATTATGCGGCAGACTAGTACCCGGACAGCAATGTCATCGAACAATATTAATACTTCAGACGTACCGCCTAATATACTCTATAATAAACACTAACCGGATGTTTACACACAAAAGTTTGCCACTACGTCATCGTCTGACCTATTTTTCCGGGCTGTCTGGCACTGAATAACCTCACCTGACCTAGTCTGGTCTTAGCGTTGCCAACTGGCAATTTTACATGCCAAGTAAGCCCATTTTGGCATTTTAATCACTTGAAAGGCTGAAAGTGCTCCGGTTTTATTAGTCTGTAGTTCTGTACGTAGATCAAGTATTCACCGTAGTTTAAATAACGCGTAAGCAAGTTGTACTTTCATAATAGTAGAGAAATTTTGCAAAAATTTGCAATTTTGATAAATCTGACCAACTGATTTTCAGCATAATGCATCATCAATCATCGTGGTACTTTTTAGAAAAATCTCGGCTTTTCTGACCTTATTTGACATACAGTACGTTACCTATTGCAGCCGTGAACAATAATTGGCTAGCAACCCGTCCGCAAGTCGTCGAACTGGTTGGGCTAGGTGACGTAGAGCACGTAGTCGTGTTTGAAGATTTGCGGGAGTTTCTGCAGCATTTTCGTGCGAAATTAAGATGCCGAAGATAAGCTCACTGCTGTTGGCGCTGGCGGTGATAGGAAGCAGCCGTTCAGCGGAGTCTACTAGTAGCGAAAAGCTCGCATTGTTCACCGTTGCGACTGAGAACAACGATGGCTTTCTGCGGTTTCAGCGTTCGGCAGACAAGCACGGCTATAATCTCACGGTGTTGGGGCGAGGCAAACAATGGACTGGGGGCGACGTGGTGCGCTTCCCAGGCGGAGGACAGAAAGTCAACCTTCTGCGTGAAGCCGTTCAGAAGCTACAGACCGCCCAGGACTGGCTGGTGATGTTTGTGGACTCCTATGACGTGGTGCTGACCGCGGGTCCAGAAGACGTGGTCCTAGCGTTCGAGAAGTTCAAAGCAGACATCGTCTTCTCAGCCGAGGGTTTCTGTTGGCCGAACCCCAATCTAGCAGAGCTGTACCCACCGGTGAAACCAAACGAAAAACGGTTCCTGAATTCCGGCGGCTTCATTGGATATGCTCCGAAGATCGCTGCGTTGCTTTCGGAGAAGTTGAACGACAATGACGATGATCAGTTATATTACACAGATATATTTCTCAACGCGAGGAGAAGAGAGGAGCTTAATATCAAGCTGGACACCAAGTCGGCAATCTTTCAGAATCTGAATGGAGCGATGGACGAGGTCACCGTCAAGTTCAAAGGAAACACCAGTTATCTGTACAACTTCAAGACTGGATTCCATGCTGCAGTTGTGCATGGGAATGGCCCAATAAAAACGATCTTCAACAGTCTGTCAAACTATCTTGACGGCCAGTGGACCCCAAATCTTGGCTGTCTGGCATGCCTGGAGGACATGCTCAGTTTGGATACATTGTCCGAGGACAGTTTTCCACGCGTGTTCATGGCAATTTTCATTGAATTTCCCACAGCTTTCATTGAAGACTTCTTTGAGAACATCGCCGGACTTAACTATCCGAAGAAACGCATGGACGTGTTGATCCATTATGCCAACGAGTACCACAGAAATGATGTCTATGCGTTCGTCGCCAAGCACGGCACTTCGTTCGAATCGATCAAGGTCTACGGCCCTGAAAACCAACTGGATGAGAAACATGCCCGCAATCTTGCGCTGCTTGAATCAGAGAAGAAAAGCTCGGCGTACTTCTTCTCGGTGGATGGGGAAATCCAGCTGGAAAACCCGTCAACACTGCAGCGACTGATCGAGCAAAACCGATCCGTGATAGCACCGCTTGTCGCCCGACCTGGTAAAACCTGGTCCAATTTCTGGGGAGCAGTGAACAATGATGGGTTTTACCTCCGCTCTGTTGACTACATGGATATCGTGAAAGGGATCCGGGTTGGACTGTGGAACGTGCCTTACGTCAGTGGAGCGTATCTCATTCATGGCAGACATATCCCAATGCTAAACCGTCACGCAGCCTACATCGATGGCACTCTAGATCCTGACATGGCGCTGTGCAAACTTCTCCGTGAACAAGTGGTCTTTATCTACGTGGACAACCGCGTCTACTTTGGACATTTGACGGACAGTTCGAACTTTGAGACGACGCATGTCCACAATGACCTGTACGCCATCATGGACAATCTCTACACATGGCAGAAGAAATATGTTCACCCTGATTATGAGACCACACTTCATCACACCCCCTTTGAGCAGATCGAGCAGCCATGCCCGGTATTGTGTTTCAGAATAGTACTGGATTTGTGAATATCCTTGAATAAGCCGTAGGCTGCGACAGTATCTGTTAAGCTAACTTCGATGTTAAATTGTAACTTTTATTCACCGATCTGTTGGTGTTTTAGCAACTGCTGCTGGCTTTCTTTGACCCTTTGTTTGTATGCCACTGCATGTGGTAATGAGAAACTATCTGTCATATGTAAAAAAAGTTGTTAGAATCTCCGGTCAACAAAATGTGTAAACAAAGATTTTAATTTCGATGTATTCATACTGCTTTGAGATGTCAACAGATTAATACTGTCAGTCTTTATGGTTCATAGTGCATACACTTGATTTTTTTGGAGGTTTTTCTGGCAGAGAAACGTGTGCTAAATCTTTTCAGTGTGTATGAATACATGATGTTAATAATATAATAATCGAGTTAGTATTGACTTTCCTATTGCTGTCTTAAGCTGGTTTAACTCCAGATCGATTATATCTGTATTTGCACATGTGTGGTTGTTAGGATGTGTTCTGGTTCCCAATGACAACCCCGGTGTTCTGTCGTCATCTTGTCGAGGAAGTAGAGAACCTTGGTGAATGGTCGGCAGGTAAGAAAAATTGTAATCGTTGAACTTGATATAACATTGTAAAGTAGAGACTATAAAGTTGTTGTGTACAAAAACCAAAAATGTCCATAGGACATGAACACCATAGTCTGTCTGCAAAACTTATTGCCCAGGGTTGATAAAAATCACGATTTTTAAAAATAAAAATTGAAAACATCAATTTATTTATTTAAATCATATTTTTATATAAATCTACTTTTTATTATTTTTAAAAAATTTTATCAGATTTTACACCATTTTGTGCTGTCTGTGATAACTAATGTTATCTGTTAGTTAGTGGATGACAGTAATTGGCCTTGATTATAGTTTCTTTTTTAAACAATTATATGTGTTATTTTTTATAGCAGCCTGGCAAAGAACTATTTACAGTTTTAACCTGGAGATGTATTTTAATGTTTGTGAATATTTATGGGGCTTCAATTTGTCACTATTTTTAAGGCAAATAGTAGACAGTGATGGAAGCCATGTAACATTTCTAATATTTGAAAGCATGCTGATTGCTGAAAGTAACTACCAAAACAACATGAGCAATTAACAAGAGTCAAGGCCAAGTAATTGGCGATGTTAACTTTGGTGAAGTGTATCAGGTTAAGCTAACTCACCAGCTCAGATATAACCAAATATTAATGTAGTCAACAAAATAAATTGAATTAGCAAGCACTACAGATTGCAAACTGAAAACAGCCATCACGTTTACACAAAAATTTGTAGTTTTATGTTCAGTGATTTAAATCATGATTTTTATTGTTGATTTAAGTCGATTTAATCAATGATTTAAATCACTTGATTTAAATTGCATCAACCTTGTTCTTGCCTATACTAATTGTATATCATTGTACTGACAATGATGACAGTGTTACAGTTTACTTTCTAATCAAAATTGAAGATTCATTATTTGGTAGCCATTAATTTTTGATAAACTAACTGATATTGATTATTCTAATCATTACCAGCTGTAGATTGCATTAGCAGAAGGACGTCTGTGTTACAGGGAAGAACGAAGACCCTCGCCTGGCTGGAGGCTACGAGAATGTGCCGACGGTTGACATTCACATGCGACAGATCGGCTTTGAGCAGCAGTGGCTCTACTTCCTGCGAGAGTTCATCGTCCCGTACAACGGCAAAGTGTTTAGCGGCTACCACTCGGAGGGCAAGGCGATCATGAACTTCCTGGTGCGCTACCGGCCTAAGGAGCAGGATCGTTTGCGGCCACACGACGACGCTTCGACGTACACCATCAACATAGCACTGAATGAGCCGGAGATCGACTATGAGGGCGGTGGAACGCGGTTCCTTCGATACAACTGCAGCGTGCTCAAGAGCCGTCTCGGCTGGATGCTGATGCACCCTGGACGTTTGACCCATCACCACGAGGGTCTTGTTACTACCAACGGTACGCGCTACATCATGGTTGCTTTCATCGACCCTTAGTTGTGGAAATGTATGCAGGGTGCATACGGATCTGCGAAAGTCGTGGAACTTAAAACTTAAATTTTTTTCCTGATCTGGAGTGTCATATGATGGGATCAGACCTGGGTGTTGGAAATTTTATGGAAAATAAACCAAACAGTTGCTGTATTTTAGACCTGTGTTCTGTACGTTTTTTGGCTTTTTATGCATTTTTCTGGAAATGCATGGAAAATAGACAGAAGCGATCCTGGAAAGGTATTCATGAAAAACCTCTTTCCGCAATTTGTATGCACCTTGGTTGTGGAATGTGGAAAGGTGTTTAAATGTCGGGTAATTCTATAGCTATTTGCCTTGTCTTTAACAGTCATGCGCAATACGTTGCAGTCGCATTCGTTGACCCATAGTGGTAGTTATTCTTGTGTTGTCTTTATGTCTTGATTTGCTGCCAGTTCACTAGCCATGTTATCACTACTAGCGCCTTTCTTATTGTGTGTACCGGTAGAAGTTTGGCGATATTGCAAAGTCTGTAGTTAATACGTCAAATCGTTGGTCTGTATTATCACCAAAACGGTATTGTTATTACGTAGTATTATTTAGCAGTAGTACTTAGATAGACACTGGCGGTACACTTCAGATTTGTTTTCGTTCAGAAGGTCAGCTGTTCATGCGTTCATTGAATTCAGTGTTTAATATATCAGTACATGTAGTTAAGTTGTTGACTTTTAGCCTTTTTTGAACAGTTCTGACGTCATCAAATTGGCAGCTAAGCAAATGAAGGTTGTTTTTTGAATTTGATGATTTTTTGTTGTTTATTACAGTAGTCACCATATTAACCAGTGAATTTGTTTGAAGGCCAGCCATTTGCTCCGAGTACTGTTGGTTAGGTCTCCAGAGCATTTTAAAAGTGAGGCTGCATGATTTTTAGTTGCTTTTTCTAGGTTTTCTACGTTGCATCTTGTGTCTTTTTTTATCTCTGTTCTGCATGATTGTACGTCTCAGAATGTGCTCTGCGCTAACGTGACATGTATTGGCTGCTGTTTGCATACCTAAATGATATCTTACCACTTGCCGGTTTACATCATTTTGTTAATATTTTCTGTGTCCATCTGCGATCGACCGATCATGTTTGTTTTTATAGTTGCCAAGATTTTTAGCTTGATATGTATCGATAATGTAATCTCATGTTGAAGCAGTGGTATATAATTTGTCAGGAGTGTCTCAAGTACTGTGCAGATTGTTTGAGCTTATTGTTTAATTTCATAATGCAATAATTGTAATTGTCTCATCTTTGTACACAGTGTCCATATAAAGAACACGTCCATTTAGTTTTTGTCATGACTGCTTTAATTATTGTCTTACATTTTCAAAATCTTTTCACCAATATACTCTACAGTAAATTTTTATTACCTCCGCCAAGGAGTTTGTTTTTGCCGGTTTTTGTTTGTCTGTTTGTTTGCTTGTTTGTCTGCTTGTCTGTGTGTTAGCAAGATAACTCAAAAAGTTATGGATGGATTTTTCTGAAATTTTGAGGGTATGTCAGGCATGGCATAAGCTACAAGCGATTCAATTTTGGGGGTGATCCGGCAGGAATCCTGGATTCTGGATCACTTTGAAATTTTCGTTACCGTTGCGCTAAAGGGGGCATAAGCGAAACCGCTGGCAAAGCGAAGATGGTGACGCCACCTAGCGAATAGCATTGCCTTGGCGGAGGTGCCTGCGAGCTATGATTGCTTTCTACACGGTGCGGCAGAAAAAAGTAGCCCCCTAAAGTTTTTCGCTGTTTTCTCATCAACCGTTTAGTATTTTAATCTGAAAATTTACAGATTCATTTACTAAATTGTTCTACAGCTAAATGCCAAACAAAATTTGATTCCATTGAAAAATGATGAAGTTATAGATTTTTTAACATGACCGCTTACCGATTTTTCAGCGTGAAAAAATGTTCAAGCTACAACGCCAGTTCAATAACATCGTTGAAACAAGTCAAACAACACAGTTAATTAATGATCAGATGCCAAAACTCCATTGTCATTGTGAATGTTCGAAGTGTCCACTGACAGCTCCAAGCTCCAACACAAGCCTTCAGTTGCTTAATTTGAGAAGTCTTTCACAGTCTTGTCGATCGGTCCTTGTGGTAGGTTGCTCCAGATAACCTGAAGCGATTCCTTGAGTTCCGCGATTGTTTTTGGCTTTGTTTTAAGCTTGCGG
>Ga0056128_1002524_pt1 | contig 21797 bp, 12 predicted proteins | sample WorMetLIZISLAND2_FD_71113 | JGI IMG/M metagenome (GOLD analysis project Ga0056128, IMG submission 71113) | Marine gutless worms symbiont microbial communities from Max Planck institute for Marine Microbiology, Germany - Olavius geniculatus... ... | reverse complement strand
GGAAGGAAGTGGAGGGTGGAGGGAATGGGGGAAGAGAAATGGGAAAGAGAGTTGAGAAGAAAAAGTATGGGGATGGGAGGGTTTGCCACTGTGTGTTTCCCAACCATGGTAGGTTTATCATAAATGTTACTTACTTATTTATTTCCTTACTTACTTGTGCTGTTGTAGCTGGGAGTCCGCTATTCCATCCCAGTCCACGTGGACAGTTGTCTGGGTGGATTTCTGATTCCGTTCATGCATGAAGCCGGCTTTGAGTTGCCTCCATTTGACTTCTCCGTCGCCGGTGTCACCAGCATCTCAGCCGATACACATAAGGTCTACTGCGGTGTAGAGAACTTGCTTTTATGCTTTTGGCCATCACCGAAATGACTTATACTGTGTTCGGCGGGATGTTAAACTCTACTCACTGGCTGAGATCTTGACTTGACTTTGGTCTAAGCCTGAAGTCAAGACCAAAGTCAGCTGGCAATTTCCAATGTTAAAAGAATACAATTATGCCTTAGCTTGATTAGACGGTTGTCTCAGTTCATTATTTGAGCATAATATTTACTTTTTGTCTAGTAAAATAAAGTGTGGTGTCTGATAAATAATAGCCATTTTGTTACTTACTACTTACTGGCGTTAACTCAGCAGATGATACCCGCATAAATCATGACGTCATCGCTGGCTTGCATTGCTAAAAATATTGCACAAAATTTCCTTTATATCCACAAAGTGGCATATAGGTAAGCAAATTGATATTGCACATATCACCCGATTAATATAGGCCCGGAAAACACTTTTATAATGTTAATTAAGTAATCTTATTAATGTAATTATTTGACCATTACGTAGAAAAAGATGGATGACCGGAAACGAAAGTTAAGTCTAAAGTCAAGTCAAAAGTCAAGACTTTAGTCTAAGATTTTGACTTAAGTCTTAGCGAAACTTTACCTCACCCACTTACTCAGGCTTTTATTCCTCCAGCACTATGGCTAGAGAAAACCTTAACCTTTCTGTGTTTTACTAATTCTGGATTGTATTGTGTATTTGTGTCCTAAGATGCACTTTTCTTGCCAAGACTACACTGTGTGCGGAAAAAAAGTAACCCCCTAGACATCATGCAAAAAAATTGTCAAATTTGAACGATATTGAATAAAATTTAGCACACTTAATTTCCAATAAATTGGCACAGCGATTGCCAAATTTTGTTGAAAAATATTATTTCTTAGTGGAGTTATCAGTTGTTGAATATTGATATCAAAATATCTCCGTTACAAAATATCTCCGTTGGCAGCTTCATTGCCTATGACTGGTACATTGTAGACGTAAAATTTTATTAGAATCAGATATTGTTTGTTAGAGTTATTTAAATGTGCAGTAACAGAGGGATTTATTTATGTATTTATGGCATTACATAAATAAATCCCTCTGTTACTGCACATTTAAATAACTCTAACAAACAATATCTGATTCTAATAAAATTTTACGTCAACAATGCACCAGTCGTAGGCAGTCAAGCTGCCAAATGTCAGTTAAATCTACCAAAGCAAACAATATCTACAGCAGCTTTTGTGCGGTCACTTAAAAACATTTTAGTTTCTGGTGTTTGTGGATGACATCATATACACAGAAAGACCAAAAACTGAAGTGTTATGCAGTGACCTCACAAAAGCCACTGTAACTTCTGTTTGCTTTAGCTAATCTAACTAAAATTTGGCTGTGTGGCTTCCAATATTATAATGCATTGTTAAAGTGGATTTTTGTTAAAATCAAATGTTTTTTTGTTGGAGTTACGCTAATTTACACTAACAAAATAGTTTATTTATCTAATGCTATATAATAACTTCTTTAAGAAACAATATTTTTCGATGAAATTAGGTGATCGCTTGAGCAATTTATTGGGAATTAGGTCCATACAATCTCATTCAGATTCGTTCAGATTTGACATTTCTATTGTACGATGTCTAGGGGGTTACTTTTTTCCTGACACAGTGTATATTTAGTCAGTGTCACGCAGCGCCTTTCATTACATTGTATATCGTGAATTGTTGTCTTGTGTAAATTATATTATTTACTGGTATATTGTTGATGTTCCGCAGTACGGCTATGCCCCAAAGGGCTCGTCGGTGGTGATGTATCGTGACCACAGCTACCGACACTTTCAGTATTTCGTGCAGCCGGATTGGCCCGGAGGCATCTATGCAACTCCAACCTTTGCCGGTACGTTACTATGACATCAAAATTTAGTGTTTTTGGTTGTTGTCTGCCAAAAAATAGGAGTGGGAAGTACAAAATTGTTAATTTTGTTCCATGACAACAATTCATAAAAATGGTCACACACTGAATAGTACCATGAGTACTAGAGTAAAAGTACTGCACCATAATGCGGCGCCGGCTGCAAACAGTTTTGATTTAGTTAAACTTTGAAAGCAAACAGAAAACTGCATGAATATATTTGAGCGTTTAATAAAAGTCCGAGGTTTTCTTTGCACGTCTGGCAACGTGAAGCGCAGGGATTTTTTCAATGCTTACGTATAACGAGAAGTATCCGATGATCAATTTTTTAATTGCAGTAACAGCAAGGTTAATGATTTTTGTTGTTCATTAATCACATTTTTATAGCACTGATAATTTGTCTTGTATCACTGTAGCTCCCTACTGGCAGTGTGTACCAGGCTAGTTCATTTTGCCGGCTGTCACTGAAGAAATTGTTAAACTGTTGAACATAGTGTAGGCAAATATGGTGTAGAATATGGAGAATATGGTGTAGGCAAAGAAGCAACTTCAGAATCGTGATCATTTCTGTGACTGCGTCAGAATAATTTATAGCATTAACTTTTCTAATCACAACTAATTTTTCCAAAAAAACAGTCTATTATTCTCAATTGGCATTAGTTCTAACGGTGCAGTTGTTTGACTACGGATAGGGTTAGGGTTAGGGTTAGTGATTGAGTTAGGAATGTGAATAAACTGCAGCTTTGGCTTTGGTGCCCATTGGCTGTGGTGGACTCTTCAGGGTGGGCCATAAAAAACGTGGCACTTTACTTTTGTCCATATCTTCGCCAATTATTGACCATTGACTGGTAAACTCTAGTTATGGCAGACTGAGTAGTAGCCACTTTTGGACTAGTGTATTATAATGTTAGTGAGTTAATGTGATTCCGTCATTTTTTGGGGGGGGCTGATTATTTGTTTTCACACATTGCAGGCAGTCGTGCTGGTGCTATTATAGCAGCTTGCTGGGCTACAATGATGTTCATTGGTCACGAAGGTTATGTCGATGCAACTCTGAGGATTGTTGAGACAACTCGGCACATTGAGGCCAAGTATACTCCACATTATTTACAACCATTTCATTTTAATTAGAATTAGCAGCAGTTATTAATTATTCTTCGAACAGTAGAGCATGCTAAAATTGTGACTGATCGTAATATGCCCATAGTCTTCTTCTGTGGTAATAGCGGTACAAATATACAAATATTGGCTGGCGTTGAGGTCATTATTGAAAATTTTTGATCCGAAGTGCATAATATGTTGCCCTTGATCTTTGACCTCGGGCAACATGTTACGAACTCAGGGGAAAAGTTTTCAATAATGATGTAGATGCCAATCTTTATTTGTTTTGTTATACCTCAATGCCTATATGCAAAATTTGTGGCATTCTATGCTCTCTGTGGATAAATTAAGCATAGTTGTCTGCTAGTCACGTAGGATGTCTCGTTTTGCAACAACAGATGCTCATAGAACACTACGATGTACAGTTTAGCCACAATGCACGAATTTGGCATCGGCGTGCTCATAGACGTTTTGAATGTTAATGAGGCGTGACCGGCGTCGGCGTGATGACGACGCCGGCGTGATGACGACGCCAATCAAATAGTGCCCTCTGGGTGGGCACTATTGTCAATAGTGCCTCCGTGGAGTGCACTTTGTCACTGCGCTGTTGCTGAGGGGGTGACTATGGCGTATTTGTGAACGTCACTTGACGTGATTTGGACCAATCACGTGCAGGTATTTTGCGTTGAGGTATAACAATTTTTTTTATGATATGAAATTCTTAGGACTGGTAATATGAACATTTTCGTAGTCAGTTTTACATAGTTAATTTTTGACAGAGCAGATTATGAGCACACATAATGCTAATTTTTCTGCTCAATTTCCCAAAATTAGTATTTGGCCTCAAATTTGGCATTTTTGAGATCAACTAATTGTTGATTTCCATGAAAAGCTAGTAGTAGTAATGGCCGAAAATTTCTCTATAGTTAGGCTTTCACAGATGCCCTGAGACACAATTATTGGTGTTTTTTTCTAACTGAGTCTTGTAGACAGAGTAAAATATTGAAATTTTCTGGAAAAAAACAATCGACTGAGATGATCCTAAATTTTTTATGTCATTGCATCTACTTATTATGTTCTTATTTACATGAATAATCATAAGTTTCAACTATTAAAATTTATGAATTATCAACATTTTTCATTGTGTGTCTAATCATTAATTTCCACACTTATGTATATGGATATGTTTTTATCTCTACGATACAACAATATCTATGGTGATTTGTTGTCAGGTTGCGGAATGTTCATGGCGTGTTTATCTATGGCAAGCCTGAAGTGAGCGTGATAGCGTTTGGTTCCAATGATTTCAACATTTATCGTTTGTCGGATGCGCTGGCAGCTTGTGGATGGAACCTTAACCCACTCCAATTTCCTTCCAGGTAACTACATTTATTTTTTTACTGGTGCTTCACAAATTTACTTATTAACTGATTATGTGGCTGCTGATATTATTCATAACTTAGGGTTATCCATATTACTACATTATCTCATATTGCCATCACTTCTGCTTCTTTTTTATTTTATTGTCATTGTTAGATATCAGTGGATACATAACATTTACAAGTTCTGATGTCTCAGCCTCCGAGGGGGAGCAAATTTTCCCAAAATTGCTTGATGATGTAATTGAGACAGAACTGGATCGGGGGGGGGTGGGGTGGAATATCTTTTCCGCTTTTCCCTTCTTCCTTTTCCTCTTTCTGTTTTTCTTTTTTCACATCTTCCTTCTTTTTTCTCTGCTCGCTTTCTGCTTAAAAGTTGGACCTCTTAAATCAAGCCAGAAGGTATGGCAAGTGCCGTGAGCTCTTCCATCGGGGTCCAAGACAGAGCCCCAAGCGAAATTGAATTAAATGTAATTTGGCCTTAAAATATGACATTTGGTGGCAGTAATTTTTAAACTTTTTTTTGAGAATCAACCATTTGGATAACTCAGCCTGGCCATCCCTCTGTGGGTAGATGCAGTGAGTACCAGTGAAATGTTGGATATAAATGGTCAGAATGCATCTCTGCCTTAGCTGCATCTGTATCCATGGTTTGGCAGTGTAAACCGATGTCTGTTTGAGAGCTAAGCAAACAGAGATCACTGCCATCTTATGGGCCATATATCTTGGGAAGGATCTGCGTACTTTTTTTACGATTGTCGCGAATGCCGTGGCGTGTTTGCTATATTTGTAGCATCCACCTGTGTGTGACGTTGGTTCACACGAGGCCGGGAATTGCCGACCGATTTATTCACGACTTCATCGAGTGTACAAACGAAATCATGAAAACACCAACGGCTAAATGTGGCGGCCAGGTAAACATAATAGCATCATCTTTATCTGTAGATTACTTGTTTATGAATTAGTGGTATTAGATTGCCCATACTAGTTAATCATATCAACAATAGTTTAGACACGGACATTGGACAGCATGAAAAATTCCGATGCTGTCGTAAAATGGAGCGTCAGGACCTTTTGTTTCCAGCAGTTTGTCGTTAACTGATTTTTTGGAAGACAATATCTGTTAGTAATGGAATAGTTAACTTCTCGAAGGTTAGCGAATAATTCTGATAGCTGACCACTAAATAACTAACATATTTTTGCATTGGACTACTACTAGCAGTGGTCCAATACAAGTGTATGTTAGTTATTTGGTTAGTCAGCTATCACAGTTCAATTTAGACATACTATTTATGATTGTTTTCAATCCATTCTTGTTGGTGGATTGTAATGTTTACTTTTTTCGATAAGGAGATGATTATTCTTTGTTATAATGGTGATTTTATGTATAACTTGCTAATCACCATTTTAATGTGTGTGTTTATTTGATCACATCAAGTATTGAGTTGCTGTTGTGGCAGTTTTTCAGCAATTTGATTTTTGTCGAAATCTAATGATTTCATTCATTTCATTAGCTGCCAGACAGTCTTCGCGACCCAGAACCGAGCCTCGACACTCTCAAACGTCAGCTGAAGACATACTTTTTTTGCAAAATATTGATGACAAAATGAGTTAAGCAGATTAGAGATTTTTTGGAGTATGCGCTGGATAAATTTTTGCTTTTTTCACTTTGCTTACTTACTATTGAGCAGACTTTAATTTTTGTACCCTTTATTGCCGATCGTTTTGTATTCAGGCAGCAATCTACGGCATGGCACAAAGTATTCCTGATCGGTCAATAGTATCTGAGCTTGCAGGAGGCTTCTTCGATGGATATTACAGTACTTCCGATAACAGCACACTTGCAGAATAAAGCCTCACCATTTAGTGAATAGCAGTGCATTTATTGCTATTTTTGTTTTTATTGCATTTTATACACAGCTTGATGCACTTTAGTTTTAAGCATGTGGGAAACTAGCACATTGTTGCATTCTGCATGTTGCATTGTATCACAGTTTGTGCTCTGAAAATTAGTCCAGTTATACAGCTTTATTTTTCAGTTATTTTGACCATATTACTACCGTTTTCATACAGCTGTTAGTTAATGTAGCAAGGGCTAATAATGATAGTTTGTTTCTTATTATTTTTTGATCTTAGGTATTTAGTTTTTGAGAAAAAAAAAATTATTATTATTATTACTTTAGCTTTATTTATTTTTATTTTGGTGATCGTGATATTACCAAATCTCTAAATATTTGTTACTCAGTTATGATGCTACTTACACTTTCTTCCGTTTAGTAGCATATTCCTGTGCAGATAGGGTTAATGGCTTTTACTGCGCAAGCAGTGTATTAGCAGTGTATTTTTTCATGTATGCATAATTTCACTGTTTATTTTTGTATTTTGCTGTGATTCTGTCAGTCGTTATGTTGCATTTCGTCACTGCGTTGTGTTAAACTGCTGAAAATAGAACTTGTGTTCGTATAATAGTCATACACGTTTATTCACTGTTGCCTCCAGAATGCCTTTTACTGCTGTGTCACCCCTCCCTTTTTGAGCTGATGTAGCACAAGCTTTTTGTATGTTAGGATATTAAAGGGGTATTCAAGACATTTAAGGGGGGGGTCATTTCTTCCTGCTCTGCAGTTGGGAAGTAATTTTTTTCCTAGTTATACCATGTTTACACCATCAAGCAAACATCGAGCAAACATCAAGCATGAATGAAGCATAGCCTACACAAAGCAAACATCGAGCAAACGTTAAGTAATTAGAGCACACGTCATGCACGTGCATTTTGAATACGTTTGCTTGATGTTTGATTGATCATGTAAATGAGGTATTACTGTTCGAAGAACTTAGGGTCAAAGGGGAATTTGAGTTTAAAATAGGGAGGCAGGCGCCCCTGATTTCTCTGTTGCACCACGCCATGTTTTAAGCCTCTGAACTGTAGTTGTGTAAATTGTTACTTTTCTGTACAATTTTGAGTGACAGTTTGATGCCTTAGGGATGGATTTAAACAATTCGGGTCTGCTGTTGAAACCTATTTTAGAAGATAATGAAAGCATACATTTTGATTGCTAAACACCGACTTTTAATGTGGCCTTATTTCTAATGCTACCCCTAATTCCTAACCATGGTCATCTTTTGGAATGGCGGGTCAACATCGTTTTAAACATCTGCCCCTCAAGCAGTTGTGTAAATGCTGTGTTTTACTAGTCGCTTGAACTGAAAAAAAAACATTAAAATACACACCTGTAATTTGCTGGCCTAGACTTACGACTCATATGCCTCCACAGACAGTTAGCTAGTAAGTCTTCCTTATGTTATCATTGAATGATATCGTTTGTTTTAAACTTTGGGTGCATTTCTTATTTTCTGTCCAATGCAATGCATAGCATTGGACATAGCATAAAATCATCCGAGCGTCCAACATTTGAGACGCCATATTTTCATAACAGTGCAAGATAGGCACATGGTCGCAATGGACCGTTTATAGTAAAATGCTGGTGACGAATCGAATGGTCACGTGACTGACAACGTTAATTGTTTAGTTATAATAATAGCGAAGCATGACAATAACATTGCTGCTGTACAATTTTAAATTAAACAATTTGATTTTTTCTACTAGTCTATACAGCTCGCCGTTTAATATTTATATGGATATATACTGTAAACTATCGAAATGCATTGGAGACTCCATGTTCGTATGGACATTGTCGTGTTGTGACTACAGTACTGTGATTACTAACATTGGAAGAGACATTGTTGCAGACATGTTTGTGCATAATATTTGGAACAGAGTATTTAATTGCAGTTTACTTAATGAAAATATTTAATACCAAGTGTACGAATGTTGTTATCGAGTGTCTGGACATGTTCAATGGTTTATCTGTTCCAAGTTGTATTGTGAAATGGAGGCATAAATTTTTGCAAGGTTTATTAACGATTTGGATAGATGTAAAAACGTTTTTTACGTTTTTTATTCTTGCCACGTTTTTTACGTTTTTTAAACATTTTTTTATTTTTTAAAAAACGTGCATTGAAAATCCCACCAAAAGCTTTGTGATGCACTTTTGGGACCACAGAAACGAATTAATATTTATTTATATTGATGTAGTTTACTTAGTTAGTTCAAATATACTAAATAAAATGTTTTCAACTAGTATATTTAGTTAGTTTAATGCTATTGTCTTATGACCACACAGGTGAATTGAAATTAAATGAATTCTTTCTATCTAAACTATAATTTCAGGTATACTGCACTTACAGCATTAGGCAAACGTTTTTTTATTCTTGCCACGTTTTTTTACGTTTTTTAACGTTTTTAATTTTTCCTGGAACGTTTTTTACACCTATGCCTAGGATGCGACGCTGTCATTTCATGTGGAATGCATCTAGTGAATTGCTGTCTGCCACTGTGAGGGTCCAAGTTTCAGATGCTGACCAAGGCATGGTCAGTTTGAATTTTAATGATTAGCGGTTAACGTAGTCTTATAGGCGGCCTACTGACATTTGTTCGTCGCAAAGAAAGGTAGTAGGCCTCATTGGACTCGGCATATGTGGTTTTTTATTGGTGGTCCATTGTAACCATGCGTCTGTCTTGCACCGTAACGGAGATATGGGGCCCCAAAGATATTTGGGTCACGACCATGACCTTTTGGGGTCACGTGACGTCATCGGCCACGTGACCATCGGACTCGGCGTGGGCCTATTGGTGGTCAATGATGACGTCCATGCGTGTCATGGATACGGAGATACGGGGCTTCAAAGATTTTGGGGTCACAAGTTCAACCTTTTGGGGTCATCTGACGTCATCGGTCACTTGACCGTTCGACTCGGCATATGTGGTTTCCTATGGGTGGTCCATTGGAACTATATGCGTCTATCTTGCACCGTTACGGAGATATAAAGCCTCAAAGTTGCATTTGCCCATGCGCATACTCCGTGTCACGTGAACTGTGTGTAGGGGATCCAAAATGACCACATATTTGGAATTCCCGAGGCCATATTGCCTATTCACTGTACAACTTTTGTGGACCTACGATGACGATTAGGGGCCGTTTATAGGTGAAATTTTTATACAGGAGCGTTTTTGGCCGAAAATTTTCAAGTCTGTTTTTGGGCCCATTTTTCGACTTTGGGGGGATTTTTCAGGGGTTAGATATTAACTTCGAATTTTGGTTCCCGAAAAGGTTTGATCCTTGCGTGAGGCCGCGTTGTCCGAGCCATCGCGCGTGAAAATCCGCCGGGCGGTCTGACCTGTACAGGGTCGGCCAAAAAAATGGCACAAAATTTTTATACACCAATAACTTTATCAAATATTAACCGATTTTCAACATTTTCTATACTGTCGGAAAAAGGAGAAAATTTGCAGTAACACTATTACTAAAGATCCCACCACACCTCAAGTGTGTCGCTACATTACCTAGTGAAATATTAATGTCTTCAAAGCAACAGTTGAAAACAAGGCGATATCTATAGCAACACATTTTTAAAAATTTAAAACAAAACAACATATTTTTTGCCTCAGTTATTTTCCAAAGTAACTGTAATATCTCGCAGTTTTCACATCAAATGTTCAGTTTTTCCGCCTTGCTGCTGGACGACGCACTCAAGCTGATGACGCCACTGACCAATAGCGCAATCAACCAAACGCTGCGACAGTTTGCCCCACCCAGTGCTCCAGAATTGTCGTGAATTGTCAACACTGATAAACCATCTATGAAAGACCCCCTAGAACAGCATAATCGACAGGATTTAAGTTCGGTCTGTATGAAAGTCACATGTCAGGCTCAATCGACGTTGATCATGCCATTGTCGTCCCCGGCGAGAGTGCGATGTCTGACATTTCACACGGTAGTGTATCGACACCTATGAGGTGTGGTGGGAGTGTTATTGTTACTACAAATTTCGTGCTGATTCCATCAGTGAAAGAATTTTGAAAATCGGTTAATAATTGATGGAGTTATTGGCATATAAAAATATTGTGCCATTTTTTGGCACATCCTGGAGGTCGGTCAACAAAAAAGGTATATATATTGGAGAAAAATTTTCGTTTTATTTCACCCATTTGCCGAGAAGCCCACAATGGATGGATTTGCACGAAATTTTGCACAGGGGGTCGTCTCGCGGACGTAATCACCTCTTTCAAATTTTGTGTCGATCGGTTGAGGAGTTTCGGATCTGCGCAGGGTCGAATTTTGCCATTCTCCATATTGACTTAGCCGGTCGCCATTAACACAGAGCTGTGCTACCGCGCGCCTGTGATTAGAACGTCCTTTATTTATTTATTTATGGTTAACTGTTTTATGCTGACTGGACACGCCCCTAAGTTTTGTTTGCGAACTTTACTTGTTTGATATAATTTAAGGATGCCGATGATATAAAACAGTTTTAGCGTCTGACTGTGAACATAACAGTGGACATTAATAGTCGCGTTTGTACTGGTCTTTATTTTGTCGATCTATACTGTAGGCCTATTTACGCCGCTGAGAAATATGGGCGACAGATTGACGAAAACGAAAGTGGAAGACAGATCGGTGGGCACTTCCGTTATGGACGGTCTACCGGTGGAAATGCTGCAGCTGATCTTTACATACGTTCCGTCACGTGATCTCGTGGTGAACTGTAGCCGTGTCTGTAAACAGTGGCACGAATTAGTCAACGATGACGTGTTCTGGAGACGACAGTGTGACTCGGCCGGTATTGCCTATCCCACGGAATGGACCAAACATGGCGACAACCAGCTCCTGAGCTTTCAGCGACTTTATTTCTACCGGCCGTTCGGCAGAAACCTGGTTAAGAACTGGAATGCAGCGGGTAAGACAATTTTTGGCGTTCACTGTGATGCAAGCTGACTGTTGAATAGTGCTGTGTGATACCTGAAATTGGAACCATGATAACGATACCATCTCAGGTATCGAGTATTGCGATACTATTGCGATACCGGAAGTGCATATGAAACATCAGTCCATGGGCCCATTGAGGGGGACGAGTAAAGTTTTACTGGGCCCCGCAACGTTTGGTGGCCCCGCCATCGCTCAAAAGTATATTTACTAGGCCTATATGTTTTACGGCAGAACAGATTATCTGAATTGAGCTAACATCAGTCATCAGTTATTTTGCTTCCAACAAATCTGTTTTCTTGGATGAATGAATGTATTCAGTATTCTATCTTGCTTAATCTACAGAGTGACACCACTTACAGGGCCCCGCAAGAATGTTTCCTGAGCCCCACTGTGGCTCTTGTCGGGCCTGCTAGTCAACCCCCTGCAGTCCCTGCTGTCCGTTTTGTGCTCAGTCGGCCCCTTCAGCATGAGTGAGTGAGTGAGTAGAGTTTAACGTCCCACCCAACGCAGTATAGGCCCCTTCAGCGAACTCGTAGAGTCGTGATAGTGTACTACTCTCCAAGAGTTATTCTAATTGTCTATCCATCGTGATACTCCAACTGCCAAGGCCAAGTGTCGACAGTGCACCCCCATCGCACCATGTTGAAGAGTTCACTAAACGCCACAGTGACTAGTAGAGATGTGCCGTTCTGACAGAACACTCATCCAGCCCACTCATGTGCAAAATTATTACCAATTTACAAGACTGGCTTTAATGTGACGTGCTTTTTTTCGTTGCTGTCATGCAGTGTGCAGTTGTCAACAATAGGGCGATTGCATGGTATCAAAACTGGTATCGTTATTTCATGATACTTGGCGGTATCATGGCACCACGATTTATCGTGCTATATCGAGACCTCTTCGATACTGGTATCGAAACGTCGATACTCACGATACTTATCAAGGTATCGAAGGTATCGCACAGCACTACTGTTGAATTATAAACAAGACTTTGCTCAGAATTGACTATTAGGGCAGCAAAAAGATATGTGTGGTCACTGTATACTTATTTGTGGGTTAGGGTTGGAGTAGGGGTTAAAGTTAGCCGTGTTAGTGGTAGGGTTTAGGCTAGTGTTAAGGTTATTTATCGCTGCCATAGCATCATGCTAGAGAAATACATATGGAACTTTGGCAGCATATTGTTTAGATCCTAATAAACAGTCATCTTGCAGCTTTATGGTATTTGGCTAGGGAAATAAGTTGTGTTATTATCTATAATGTTGAGCATTTTTGTATGAACATTTAGTTTGTGTTTATTGTGCTGCAGATGGTTTTAAACATTGGACGATCACTGAGAACGGTGGCGATGAGTTTATGGTGCAGCCCGATAAGTGTCCTGGCTGTGAGCATGTAAGCAGCATTGGAATAGCTGGTGAGTTGTGCCTTCTAGATCTTTATCACTTTGTCGTTCTGATTTTCAAGTTTTCTCATGCTTTTTAGCAGTTTTCTTAGAATGTCATATGCAGTGCTGGAATTTACGAATTTCAAGTCCATGCTGTCTATATGTTCCTCTGACTTTTTAACTTACGGTATTCACATTATTTTCTTGTACTTGTTTTTTTACATGTACTTACTAATAGTTAACACTTTTGTCACAGATTAATAGTAGATAGATTGGGACATTCACATGTTTTTCATGCATTTTCTGTGTAAAAATTGTTCTTGATTGCATTTTTGACCCAATATTAAATACTACATAAGGTAATCTGCCTGTTTTTCTGTAGTTCTCTACATTTATGCTGGCATTGACAGTTTATTTGTAAGTCTTGTTGGTGATTGGGGACAGTGGGAAATATACTCATATGTGGCTTATAAAAACGCCGCCACAAGAAGTCCTAAAAGTTTACTGTTGTGGACTGGTCCAAATCTGGGGTACTTGCCTTGCTTTGCCTTTAGCCGTCCTCGATCTGAGGGTAGGCCACACTATGTTGTCCACTTTTCGAGTTGTCTGTTCAAGCTTCAATCTCGTCCGTGAAATGACATCATCTGTCCATGCCGTTCTTGGTCTCCTCTCTTCCAACTGCCGGGCAAGGTCCTTTCAATGATACCTTTTTCAAGAGATTTGTCTTTGCCTCTCATGATATGACCAAAGTATCTCAACTTTCTGCTTTTCACATTTGCCAGTAAACTTCTGTTGACACCTGCCTGCTCCAAGACCCACGAATGTGTTCTTTTTGCCGTTTACGATACTTGCAAAATCTGTCTGAATGCTTTTATCTCAAACGCTTTCAAGCTATCTTCATGCGATCTTTTCAAAGTCCAACTCTCACATCTGTAAGTGCGGTAACACTGAAAATGAGCCAGCTGAAACCAAACTTTTATAAGTTTTTTTTATCTTAATAGATATGTAGGCATTACTAACAGAAAGTGAATTTTGCCGAAAAGGTAATTTTTGGATCAGATAAATCATTAGAATGTTGTGAATAGTGGAAATTATGAAAAGACTCACGCTGTGTGTTGCATGTTTTGTTCACTGATTTCACGGACATCTGTACCTGTTTACGGTTTTACTCATTTTAGCTTTTTAGTTTCAGTTATCATTATTTCTTTCCATTTTAGTTTTCTTAATCTCATGTTCTAGCTTTAGCATGGCCATTTTTCTGGATTTTTTTCCATTTTACATAACTTCGCTTCTGTTTCAGTTTTTTTTCGTTAAATTTTCATTTAAAACATTTGGAGTTCTTTCTAGTTTAAGTGCAAGATTAACCTACAGGTTGTCTGTCAGTTTCAAGTGCAAATTTTTATCGTATTTTATTGCATTTGTGAATGTTAAGGCTGTGAGAGTTGCTGGGCCACATCATTCAGTTGGTGTTTTAAGCATCAGCTCATCGACTTGTTTGCCGAGGGATTCACTAAAACCATGCTTGAACAGCTTCCACTCAGCATTGAAGTTTCTGAATGGTCTGTCTGTTACTTACTAATTCTGCCCAGTCTCTCGCTGTTTGTCTGACATAGTGCATTGCTGTTATTATCCCTCTGTTACATACAGTGCATTAGAGATTTTTTTTCAGTAATGGGGTGGTTACACGATCCAGCAAACGTCCAGCAAACTTCCAGCGAATGTGTTCAAAATACACGTGCTAATGCTGGACGTTTGCTGTATCATGTAAACACCCTATAAGCGCTATATAAATTTACACTTTACTTACTTACTTACATATTAGTTTGTAAATCACAACATTCCTTAGAACTACTGGTATTAACTTAATTTGTTTATTGATTTATAGTTTACGTTCTATGTTTTGTTATGGCTAGACCATGGACGTTCTATTAATAGCCTAGTCTAGCAGCTCACTCAATCACTTTCACAGTGGCACCGCCAGGTAATGCCCACAATTTCGTCGTCACATGACTAGCTGAATGTGTATCGGTCCACATAAATTTTTGATTCTCGTTTATTCCGCTTATATATTAAAACTTGCTCCAAATTATACAGGTCTTTAATTATTTCAATTTATTGCGTGGTTACTCGAACGACGTTTACTGTGGTCACATGACTTCTGTGTGCAGACAACAGCCCGAAATAAATATGTAAATCTGTGTGACAGCCTAAGTCATGTGAGGATGGTATCTTCCGGTATAGGCTGCGAGTGTGCCATCGTCTTTTTTAAGGAGCATTCAACTTTGTCAGGTGGCAGGTAACACTGTGTGATTCCATATGGCAGGTGACCCTCTATTGCTATGTTATTGATTTGCCATAAAGAACTATGGACTACTGTCTTTTAAACTTTTAATGTTTGGCTGTTTAGGGTCGCTTGTAGGTTTGATTGTGGAGCGCAGTATGAGCTTGAGATGGAATTGTGGTCAAAGGACCAGAAGATCCTAGAACAGCACAAGATAGAAAAAGACTGGGTCCAGTGGGACAACAATGGATGGCAACAGGTGCAGAATAAATCATTCCTAGATAACAATAGATTTTAGTAAATTTAGTGAATAATATAGTACTACTTTTATTTATTTGATAATATTAAAGGCTCCAAAGTGCCAACTTATTCTACTTTACTTCATCGTTTTTTTTATTATTAATATTTGTAATTTTTGATAAATGGATGACAGAATCAACTAGTTTGTTTTCATCTGTTCTATCTCTCCTGGTGGGCTCAGCTTGCACCCAGTGAAAAATAGGGGGAGGTTTTGATAAGGCTGTAGATTAAAACTCCCCCCCCCATTTTCACTGGGCAATCTACACCCATAACAGAACTCCCTCTTATTTTTACTTTTCCCTTTATTTTTTAATTTTTCACCCTAACAAACCCCCTCCTATTTTTTAATTTCCCCTATTTCTCAATCTACACCCTTAACAAAACTTTCTCTATAGAGTGGGCATGAACCCTAAAATGGAAGGGAAGACTTGGGTCAGATATTGGGGGAGGAACCTCAGCCCCAAACTGGGGGAGTGGCACCTGATTTCGATTCCAGATTTGGAGAGATAGAAGCCACTGGTTTTGGTCATAGTAAAAGTACTACAAATGACACTTAATGCAAATAATTAAAAAGATAGACTTCATAAATAGAAATTTCGTACTATTTTATTTGCAGAAATCTGCAAATAAAATACTACAAAATTTCTGTTTATGAATTCTAGTTTTATTTTTATTTTATAGTTTTATTTTTTTACATCTGTGTGACTGTTAATTGACTGATGCATTTCCATGTCTTTGTGTGTCCCATATGGGCGTTTAACTTCAAAACAAGTGGTAGGCGGCCCGGCTTGCAATCTGTGGCGTCATTTCTGTAAATCATTTGGGGAGGGGCTCAGTCTACGTAACATATTGTTCTTGCAGCAGTAACACTGTTTCAAAGGCAGATTTACAGGGAAAAAGTTAAAGTCATGAATTTTTGGGGGTCCATAGACTCCCAACTCCTGTAAATGATGCCCGGCCTGCTTGCAATCTGCAATGTAGAGTGAAAAAGGTCAGTTTTATTGGCAGCTTTAGCTCTAGCAAAGCTGCTATTAATAGTCTGTTTGCATACACAGTGAACGGTAGATGCAGAAACTTGGCCACAGACATGCTGCCTGAATTTAAGGGTTGCCTATAGTTTTCAGCTTGCAAGCCAGTGAAAAATGCGTAACGATAACAAAATTGGTTTAAATATTTCTCAGGACAGGACTAACTGATGTGCTGTTTTATAGCTCATAAGGTGAAGAAAACAAGAAGCCCAGCTGTAGCTAGGATAGCCGACCGTACTGGTTGTCAGTGACCTTCAAGGTCATCCAAGGTCAATGATTTCTTTGTTATTTGAAAGCCAATATGCCACTTCTTATTTGTGATCAATATCAGTTTAGGCCGTATCTCTCACCGTTTTTGGGATATGGAGAGTTTTCTGTCAAAAAACATGAGTAACAGCATTCTGGGTCATCCAAGGTCAATGATTTTCATTTAATCTGACAGGGCGTATTAGTGATTAATAGTAACTTTGGTTCTGTATCTCATTATTTCCAATATATGGCCAGTTTTCCGTTGAAAAATGCACATTTTTTCAATCCCCCGTTCATTCAACCCCCAATTTGAAAATATTTGCCTTGGAGTAGATGGCTGAAATTTTTCGTGCCCGAGTTTAAGACCCACGGCTAATTATTGATGTAAAAAGTTAACGCCTACACCCTAAAGCTTAGCCACAATACATCCGCTACAGACGACAGACGGACGGACGACAACCATGACAACAGCTCGACCGTTACTTAAGTAGCGTTTGAGTTTCCTGCTTGAGTGGCATATGTACTGCCACAGAATTTTCAAACAATCTAAAGTTATTCAAGAAAATTTTTCAATAAAAACGAGTCTCTGTTGATTTGTGTGTGAACAGGTAACACACACTTTTGCCTCTCTGCCAAAGAACGTTTGCTACGTTTATATCAAACACGGCGGAAAAGATTCCCAGTTCTGGAAAGGTCACTATGGTCCGAAAATTACCGCCACATCAGTAATGGTGAAGTGTTCATGATGTCAGTGTTTTGTGATCGTTACTGCCGAACGTTGCAATCTCCTGTGATTTATACTGTCTGCAGTTGTCCATCCATTGAATATGTCATGCCATGGATGTGTTTTTGGCTACCAATTCAATTTTGTTTGGCTTACATTCTTTGTTTTTCACAAAACGAACAGCGTTTCGGGTTTGTGGACGTAGAAAAATGTTGAAATTTTGAAAAATATGCGATTTGGTACAGTGAGCTGCATTTTTTCCATTATGCTAATTATTCGTCTGGAGATAAAACATGGCCATGGCATGTCCTGGTTAAAATGTTTATAAGCCTTGGTCTTGTGGACCGGACTTTTGCTGTTAAACTTTTCGCACTGTTTTTAGCAGTAAGTCAGATCCTCTGTGAACAAGGGGGACATCCATTCCCCTTCAACACGGGGATGCAACTTTTCCCCAACTCAGATGTCCTCACCCCTTCTCTTGAATCCAGCAGGGGGCGGGGGTTCTGGGGGATCACTAAACTCCCCCAGCAGGGTCTCTGGCAGAGCCCCAGTTGATCTCGAATTTGGTGGATTTTAACCTTTAAAATATGACATTTGATGGCAACAAATATAATTATTTTCCGTATAATTAACTGACCGCATTTAGTACAGTTTCAACATTATGAGCAAACAAGGTTGGCGTGGCAGCACAACTTTTAAAGTAGCCTGGGCCATAGCCAGTATTTTTGGGTTGACTTTTCCCTCTGTTTCCCTTTTTCCCTCCTTTTTTCTGCTTTGCTTCTTTCCTTCCCTCTTATCTCCCCTCCCCTGCCTTCCCCTTTTCTGTCTTAAAAATAGGACCCCTCAAATGCAGCTAGAGCGTCTGGGGGGCACTGTGCGCTCCCCCAGCAGGGTCTGGGGGCAGAGCCCCAGCCAAAATCAAATTCAGTGCATTTTAGCTGTAAAATATGACATTTGGTGGCAAAAATTGTAATTATTTTCCTCAGAATCAACTGACCAAATTTACTGCATGTAGTTTAAGTAATAAAAGCAAACAAGGGCGGTGGAACAAATTTAAAAGTAGAAGTACAAATAATCTGCGAGCAAAGTGAGCCAAAAAATTTTTTGTATTGTATGCAGAATTGTCACATTAACTTTAAAAATTCCAGGGGGGTTGAACTCACTAACCCCTCCATCTCCCCCTTTAAATACTGCTTTGAAAGTAGGGGCTATAAGTAATCTGCCAGCAAAGCAAGCAGAAAAAATTGGAGCTGTTTACGCAGAACTGTCGCATTGCCGTGCGTTTCTAAATAATTTGCCACCAAAAAATATTCTCCCAGTTTTTAATTTTTTACTTCCCCCAACTTTTTCCAGGAGGCATTTGCCTCCACCTGTCAATGGAGTGAACGCCCCTGTCTGTGAAATCGCTGAAATTTCTCTTTAATTTTACACTCCGAATGTGCACCATTTATTATTGCATCAAATTCATGTCTTAATACGTTTTGCACTGGGCAGTATTTATCATTTTCTATTCAAGTATATTTAAGTGAAATCTAGTACATTGTTTAAAGATGCATGGTGTTTTTTATGTAGATTTACAAGGCACAGTATCCTGTTTATCAGTTTTGCTAAAATGCATTATTTCTGCATAAGGACAGAGTACATTAATGAGTAGGTTTTTTATTCGCCAACAGCAGATATAGCATCTTTGGGTCATGTTTTGAGACTCAGCAGCTGCTGAGTTTTACTGAGACTTTTGCCATGGCAGAGGATAGGGAACAGTTTACCTTCCCCTAATTTTACCCAGTTGAAAAAATTTTAATTTGGAATTTTGTTGTCCGAGAATACAACATTTGGGGCTGAAAAATCACCATTATGTGGAATTTAGGGACAAAATTGAAATTTTGAGAGTGCGTCTGAAGGTGATAAATACGAGTTTGGTTTCAAAGCTGGGCACTCGACTTTGATGTGTACTGGTGTTGTCAAAAAAGTTATTAATCATTATGCTGATAGGGGCAGCCACGTATTTGTGTTATACTTGCGAAAAAATCATGGGTGGCCATGAAATTGGGCGGGCTAGAACAAAACTGGGGGAAGGGGGCCTGTGCCCCCCCGGCCTGGGCCTAAAACCGCCACTGGCCACAGTACATCCGTGACGGACAGACGGACGACGACCCACATGTGACAACAGCTCGACCGTTACTAAAGTACGATCGGCCTAAAAGTTAACGCACATGCGTAAGTTTACTAGAATTCTGTGAAGCTGAAGTTCCAATATTTACCTTATATTAAATTGCGGTTATTTGCAATGGCATTTCTAGCCATTTGTATTTGGGGAGTAGCGTGGTAGCACGAGCCTATAATGGGGTCTGGGGGCGGAGCTCCCAGCGGGATGGCAGAGCCCGTGGTGAGGGAAGCTGAAGCACTTTTGGTTTTGGGGCATTCAATGGAAGCTGCAAATTTGCTCACTTTTCTGAAATTTGGTAACGCAAAGAAATCAGATTTTGTGTTATCTTTGCCAAAAATCGTGAGTGGCCACGAGCAAAACTGCAGGGGCCTGTGCCCCCCTAGCCCCGGCCTAAAACCGCTACTGTTACTAACAAGTAATGTGAGCAAAGCTCACGTGACCGCGACAGCATCGGTGCTGCCATGTATAGAATCAGTGTACAACGTGCAATAGATTAATAATGCGTTTTGAAGGGTAGGCCCCTACCCAAATTTGCCTTCTTCGTACAGAAAACTTTTTTGAATACAATAGGTCAGAACTCAACTGGTAATCTGGTAAGAAATCTACGTTTTGTGCTACAAAAATTCAGGCACATATTATCCTGGTCTATCCCCATTCCATACAGTAATTTCGGCACAATCTAACTAGGCTTGTGTGTCGCAACCTGAAACCGCGAAAAACAAGAAGCCCAGCTGTCGCTAGGGAAGATGCACTACAGCCTACACAGTTCTTGTTGCAGTTCCGACTTTCAAAGTCATCCAAGGTCAATGTTTTTCATGTAATTTGATAGGCAGTATGCGACTTCCTATTAGTGATTATTTTCCTACCTATTCCATTCAGCGCCAAATTTGAAAATGTTCCCATTGCGTTACATCCCGCAAATTTTGTATACAGCAAGCCGTAACAAAGGGCCTATTATTCCTGCAAAATTTTTCTCCTACGACCTACCTGTTAACCATAGTACATTCGTTACACAGGCTACAGATGGGCGGACGAACGACAGACGACAACGATGCCAAAGAAGGAAGCCGTACTAGCATATGGCTGTATAGCGCATCAAAAACCACAAAACCCGCTGTTTAAATTTTAAGGTCGTTTAAGGTCATCATTGTATAGGTGCCCCAGAAAAGCAATGGATATGAAGAAAGTATGTATCTCTATCTGCAACCATTTTTACGCTAAATTAGCGAATCGCAGCAAAAATTGCACTTTTTAAGCGATAAGCCTACCCAAATTTGACTCCCTCAAGAAGGCATCAAAAGTTTTTTTACGTTATATGCAGGCTATAGCCCATTAACAAAAGTAAACCTATAGTTGTCATTTTTGTCATACCTGAGAAAACGACAACATGTTTGGAAATTGTAGGTCACTGCATTCAAGTTGTGGAAAGTCAAACGGATGCTTTTAAGATGCCGTACAAAAATAGCAGGGCTCTACTTGCGGAAGGGCCGCCCCCCGTTGTCGCATGGCATCGCCCCCCCCCTGAAGGTTAATCCGGCCTTGTGCACCGGCTCTACGCTGCTAATGCTATACTATCGATTGAATCGACGTACTGGCAATCGGAGAAATAATAGTTTAGTAGTTACTCGGCGAGGACTGAGGAGATGAGTGTAGCAGACTCTTTCTGCGTATGTTTTCGTTAATATTAGAAGCTGAGTAATAATTGGTTTGGTTAATTAACGTCGTCCACGGCTCGTCTTTCATTATTATTGCGCGTCCGCCACTTTGTCATGGACTGCATTTTAACTCGCTGGCTGACACCCCCACGGTTGGACTCTTCCTTTTTGGCGACGGCGTTCTTTTAGTCAGGTCGTTGAAAAATTATTCGTTACGTACCCATAAGTAATTCCAGACAAGCGTTTAAAGTGTTTTGCAAAGGTAACATTTAGCTGATTGACGTTCTGGAAATGATCCCGTTTGAACCCGTGGGGAAAATAAGTTATCAGCAGTTTTTGTTGTCGCTTCTGGGGTGGGCGATAATATGGGAATTTTTAGCGATTGTTGAATTCACCGAAGCCACCAGAACTACTGGTGGCCTAAGTAAGCACAGGCAAAAGCCATATAACGCTTACTATCCTAATAACTAAGATTAACTGTGTGTTTC
>Ga0056128_1002522_pt1 | contig 21800 bp, 6 predicted proteins | sample WorMetLIZISLAND2_FD_71113 | JGI IMG/M metagenome (GOLD analysis project Ga0056128, IMG submission 71113) | Marine gutless worms symbiont microbial communities from Max Planck institute for Marine Microbiology, Germany - Olavius geniculatus... ... | reverse complement strand
CTGTAGACTGGATGTGGTGCCGCGAGTAGCGTCGATGACGGTTGCTTTGCTCGTCGAGCGATACAAGTCGAGAAGTCTCGTCAGTCGACTCACCTCCGACTCCAGGGCAGCTACGTGTGCGGTTTACCGCCGTTCCAGTATGACGTTATCAAAAACGGCATCATAGCATGACGTCACCAGGTTGGGGGTTCAGCATAACGTCACGACCAGGTGCAGCTACGTGTGTGGTCGTCTGTTGACCAGTAGGGGGTCTTTCTGCTAGCGGCGTACGCACGCTGAACTCCGAGCGTAACGAGTTACTGTTGGCGTCGTAACCCTCATCACTGTCAATGCCTGCTTCCGCTCTTCCGTTCAGCTGGTTTCGAACACCACTAAGCCGGGCAGTCGCTGGACTAGTGGCCGCAGTGGAAGCAGAATATCTGGACCAGGCAGAATTTAGACCTCCATCGGCAGCGTGTGATATGCTGGATCCGTGCTGCTGTGTCTGTAAACGTCCCACGATATCTCGCAGCGACCGGCTCACCTCGTCCAGTATCACGTCATCACGGTGATCGGTGTTGGTCAGGGAAGGGCCACCCACGTTGTTAGTGCCAGTAATCACGGCGTGCTGTCGGCGGTTGAGCTGCTGACGCAGGTCGCACTCGATCTGCAGCAGCTGGGCGATTGCCTCGGACGTCTGTCTCTTGGACTGCTCCAGCGATGCGATGTAGTGACGTAGGTAGCTCCATGACGTCACGCCGCCCCGGTAAGTGACGCCGCGTGTAGTGACGTAGGTGAGTGACGTCATGGTCGCGATGTAGTGACGTAGGTCTCCTAGTCGCTGGCTGTTCTCCGTGTCCAGTGTTTCCAGCCAATTCCAGGCCTGGCGTTCACTCGTCTCCACCTGGTTCAACATCGCTTCCAGGTCCTGGACGCTGCGACTGTCCGCCAGCGCCCGGCCTCCAGCGCTCCTCTGCGTCCTTGACTTGACGTCGTGACCTTGATTTTGTTGTCTCAAGGTCGCGGCAAGGTCGTCCTGACTAGCGGAGGCAGCGCGTAGAATAGACGACGACGACGACGACGAGAAGGGTAACCTAGAGACCGGAAAACTCAAGCTTGAGTTAGAGGTGGTCACGTGACGCGAGGGGACACCGGCCAATGACGTCATGACGGTCTGCTGTGATTGACTGTCTGCCGTTGAGCGCCGGAAGTCCTCGGCTCGGACGTCATCAGCGGAGGTCACGTGATCTGCTGTGACGTCACCGCCAACTGATGACGTCACGCCGTTGTCGCTGCTGTCTTCGCTGGATGAGTCATCGGTACATCGAAGATCCTACATGCATCAGAAACAACGATTAACTTATTTCATGGCCTACTTCGTTTCCCTCTATCTCACCACAATGTCTGCAGTGTTATAACCAATTTTTCATAATTTCAATGCAGTCAAGCGTGATGATTGAAACGCGTGTCGTGTTCGTATATCATACATGTACGTAGTCGTTCCAGGCAGAACACACAGTCCTGCAGTCATAAAAGAATTAGCCAACATTTCAACACGGCCTAGAGCGTAGGCTATTATGCCTTGCTACACACGCATATTACACTATAGAGTCCAGATCATGATGAAACGCATAATTAGTCTGAGTTAGTTTTAGGCTATTGACCACAAATCACTCAAAAGACAATATTGGTCTACTCGTTCGCAGAGTATAACAATCTTGTCACTAGCAACATTCGCGAATGCGTAAGCTTATCATATTACGTGTTTTTTAAAATACGTATTTTAACTTATTTTCTTTCCGAGTACGAAAACCAACAATAAAATACGTTCGATGCACGTATTCGAAGTTTGAAAATACGAACGTGTTTTTATTCAGGGCCTATTCCGATTCAGCGTACACTGGTCATTAGTTAATAGGGCAAATTATAAGCAACGTAAGCCGGTCAGACCTGTAGTGTCGGAGTCAGCGAAGCAGGACTGAAGTTATTACCGGTCTCCCCCACCTAAAGCAGCGTAACAGAATAACAGCCGTGCGTTATAGTAGTCAAGATACCGAACCAGCTGCCTATAAGATGACGCATAAAACACCCTTCACGTAGATAGACTTGTTTAATCGCGATTTAGAAAATGAAATAGCCTGAGATCTCGTTGAACATTTTTTGCACTGGACGTATTTACGCCTGGTGACGATTTAAACCAATTTTTCTAGTTAACTTCATCGACTAGTCAATCAGTCATCACTCTTGATTTAAACTAACTGTGTTCCTTCTCCAAACAATGCGTGTTTTTGTTTAACAACATTATAAGTTATTTAGCAAACAAGTGTTTCAGTGCACTGAGACACGTCATCGTTTCTTCTTCATGACATTTTGTATCCTAGCCAGTGCCATTTTCTTCTTTTTAACTGGTCCATCACTAGTTCTTTGTCAGTTTTTTCACACTCTTTTGTTTTGCGTCTAGAGCCGGCAGAAAAACCCCTGTAACCGCCGGCCGGAAAAGGGGGGGGGGCTCGCGTATGCTGAAAAACTTCATGCTGTGTATGCCAATAGAAAAAATTTTAGTTTTTCAAATATATTCTAAATATAAATTATCAAACGTAAGCATGTAAAAAGTTTACCCAAAATGGACGCAAGTCTATTACTTTTTATTAATGTGTAGTAACCTGTGACGTATTGCGGCTCATTAAACTTCATTTATTTGCAAGGACAACACAAATTGTATCCGATTTTTTTTGCCTTTCGAACTTTTGAAAAATTAGCAAAATTTTGGCTTCTATTGAATGTCCAAAAGCCAAAAGTGTTTAAGCTTCAGGGGGGAGCCCCTGCTCCCTGATCAGGGGCTCTACCCCAAGACCGCCGTTATAGAGGCCTCACAGTTGCATTTGGGGGAGGGGCTTTAACTCTCTGGCGCCGGCACTGTTAATTGCGTCACCCTGTATCTACACCTGTACAGAGTATTGGCACACCTTGCCCTATCAGCAGCAGCAGCAGCAGCAGCAGCAGTGGTAAATAATTGATGCCAAACTTGGCAGCGTTGCCGTGCTTTGCTAGTCGATGCATGCATATCATTAGATTGATTAATGCTGATTGGCGCCGTACACACGATTGCATAGGGTAACAGCCTGTGAAAGCCAAGGGTCGCCGGCATATTATACACCACAATGCAGAATTTGCACTTAAAATCTGACAGACAAACTGTCAGTTTAATCCAGTGCATAAACTAAAAAACTGAAATGTTTTAATAAAAATAAAATGAAAAATACTAAAAATAAAAATACAGTTATAATGTAAAACTTAAAAAATGTTGAAAATAATGAAATAAAAAAACGAACTAAAACAAAAGTTAAAAATGAAAAAGAAAAAAATAATGAATACTAAAACTAAAAATCTGAAATGAGAAAAAATAGCCAAGGTTGCGGGTGAATATAATGGGTTAAGTTAATGCTAGGTTAGGCCAAGGGTTAAGTATGGTCAGTTTTAGTGTGAACATTACAGTTATGGTCAGTCTAACCCTTGGCCCCAAAAAACCAACTGTATACTCGGGCGGGAACGCGGTTCTTTCTGCTTTACGGTAAAATCCGTGTAATGTAATAATTCCATTTTACAATATAGGTACTTCAGCGAAAAAAAGTTACAAATGCAAGTACGATTAGACCGCCCGGGAAAATAGTTCCCTGCTGTCTTATGTTTTACAGCTAATGTTTTTTTAAATATTTTTTGCTCTTTATTTATCTCTTTGTTTCTTTCTTTTTTCAGCGCAAGTTCTTTGAGCTTTCTTGGCCGATCGCCGCATGATGACAAAACGTTCAATTTTTATAATCCATATTATATTTTATCTATTTGCCGAGAAGTCCCGAATGGGCGGATCTGCATGAAATTCGGCACCGGGGTCGTCTCCCGGACGTATTCACTTGTTTCGAATTTTTATGTCGATCGGTCTCGGATCGGCGAGGGGTCGAATTTTGCCATTTTTCATTGACAGCCGGTCGCCCTTAATACAGCGCTACGCTACCGCGTGCCTGTGATACAGCGCTACCAAAATACTAGATAAACTATTTTTGCCGTCGCTATCTGCTTGTTTAGAACAGACTACATTCTCTGCCCGCTAGACGGCAAACGCTTTGCCTGGAATTGAGCAGACTTTCTCGTGTATTATTGTCGTTATCTGGTATGACACTTGACGTAAGGCCGAATGCTCGTTTTACGCCAGATTACTCGGACTTCAAGCCAGAAGCCACATGACTTGCGAACCGAAGTGGCTATATGTATTACATTTGGTTGAGGTTAGTAATCTCGGAATCTTGTGTTTAAATGTCGCTAAAAGTAACAGCTAAGCATATCGATTTTAACGCACAACCGTACGAAATATGTACAAGTAGATAAAAAATTTTTTCGAAGTTAGCGAACAAGGTTCAAGCTTATAGGACTGGTGTAAAAATCACAGGAGCGAACCGACAAGACAAAGACGACGACTTTTTGTGTGTGCCACATTATGACGATAGATGATTACTGATTGCAGTCTATGTGGCATCCCTTGACAGGCACGATTCAGACACGCGGGTAATTTTTTACTACCCGATGGGTACCCGGGTAATGAAATATTCGGTTTAATTTAATTATTAAATAAATATTTACTATTCGGTTCAGTTTAACTTGCACTGAGTTTTTTTGCAATTCTGTTGTTGTCTGAAGTGAACAGCAAAAATGATCAAACCGAAATTCTCTATTGCGTTTGATGATAATGTCTATCTTCCCGGCCAGATAGTCTCTGGAACCGTTAGCATCTTCTTCTCAACTTCGACTACCGTCAGAGGTGAATGTTTATTGACCTACTAATTAGTCATTCAGTCAATCATTACTGCTCAAATAACAAATTTCCTGCAACGTGTTTGGCAGTATAAATTATGATTTGCTCGTGACGTATGACTTTAAATACAAGAAGCCCAGCTGTCGCTAGGATAGCCGACCGTACTGGGTAGTAGTGATCTTCAAGGTCATCCAAAGTCGATGATTTTCGTCTCATCTGAAAGGGCGTATACGATTTTCTATTAGCGATCAATAGCAATTTAAGCCCTATCTTGCACTGTTTAGCCACAGTAGGTCTGTGACAGACAAACAGACAATCGAACGGACGACAACCGTGCCAATAGCTTGACCGTTACTTAAGTATGGTCGGCTGAAAAATAATGAGCTCTCTGATTGATTGATAACTGACATTTGAATTGTTTTCCTACGGAGTTGCGTTTTAAGCAACATTTAGGCATACCTGAATTCTGTAGGTTGTTATCGTTTAATTCCAAAATCGCAAGAAAGTGTTCCTGGATTGGTTCGGGTCTGCCATTCCGAGGCCAAAAACGTGCTTTAGACGACGACGACGAAACCGCAGGTCTACTTATTAAACGCTAAACTAACATTAACACTGACCATAACCTTAAGCTTAACCTTAATTTTAATCATACGCTATTTTTAATTTTATTTCTATTTGTGGCAGCTTTTCGGTATGGCGAGCCGACAATTTTTTACCCCCGGATTGACGACAAAGAATAGTTTATGCAGTTCCTGTGACCTACTGCTAACAGGAGTGCGTGCGACGTTACTGGGTCGCGCAAAGGTAGAATGGACGGAATGCATGGCAGTAAGCTGCAGACGACGGCATGTCAAGAAAAAAGAAGTCTACATCGACGAAGAAGTCTACGTCTTCGGTTCACGTGAGCCTTAGTCTTTGGTATTTTACGCGCGACAGCTATGCTAAGCGCGTCTTAGCTATCGTCGAGACGTCCGTCTGTTCGTCCGCCTGCCTTGTTACACCCAGGCATTGTATTAAAACGGTGATAGCTAGGATCAAAACTTTTTTTGCTGTTGGCGTCTACAAAAGCTCTAGTTTTGTGACGAAATTTCGTGTCGCTGGGTGAAGGGATTCCGTAAAACGAGAAAATCAAAGAGGGTACTCTTTACGAATTCGTTATCGTTATCGACTCGTCTAGCGTGAAAACGGTTGCATATAAACACAGACTTCCTGCTTATCGTAGCATGCACTGCGGACATGTTATCGCGGGTACCAACACTGATGACCTTGAACGGCCTTGAAATTTAAAAAGCAAGTTTTAGTGATTTGTTCTCGATTTTAGCCTGCAATGTGGCGGTTTAACTCAAGGCCCCTATAGTCATGTCTGTTTGCCATATTATGGCACTTTCTTTTTATGTTGACAATTTCCTTGCTTACTTATTTTCTACAGTCACCTACTGCTGGTATGAAACGGCTGCGTGATTTTTACGCGCGATAGCAGAATGCTTCGCGCGTCTTAGATATGGCCTGGGCGTTTGTCCGTCTGTCCGTCCGTCTGTCCATTCGTCCGTCCGTCCGTCACACCCTAGCACTGTATCAAAACGGCGGCACCTAAAATCTCGAAATCTCTACTGTGTGCTGCCTCAAGGTCTCTAGTTTTTGTGACAAAAATTCTTGCCCCTGGGTGCTGGGATTCCCCTCGAACGAGGGCGTCAAAGAGGGGTACCCTTTAAAAGACGTTATTTTGCCGTTATTGGCTCGTATAGTGTAAAAACGGTTGCAAATAAGTACAGACAATAACAGACATGCTGCTTATCATAACAAGCACTAGTGACAGGCTTTTTAGATTTATCGACATCGATGACCTTGAATGACCTTGAACCCCCAAAAAGGTTTTTAGTCAATTTTTCGCAATTTTTGGATGCAGCGCACATTTCAACACTGAATTACGACGAAATGGCTGGAGGTAGACCAACACAACCTGCGTATGAAATTTTCAGCATTAAACGTAAATTTTAGCAGTTTAAGTCCCGACTCCCTAAGTTCAAGGAGGCCGGTGCAGGCGGGCGTCGACTACCCCGGGTACCACCGCCCCCAAAAAGTGGTTATTTTAGCACAATTATCTGGACAATCTGCATATGACATTTTAGCATAAAACGTACATTTTTAGGAATCTAAGTTTCGATCTCTTAAATTCAAGGAGTCTTCCGTACGGTGGCTTCAAGTTTTAGTACTCTTTCACGATGCATTAATATCTTATTGCTGTAGGCCTACACTGATTGCCAAAGTGGCAGCACGGCTGCTATCGCGCGTCACGTGAGCTTTTCTCAAATTACTGGTGTGTTGCTGCAGGCCACGGTGCAAAGATCCGACTAGAAGCTGGCAGTCACAGCTATGGATTCAGCTTTGAACTGCCTTCGGCCATCCCGCGAACACACGACATGGGCGAATACGGCGACGTGCGTTATACGGTCATGGTAGTCGTCGAGCGACCGTGGCGACCCAACGCTAAGTCAGAGCCCTTCCCGTTCATCGTCGTTAGGCCCGTGGACTTAAACCTGGAACCAGCCGAGTTCAGGGTAAACTATCGCATCTACACTGTCCGGGAGCGACAGAAACGCTGCCGCTATAAGCTTTGCACCACCCTCCCTCCTACACGGCGGACACGTTCGGCAGAAGGCCCCTATTGCTGCTAAATTGGCAATTGTGGCGCGAATAATTTTGTTTTTATTGTCTGGCTTATTGCTCGCAGTTTTCAGTTGGGTCACTATGTTGAGATATATTGCTCGTCGTAGTTATCCGCCATATTATGGCATAACAAAGTCAGATATAATTGTTCAATTGTTATGCCGCGGCTATACGCACAGATTTACTCGTCCGAGGAAACGGAACGAAATGTGCACCCTCAATGCGTCCCATTTCATCGGATGAGATTTTTCGTCAAAAGACGCCTATCAGAACCTCGTCCGAAGAAATTGGATGCGTCGTTCGACATGTCGTCCGACGTGTCTGAGACGATCGTCCAAGAAGCTCGCGAAAAACACCTCGGACGAGAAAATCGTTGCGTGTAGCCACGGCTTTAAACGTCGCGCATTTATACCGGTTGCAAGGTTGCGTACGGTAGCCTATAATACTTGTACGCTGCTGAGCGTAAAATACTCATTTTATTATTTTTGTCGTTGGTGTAAATAACATTACTGTGCCGCGTGTATAGAATCAATGGCAGACAAACAGTGAGGGAATAGTAAGCGTGGCCTGCTGCTGCTGCTGGACGTCAGGAACCGTCACTGGAACCATGCAGCTCAGTACGAGATGCTACGTTCCAGGAGAAGTCCTCTTCTTCAGCGCGGGCATTGAGAACAACAGCCGCAGTGACGTCACCATAAGACATGCATCACTCAATCAGGTTCGTTATCGTCAGTTCTTGATTACTAGACCCATACCGCAAAGTTACTAGCCATGAATGGACAATTTGTTTGTAAAGGTAATTTTTTTTCTAGGGTTTAAAACAAAACCACAGCATCTCAAAAGTCCAACGATAGGTTTTTGTAAGCATTATAAAATTTGTTGCGTAATTTGCCATACGAATGAAATTTAATTTCACATGTGATTTTACTGGTCTTTATTACGTTTTTAACGACCCGCCAACAGACCTCCGTTTCTGGAAGAGCCTTCCTGGAAAATTTCAATCTCGGCAACCGATCATTCGATCCACTTCAAGTTTGGTTTTACATGTAGGGTATTTTGGGTCGCTGAATCCAATGGTCATATGACCGACGACGCCACGTGACCCCAAAAGGTCAGCGTCAATGAGTAAGTTTTACGGAAAGTGCAGGAATGTAGGCCTAGAGTATTATGGACTAGTCGAAAACGGCGATGTTTTTAAAAACTTTTCTGAGTCGTTATATCGCTGTAAGCTTTAAAAATTAGGTTAATAATATAAATGCTAGGCATTCACTTGGTTTATTTTGGTATAGGCCTAGCGTTTCTGAGGATATGTCCAGTGTTTTAAACGGAGAACGTGAACGCCATGCGTTAAAGAGTAGTTTTGCTGAAAATGCCAACTGTAACGTGTAACTAACCCGCCGCCCATAACACTAGCAGTAGCACTGCACATTTTTGCTAACATGTGCACGAAGCTGTCGCCCCGCAATCTAAGCGGTAACTGAGCTTTTTCGCGTGATTGTTTTTGCAGTACGTGGATTTGATAGCAAAAGACGGATCGACGTTTGCGATTTATCGGCGTTTGGGGCGGCGTGCCGGCCCCGGAACGATACCTGCAGGCAGAACGGGAACTTGGAACGATGTATCTTTTACTGTTCCAATAGACGCAACTCCACGACTTGACGGATGCAGCCTTATCAAAGTCAGCCACACACTTACGGTACGGCAAATAGGTCGCACACTCGTCCTTGTTTTTTCCTGCGGTACTTACGTTTCCTTACCTCTCTGTTAAGGACGCCAGTTAGTAGAATTTGTTGTTTTACGTTAAAATTTTGAATGATTTTTTATGTAAGCCACTTTAGTGCTCTTAGTGCAAGTTTAGTGCTCTTCTTCGTAACTGCGAGCTCTATTTCCAGACTCATTTCTCGTCTTTTCCGGACATGGCTATAGCACTTTGATTTTAATGGAACTAGAATGATGTATAAAATTTAAAGTCAGCCAGTTATGGAACATCATTTTTGAAAAATTAGATTTAAACAAGAGATATTTGAAACTATAATAGGTTATATTTTCGAGATATTTGTAAATTTTGTATACTATATTATGTCTATCTCTGCGCGTAAATTGCATTGTTACTAATATAAGTACAATCTGTATTTTCAATGCAGTTGTGCGCGAAAGCCCCGTGCTGTACGAAGCTGGAGCTTAGTGCTGACATAGTGATTGGGACGGTTCCACTGGAAAACGAGTCTGGCAAAGGTCTTCTTCCTGGCGTTGTCAGGTCACAAACTGCCATTACGCGTCAACTGCATTCATTGTCGTTCGTCAGCCAGCAAGATGCCTACGATAACTTTGGTCTGACAATATTTTCTTTATGTTAAATTAGTCTACCTGTAGAATTATAGGGTGTTTACCCGATCGAACAAACATCGACCAGCTAGCTCGACGTTCTATGGCAATTAGCATGCTAATTAGAAGGGCGGGCGGGTTGTAATTGGAAGGCCTATATAACACGTGATCAGCTTTGGGCTAAGAGCTTAAGTCTAGGCCTACATTTGAGCCAAGGGCGGGGTTCCAATAGGCCTGCTTGAGCCAGCTCAATGCTTGCTCGACGTTTGCTCGACGTTTGTTCGATGTTTGCTCGATCGTATAGACACCCTATTATACTGCTGATTCTTAGTTTGTTACTCAGCTTAGTACTGTAACATCTTATCCTCGATTAACATTAAGCACAATAAATAATAAGTTGTTCAAATGTGAAACTGCAAATGGAAAACGTAGCAGGCCTACAACGTTGTTGGGTTAATTTTTCCAGCTCACGTCGGAGACGCTTTGTCCCCCGTCCTCTGTCTGAAAATTGTAAAAAAAACACTGTCTAACGTCAGTGCAGCTTTTGCTTGGCGTCAAGATAGCAGAATGCTTATCGTAGAAGCGTCCGTCTGTCAGTCCGTCTGTCCTACACGCCCCGACACTGTGTCAAAACGGCGCTAGCTAGGATTACAAAATCTTTACTGTCGCTTTATAAAGGACTCTGGTTTTGGGATTCTTAACGCTTTTTTAGAAATTCGACAGAAATCAGCTCGACCAAGGGCATTAAACAATAGAGGGGTAGGAAACATTTGCGATTTTAACCAATGAGTCGTCGTATCTCTGAAACGGTGCAAGATAGGGCCACGGTTACTGCTAATTTCTAATAGAAAGTTTCGTATACCCTTTTAATTGCGACCTTGGATGACATTGAACGGCCGTACCGCACTCCACTGCGCTCGTGATGTGTATTTTGTAGCTCATGGCAAAAATTTGAATGTGGCAAAAATGTAGATTTTAGGCGGTGTGAGGTTCTTGCGGAAATTCATAGGGTTCCGTGGCGAGGCCTCAAATAAAAGTGGGGTATCCAGAACCTGCAATTTTTAGCACTTTTGGTCGCTCTTTCTTTCCAAACCAACTATGGATGTTAGAAACTAGTTAGTGTGCTAAAGTCCACATTAATAGGCAGCAAGTTCCATACGTTTTATCGTACAACGCGTTTACAAAAATGTTGCTATTACTCGAGAAACACGAAGTTTTTTACACAACTTATACTCGTGACCGCGATAAGTAAGCGGCACATTGATTGATTGATGATTGATGTTGCTATCCGGTCTGCAGTGCTTGTGTCTCACATGCGGAACGTGCAACGGCTGATCAGTTTGACATCCGTCATGGGACAGATCATCGTCAACCCCGACCTTCGTCCGTATATACAGTGATTCGCGGTAGTGTTGTACATCTGCTCAATGCGGCCGAACGACTGACCATTTTAGGAACTGCATAAAGAATGTTTTCGTCAGCGGAAATTATAAAGCTGTGCGAGTATACCCGTATCTACAGGCAACGGGTACGGGTACAATTTTACGGTATGGATCGGGTATAGGTACGGCACTGCTGGTACGGGTAAAATAAGGTAAAACGGGTATAAATTATCAGCAAATTAAACGTAATGATAATTAGTAAATTAGTAGATTTGTGTTTAATCGACCATGTCAGCCGTTTACCGTACTGGCCATTGTGCACTTGGCAAATAACGCCGTTGATTGGATGTGCAGCGTTTTACAAATACAGTTATTCCAGTTATTCAGTTATCCTTCGCGGCAAGTCAAGTGGACAATTTTAATGAAGTTATTCATCCTGGCCCCAAAGTTACTATGGCTAATACGCTGAATTGTAAGCAAATTTTTGAACTGTCGTTGTTAAAAATTGTTGGGGCCCCAGTCCCCGGTGAGGGCGTGGGTTTGCCGCAAATGTTTTTGGGACAGGCCCCAATTTTTAAGACTTGGATTATAAAACTGAACGCACTTTCCATCATTTGGCAAAGTTTCGCAGCGATCGGCCTACAGAGCTAGTAGATCTCGCGGCGAGAAATAAAAAGGAAAACGGAAACGTTAGCAGTAAAACGTGAGACCGACGGGAACTACCGTTCCAGAAGGCCTAATAAATGAGTAAACAAATAAATATTGAAATAGTACGTTGATAGGGCTGATGCGGAAGGTGTTTTCCATCAGCCGGAATTGTAGTAACTCGTTCTGTTCCAGTTGATCAGTCAGCTGCAAACATTCGACACATCAATTGCTACAGCGGAAGCTCCGTTCTGTCTGCTGCGTTTTGCATATTTATGTATGTTTCCAAACAAGTGACTAACTAATTAAATCTTTTACTGCATAAAACAAACAAAAATGCAAAACAAAAGATAAGCGTCCAATGATCTACAGAAATTTCAACAGACAATGGTTAACGTAGGACTACTTTACAGCTAAGTTAAAAGTTAAAATTTTTGTTTAGTGATATTCCGCGTAATACCATACAACATGTAATAAAACAACGACACAACTTAAGTGATCAAATAGTACTCATGAAAACTAAACTAGAGATACTGCAGTATAAAGACTACATGCAGGCAGTTCTGTAACTTCTGTTTGACGTGTTCATTAAACATTTTACAGACGGACAACAACTGGAAGAAGAGATATATTTCATGTCTTGTTTTGTTTTCTTTACAACATGCTGTACAACAAAGCGAAATTCTACACTGTGTCCGGTAAAAAAACTGACCCCTTGACATCGTGCAATAAAAATGTCAAATTTAAATGAAATTGAATAGTTTCGTACACTTAGGAATTTATGAGAGATTAAGCGTACCAAACTTTCTTCAAATTCATTCAGATTCAACATTTTCATTGCACGATGTCTAGGGGTCAATTTTTTACCGGACACAGTGTAGAGTAGGCTAAATTTGAAGCAACTTGTACTGCAAATTTATTTCATATTCAGCAATTTTTTGTGATGATGGATAAGTAAGTAAATGCTCAAAATTTGCTTCAAGTTTGCTCTAAAATTGCTCTAAGTGTGCTTCATGTGTGCTTCATGATTGTATGCTTTCTCGTGTAAACGGGGTATAAGAAACAAAAGTCAGGAGATGTTTATTATACAACTATGCCGTTGAGCACAAAGCAGCAATATCGATAAGAATTATATAGGCTAATATTTATGATAATAAGATGACAATAATTAATAACCTGCCGACGTGTGAGCGAGTTGTGTCGAAACAGCAAGGCATGACATCTCTCCAACTGTATATGTTCCAACATCAGTTGACCATAGAAATTCTACAGTATACACACGTGTTCACGTCGACTATTATTTTATGTAGGCATATAGTAATATCGGCTTTTTAGCCGACCGTACTTAAATTAAGTAATGGTCGAGCTGTTGTCACGGTTGTCGTCCGTCGTCCGTCCGTCGTTCGTCACGGATGCATTGTGGCTAAACGGTGCAAGATAGGGCCAAAGATGCTGTTGATTACTAATATGAAGTCGCATACTGGCTTTCAAATGACATAAATTATTGACCTTGATGACATTGAAGCGTCATAATGCATTACGGTAACAAAAAACTGGCCGTATCTCGGAAACGGTGAGAAATACGGTTTAGGTTACTATTGATCACTAACAGAAAGTGACATATTGGCTTTCAGATGATATGAAAATCATCGACCTTAGATGATCTTGAAGATCACTGACAATCAGTATTGTCGGCTATCTTAACGACAGCTAGGCTTCTTGTAATTGTTCTGACGGAGGTGGCTAAAACGTTTATTATAACCTACTGATAATAAACTAACTGATCTTATAATTTTCTTCGCTATTTTAGAAACCAGGGATAGCCATTTTTGTTGATTGTCTTTGGTTCGGAAAGTATAGCGCGTGAGTAGGGAATAAATTCACCAAATTAAAGCTTTTTTCTGATTTGTTGCTTTCCTCGGAATGGCATTTGTTCGCTGCTAAATGACGCCAAAGCAAACAATTTGAATGAATTTATATTGCATATTAGTTACTGTTTTCAGCTGTGTGTTTATTGGATGAATTTACCTGATAGTTTGGTGTTTCCAAGATAGAACTCATTGCCCTGTCTGCATACGCAGGTATTAATAATGAAGTTAGTATGCATGTAGTTTAGTCGGTACATACGGTTTTTAGACGCAACTCACTGACAACAGAAAACGCCAGCGTGTGTGTCTATTATAGACAATTTATTAAAGTTGGGCGAGTTGGCTGAAAACAAATCCGATTCGATTCGATTCGACGGTGATTCATGCCCATCATGAATTCTGAGTTGCATTTTGAGCGTCGTTTAATACGCAACCCACGCGAAGGTAGGCCTAGCGTTGCATTACCAGTTGGTCTATATTTGATGAAATTGTGATTGACAGTTAACCATGGGCGGCGCCAGAGAGGGACCGGGGGCAGCTGCCGCTGTGCCCTCCCCCTTGCCCCCCATTTGCCCCCAGGAAAAATGTTGATGGTGATAAAGTGCCCAAAGGTGCCAAGGTGTGAATTATTAAAAGTCATTTTTGCAAGAAAACACGGATATTTGTGAGTATTTTTTGCGTTTCAAAATATTAAAAACAGGCAAATTTGCGGCTTCCATTGCGCGTTCAAAAACTAGAGGTGTTTCAGCTTCAGGGGGGTTTGCCCACCTGACCAGAGGCTCTGCCCATTGACCCTGCTGCAACAGCTTTTCCATGCATACAACAACTGAATAAAGTTGACATTTGGCCCACACGCAAAAAAAATTATTTCCCCTGTGCCCTGGCTCTTGCCCCTTCCCCCAGCTTCAGATTCTTAGCGCCCCCATGCATTTAACAAGTTAACTAAAACGCCGACTTCAATAATGATCGATTAATGATTATTAGACAACAGACATTTTGCAACGAAATTGCTTGGTCGATTTAAACCTGAATTTGATTAGTTCGAATGATTCGGTTCGAACCGATTTGAATCGATCAAATCGATTATTCCCAGCTTTACAATTTATCATTTCGCTGCCTGCTCTTGTAGTGAGCACGTGACCAAAATACGCCATCTACTCGCAGAGCACGCCGTTCGCTGATTGGCCAGTTATTCGCGTCGCTGTGACGTCATTTCCGCCCCGCACTGCCTGTCTGTCTACCACACAGGTGTGCCAGCGGTACGACAACGATAACTGGAATAACCGCGTCATGCTATTGCATGAGCGGGTATTGTCATAGTATATCTGTCTGTCTGTCCTGCTGTTTGTCTGGTGTGATGTTAGTGCAATATAATTTACACTGGCGAACATTTTATTATGTGATTAAGTATCGCAGTGTCTGTTTTTGGCACGCAACATTTTAGCGATGTAATGCAAGAAGAATATTTTCTAATTTTCAGTAGAACGGAGGTGGGATAGGAAAATTGGCATTTTTACCAATAAGTCGCCGTATCTTAACAAGAAATTTGAGCTAATGCTCACGAGAGAAAGCCTATAGCAGTTCCTGTTCGCAAACAGTCAGTCCATCTCCAGCCATTTCTTTGCAGTTCATTTTTGCAGTGTGCGTATGCAACCGAAGATCGCAAAAAATCAATAAAAACCCCTTATTTTGGAAGTTCAGGGTCTTTCAAAGTTATCGATGTTAATACGACTGAAAAGCTCGACACTAGTGCTTGATGTGACAGGCAGCATGCCCATGGTGATCTGGTACCGTTTTCACGAAAGACTGGCCAACAAGGGTAAAATAACGACTACCGCTCTTTGATGCCCTTGTGCGCAGGTTTCCGTGAACCTAAAAAATCAAGACTTGAATTGTTGAAATCTACGTTTAATGCTAAAAATTTCATACGTAGCTTGTTTTGGTTTATCTGTAGTGAATTAGACGCATTTCGCTCTTGAAACGTGTCTCGCAGCCCAAAATCGCCAAAAATCCATAAAAAACCTATTTTGGCGTTCAAAGTCATTGAATTCGGTGGCAATCGAGAGCCAGTGTACGACTTCCTATTAGTGATTAATAATAACCTAAGCTCTATCTCGCACCGTTACTGAGATACAGTGACTTATTGGCTAAAAATCGCAAATTTTTTAAAAAATTGGTTTGCCAGTCTCGCACTCCGCACGGCCACATGGCCACATGGCCTACGATAAGAGATAGCGGCGAGTGGCATCTCCATTGCAAGGTGCAGTGGCGTACCCAGGGCGTGTCAATGGTGAATGGCGTCTACATGGTGCTGACTTAGTCCCTGACTCGGTCGTCGGTCGACTGTTCGGAGGCGTCTGAAAAACTTTCAGCGGCTAGCTCTACAGTGTACACTTAACGTGATCAAAGTCGGGCGGGAAAGCTTTAACGCCAATTTAAAAAACTCTGGGGGTAGTTTCTGGGGAAAGAATAAGATATCAGTGTTAAGTTTAGACTAAAATATCTACGAGGCGCAAAGCCAGAACGTTGACAGTTTTACTGACTGTAATAGAGACGTGTGGATAGACCCCTAAGCCGCCGCCATAACCGCCGTCGCCGAAAAATTTTTTCGGTTAGCCGCCGTTGCCGAAAAAGTTTATGGCTAAGCCGGCTTAGCCGATATAAGATTTTACGCGTAACCGCCGGAAACAAATTCGGCTAGCCGAATTTTGTCAAATTGACGTAACGCGAACTAATAGTCGTTTAACTGCCTGCGTGCATTGCAGCGACGTCGTTTGGTGTTGACCACTAGGCCTATCTGAATTCACGTATTCCAGAGGAGTTAGATAAAAACAATCCTCAGGACACTGCCAAATTCAGGATTAGTCATTTCCCATTCTGAGTAAAATCGCTCAAATGTAGCTTACTTCGGAATAAGCTCGTCATCAGTGCCTGTTGAGTGCATGCTCAGCACTACCGGAATTGTATCAAATGGCAGACGATCGTCCATCGGACCGGAAAAACTGAATCCAGTGTTGGTCATGGAAAATTTGAGTTTGTTTCAACGGACTATGACTACCCAGTGCTTATAGCTGAGTTCTATAATAAGCCTGTGGCAGAATCGTGTATTTATCTATGCGCGTAATGCTGTTACTTCTCGACTTACAAACATTTTTTAGTCTTGCAATTTTTTTATAATTCAGTTGATTGCGTTAACTTAATTTTATTTCACGTGACCTGAAGAACAGATCACTTCGACGATTAACTGCAAAGCGGAAGCTCTTTAGCGCATTTCTGTTAGTTAGCCAAGTTGTATCAACTGAGAAACAAAAAGTGCAAAATTTACAGTGTGAGCTAAGGTAGTCTTACGTACTCGAAAGCTTATAGCACCATTATAGTTATAAAGGTTCAAAGGTTAAAGATACTGTATAGCTCTTTATAGAAAACCCATTACAGATCTACGGAGCGTAACATGCCGTATGGGATCACACACTGTTACCTGCCACAGTAATACAGTAATTGCCAATCTAATGCATTACTGCAGGCAGTGATGCAACAAAGTAGCAGTTAAACTTCTGAAAACACTTAGAACGCACGCTGCGACGTCGGCCATTTTGACATTTCAATCTTTAGCAGAAAATTTGCGAATTAAACATGGCTATGCGCCTGCCAAAAGTCAGAAAAATCAGAAGTAACCTGACAGTCATCGCAAAAATAAGTAATTTAAGAAGTCGAAATTTAGATTGTTAAAAATGGACGTTCTATGCTAAAAATTTCATAGCCCTACGCATGTTGTCCAGGTTTATTTTAAGCCATTTCGGCGAAGTTCACTCTTGAAATGTGCGCCGCAGCCGAAAATTACAAAAAAAAACACTAAAATCCGCTATCGTTTAAGGTTCAAAATCATTCAAGGTCGTCAATATTGACTTTATTTAAAAGCTCGTCACTATTACTTGTTATGCCATAAACAGCATATTTGTGCTTATCTGCAACTTTTTTCACGATAGTCGAGCTAATAGCGGTAAAATAATCGCGTATTAAAGACCCCTATTTGATGCCCGCCTGCGCAGACCTCCTTGAACTGTTAGAGAGTCGAGAGTGAAATTGCTAAAATCTGGTTTTAATGCAAAAAAAGTTTCATATGCAGGTTGTTTTGGTCTATCTCCAGCCATTTCGTCGTAATTCACTCATAAAATGTGCGTTGCAGCTAAAAATTAAAAACCCCTATTTGGAGAGTTTCAAGATCGTTCAAAGTCATTGATGTTAAAAAGTCTACAAAGCCCGTCGCCAGTGCTTGTTATGATGAACAGCATCTGCAAGCGTTTTTACGCTACACGAGCAGATAGCAGTAAAATAGCCACTTTTTAGGGAAGGTGCATGCCCACGTGCACAGGCCTCCTTAAACTTAGAAGGTCGGAACTTGGACTGTTAGAATTTACGTTTAATGCAGAAAATTTCATATGCAGATTGTCTGGGTCTATCTCTAGCCATTTCGGTGCAATTCATTCTCAAGATGTATGCCGCAGCCCAAAATCATGAAAAATTTACGAAAACCCATAATTTTGACGGTATAAGGTCATTCAAGGTCATCGGTGTTGATAATACTAAAAAGCCCGTGACCAGTGCTTGTCATTATAAGCAACATGTCCGTTTTTATCGATCTGCAACCGTTTTCATACTTGGAAAGCCAATAGCGGCAAACTAACGTCTTTTTAAGAGTGGGGCTTGGGTACCCCTAATTGATGCTTTTATTTTAGGGAAACCTTTTCACCCAGGGGCACAAAATTTTGTCACGAAAATCTAATGTCTTTGGGTCAACGCACAATGAAAATTTTGTGATTTTAGTCTGCACCGCTTTGATACAATACAGCAGTGTGTCGGAGAGACGGACAAATAGACGCCCAGGCTAAGATGAGCGAAGCATTCTGCTATCGCGCGTAAAAAGGTAAAATTTTTGAAGCACCGAGTAAATTAAAAATTTTAAAAAACCGGTAATTAAAGATGGATTTTTTGGATTAAAATACTAAAAATAAAAAAAAATTATGAAGCGAAAAACTAAAGCGAATGAAGCACAAGCAACAAAAATCTGTGAACAGTTTGGAAATCTCTGATGTATAGTGGGGGACGCACTCAGTCCCGAGTCCTCTATAAAAATGTGGGAGAAGGTGCCCCAGGCGTCCCCGCGGGCCACACTAGACGGCCGTTAATAACCGGGCTCTGTGATTGGTCTGTCGGTCGGCGCCTGTGCAGTTTGTGGCTTCCGGTCGAGCGGCTTCGAATTCGTTCTTAGTTTGTTTCTCCCTGGAGTTGTTTTAACGACGATCAATGTGCTGCGGTCATCGCAAGCGGAGCGGATTATCTGAAATCCAGATTGCACGAACTCACAGCCGCAGTTTCAGGATCTGCGATCGTGTTTGCAGCAAAGTTGTAATAAACGTTTCTAAACGTTTTATTTCATTTTTACACATAATCTTTTTAACGTGTCTCTTTTTGGCGTTTTGTAGAACGTTTTGTATTTTTTAAAACATGTGTTAACGGATGATATAAAAATGACAGTATTTGTGATACTTATATACAACAATTTAGGTTTTAGGCATATTCGTGACAAATTAATAACGAATGTTGCGTATTAATATGTATCTACTTCACTTATTCGTGACGGCAAAAGCATGATGAATATGAAAAAATATTTTGCATGGATTTAATCAAAAGGGGGTGTCGTTAATTGTGCAAAGTCGACTGGCATTCATTTAAATTGGAGAAAGACAGGCGCAACTTTTGTGGCATAGCCGCTGCTGAAAATGTAGCTTTGCGGACTGCAGCATAAACTCGTTTTCGTTTACTTGCACAACGACTAGTTAAAATTTGTTGTACAATTTTGAAGATATTTTTAATCAGAAAGCACATTAGGCGAAATGGGGGTGAATAACTGTAGTTACAAAGTTGCAGTTTTGGACTTTTCAGTAAGCGAATGTGACACGAGATTAAGTGAACGACATTAGCCAACTTTTGCTGCAACAATAATTTACATAGCGTAGAAACACATAAAGGGTCAATTAGTTTTTGTAGGCCCCCTAGGCCTACCGTCAAAGTTGTAATAGCGAGCAAACACGGAAATTTTCTAAACGACGTTTAAACGTGCCAGTAGGCCTAGAGAAATTGTCGGCTGAGTCAGTCAAGCTTGCAAGGTAAAAAGGTTATATGTACAGTAAACTGTATTTAAAATGTTTGTGTTCTTAAAATAAGTGAACGAAGACGAACACCCCGTAAAACCGCGTTCCTTTTCCAGCGCTTGTCGGTCACCGTCCAACGCTTCAACGCGGGTTACCTATAGCTGACACGTTCGTATTTTCTGAGGCCGCACCGTAAACGCACCAGACATCATTTCCCTAGTTTAATATTTCAGTCCTTGAGAATTGAGTAATGAAAAATAAATGAATGAAAGGTGCTATCATGCCCGTATTAGAAACCGTCAAATTTAATAGCGATCATTCAAGGCGTTCAGGGAGAGACAGAAGCTATCTACAGGGTGGGCCAAAAAATGACCCAACTTGCTTTTGTCAGAACTTCGTCAAATCTTAACCAAATGTAGTAATTTTTGGCATACTGGTGGCCAAGACAATAGAATTATGTGAGGTGCACTCATTATTCACCTCACCTAATTTATTTCAACGCAGTATCGCATAAAACGCAGATGCTCCAAACTTTTACATTACACGGTGATTATCAGTATCAGACTGCTCACCTTTTCATTATCAATTCGACAGAAAGTGACATGTCATTATATAGTTTGGTAATATTAAATGTTTTACGCCAAAAATAACAAACAACAATATAGTTAAGTAATAAGCTCAAAACACGTCTAATTTATGAATGAATGCTGTGAATTTTGATCAGTTGATCGTTAATGCTGCTATCAGCCATGGCATCACGTCTAAACCATTGTGTACACTTGAGGCATAAATTCTAATAATTTGGAAGCATGTTGTTACACAAATTTATAACTCCTTCAAATAAATACATTTTAGTTTATTGTGTGCTAAATTAAGTTGTTTGAACTTAATGGGCACAACAACTCAGTATTATGCAACAATTTAGAACATCTGCGTTTTTGCACGGTAGTGCGTTGACATAAATTAGGCAAGGTGGACATTAAGTGTACCTCGCATAATTCTATTGTCTTGGCTGTACATGTTTTAAAAATTAGCAAATTTGGTGAAGATTTGACAAAGTTCTGACAAAAACAAGTTGGGTCATTTTTTTGGTCCACCCTGTATAGATGTTATAACACCTATAAAGCGTCTTGAGATAGCAGCCGACAGACATGCAGTGTGGGTGTGAACGGGTTGTTGGATATCGAGCAACGGACAGATTTAGTCGTACACTCGGAGTAAAACCATAATACAAAACAATATAATGCATTACAATTCCGTACTGCAAAAAAATAACACATTTAGTCTTCACAGATAGAGCGGCCGACATTATACTGTAATGTGCCGAAACCATGATAAATTAATTATACACCAAAATTCTTACAACGACTTAATCCCTGCTGAACTGCATGGCGTTATCCCGGACGAACCCCCATTCGGTGCAAGTATTTGATATATTGAACAGCGGACAGATTTAGTCGTCAGTCGTCACAGCTACAGCGGCTGAACGTTACTCGCTATAGCAAGCATTGGAATAATTGATCTGCCGTGGCCCGGCCGCAGTACAGGGCTGGGCCAAATACTCGAGTGTCTACTCGATTTACTTCAATTCGAAAACGGATTTCAGTAATAATTTGAATTTAATTTCTGACTCGAGTACTCCCATTACTGTTGAAGATAATACTTCATAAAAATTATAAATATTTTTAATTCATCAAATAACAAGTACATAATTATTTGATTAATAAGCCTTATAACAAAATTGTAAAATCGGCTAAAAGTATGTGCGAGGTACGAAGTTTCTGTTCTCTGACTTCTTACTTAACTGCAAGTATACAGGGTGGCCCAAAAAAACGAGGCCACTCTGTTATATAGCTTCTAACTTCAGAAATACTGCTTAGATTTACACAATTTTTTGCAGAAATCAAGGTCGTTTCATTCTCAACACGAAAATATAAGATATTGAAATTAATTATGTGCAACAGTGGCGCCACCT
>Ga0056128_1002521_pt1 | contig 21801 bp, 13 predicted proteins | sample WorMetLIZISLAND2_FD_71113 | JGI IMG/M metagenome (GOLD analysis project Ga0056128, IMG submission 71113) | Marine gutless worms symbiont microbial communities from Max Planck institute for Marine Microbiology, Germany - Olavius geniculatus... ... | reverse complement strand
CGTAGCGATATCATAGAAGTCAGATAACACACTTTTCAATGTTTTAACACTGGTCATTCTGTATTTATTTAAGGCAAAACACAGCGCACTATTAACAACAACCGATAACGACGCTATCTTTCATCTATACACAGCCAAAGTTATGACCATTTAAATATTTGTTTAATTTTCCCCATAGGCGCCATAGTAATTTTTTTTGATTTTTGCGAATAAATACGTTAAATATTAAATTTTAATTTTGTAACCCCAAAAAGCACTTCCTTGTGCAGAACCGCGTCGTTTGACGTATTAAGCGTAAAAATCCCTTAAGGGGTCTGACCTGTGGGTGCGCGGAAGAAAAAAAACGTATATATAAATAAAATTTTTTTGCGTATATTTCACCCATTTGCCGAGAAGCCCCCCTTGGAGGAATTTGCATAAAATTTTGCATGACGGGTCCCCTCCCCGACGTAATCAACCGTGCCAAATTTTATCTAAATCGGGTCAGGGGTTTTGATTCTGTGGGGGGGGTCGAATTTTTGGATTCCCCATAAGAAAGAGAAGTCGCCTTTAACACAGGGCTTGAACTACCGTTCAGCCTGTGATGGGCCATGTAACCGAAATTGGTAATATTAATAAATTCAAGATGGCGACGCCCGCCATTTTGAATTTATCGCCCATAGCTCGCGACCGCCATTTTGAATTCGGTTTATAGCTTATAACTTGCTTGCTATACCATATGTATTTGCAAGAAATTCGGCATGTGGACTAAATTTAACATCCTATATACAGCTGTACCATAATATTAAATAAAAATAACATCCAATATGGCGACGACCGCCATTTTGTATTTTTTTGCACAAAACGTAGGTCCTAATAACTTAGCTGCTGATTGAGATATAATGATGCAATTTTGCAGAAGTGTAGCCGGCAACTACTGGATGTAGGCTATGTGACTATAATCGACAGCGGTAGTAGTTTAAGTTTGTGATGGACGCCATTTTAAATTTCATTTATTGCTCATAACATGGTTGCTATTCTATGTGTTTGCACAAAATAAATTCAAGATGCCAGCTATGTAGTAGTTGCTGTAGTAAAAACTAACAGGCTGTAGTGACTTTTCAAATTTTAATAAAACCGCAAATATTATATATAAACTAGAAAGCAGTCATAGTCCGCAGGTATCTCCGCCAAGGCAATGTTATTCGCTAGGTGGCGTCACCATATTCACTTTGCCAGCGGTTCCCTTATGCCCCCTTTAACTCAATGGTAACGGAAATTTCAAAGTGATCCAGAATCCAGGATTCTTTTCGGATCACCCCCAAAATTAAACCACTGGTAGTTTGTGCCATGCCCAACATACCCTCAAAATTTAAAAAAAATCCGTCCATAACTTTTTGAGTTATCTTGCTAATACACAGACAAACAGACAGACAAACAAACAAACAAAGTCTGGCAAAAACATTACCTCCTTGGCGGAAGTAGAAAAAACTGCACACATTTAATGTTGTGTAAGCGATGATGTAAAACAGCAAAAATCAAAAATTATAAGCACGAACATTATGCATTAGCTTAGACATCTTTATCTGGCTACTGAGGACAGATTAAATGTCTTAGCTAATGCATTACTTCGTTTTTATATTTTTTGATTTTTGCTGATTTACATCATCGCTTATACAACGTTAAATAAATTCTTTGCAATTTTTTAAAAAATATAATTATTTGTAAATAGCAGAATGAGTGGGGTCATGGCCAGAGAGAGACCTCCTAAATTTTGGACTGTCAGTAAATTCTTTATGAAGCTTTTTAATACTAATAATATGGAAATCATAAAGGCTTGTCAAAGTTATTTTTCGTTCAAATTACTTAGTGTCCTCATTCCGATACGAGTAAACAAATTCACAGCCAGAACTGGGCGATTTGAGATTTTTTAGGTTTTTGGCCTGTTCGATATTACTGTCTCTATAATTAGTTGCTCAACATGACAGTTCTCTGAATCTAGCTCTATATTGTTGTTTTTTTGTTTGTTTGTTTGTTTTTTGTCTACCAATGTGTGCTTAGTGAAATAAAGATTATCAATTGTCGAAAAATATCCTGCTTGTCAAAAAATTTTTGTCAAAAAAATGCTAAAAAAATCTTGTTTAAAAATTTATGGGGAAAAAATAAAATTGGAAGCACCTACAGGGTGATCCAAAAAACGGCACAAAGTCAATGACACCATAATTTTTCAACCGTACATCACAAAGTCATGCGGTTTTCAGCTAAATGTTCCGAAAGAAATTCTTTACATTTCCTAAGTCAGTATTTAAATACAACGGTTAAATATTCTTTGTTATTGCCGCTAAAATTTTAAGATAAATAAGCTAAAAAGTAAACGTATAAAAGTGAAAAATGTATAAAATGTAGTCAATTCGCTAGTCAATGACAACTTCAAAGGCGTAGCTGAGCATTATGTATGCAAGTCATAGTTGGTCTTTGATCTGATCGTTTCAGCGTCTTATCAACTCAGTTTCCGAGCAGATATTTTCTACGTCTGCTGTGTCTTAAGCCAGACACTGACCGCTAAGTCTTCTACGCAACTTAGGCAACGACTGAGCATCAGTCTTAACTAAGTTATCGCGAGCCGGCGTCGGCATGCGGCAAACGTTCACGGCAAAGACCGAAGTACACTTATACCCTCAACTTTGAGCAAGTACATCACAGATCTGTACTTCTACTCAAAAATTTCAAAATACGAAGTTACGTAACGATCGAACTGCTGGCTTGAGAAGGGTGGGTGTAACCCCGTACCCTTTCTAGGACAACCGCCCGGGCCCGCTGTACGTGTGTTGTACACTATTTAGCAATGCAGGAAACAGCGATTCTGGCGCGCGGCATATGACTTTGAAGTTTACTCGTCAAGTTGCCGCAGCGCATACTGTAATGTAACCGGTGACGAGCAAGAATGAATTATCAGAAGTCCATGCACCAGCACCAGCAAGACATGGTCACTACCGCCTAGCACGGTGTGTCCGTGATAAGCGAAGAAAAAATCACCCCTGGACACAGCCCCCCAACTTAACCGCTGACAATGTATTATACATCTTTATTCACTATACATAATGGTAGCAAATAAGTAATAAGCCAAATAAACATAGACACCACAGCAGAGTAGGCATCAACTATAGAAAGTCCAGCAACTTAGACAAGCGCCTAAGGCTAACTGAACACGAAAACTAAATTTCTGTTCGAACTTTTCATTTCTATTAGACAACAAAAAACAAATCAGTACATATATTGCTACTGGTCTGCTTAGGGTTGCAGCCTAGAGAAGATATTATACTAGGAGGCTTTTTGGCTTTTTCGGTGGACTGGGTTTTGACAGTCGGACAAAATTCCTTCGACAAAACACAAGACATAAACTCATGCAAAAAAACTTCCCTCCACAAAATCCCCGATATATGCGAACGCGGGTCAGCTAATACATGCTAAACGGAAAATCATGAACTGAATATTGGTGAAAGCACACGTTTCAGCGGACCACCGGTAGACGGGGTTCTGTTGTGAAAGGAGGGGAATTATCGTCAGTGGTGAGGGTTGACGGATACCTGGACAATCACAGCAACAACCATGCAAGGTGACCTAACGGGTCTTTGTAACTTGGCGCCGCCCAGTTAGCAGTGTTTCCAATATCACGGTTGCTTCGCCGCTGCAGGGTCTATAGATGACGTTTGTGTCAAACTATCACTATGACTGACCATAGCTTTACACGGCGTAGCAGTCCCCAAGTCAAGTCAATCAGTCGGCGTGATTTTATCAGTGCAAACCGCCACTGTAGAAGGCTACCGATAGGACCTACATATAGGCCTACATTCGTCAGCTTGTTCTTGCGTCATGGCGCTAATTGAACAAGTTACTGTTATACGCCGGGTTGACACAATCATTATCACGCCATCGCTCATTGGACAAACTTTCAACTATCTCGATCGCACGCTCTCCCTGCAGTACAAGAGTTTATTGACGCCAGCAGCGATTTGTTTTCTGCATCGTCAATTCCATTCGCTCGTATTGCAATACAACGTTAGAAGTAAATATAAAACCAAAGTAAGAAAAAAAAAACTAGCAACAGGCGAAAGCCGATAATATTTAGTTTATTTAATTCTGTTGGCAAATTAATATGCCTACTTTCTCCGTATCAAAAACTAAAGTAAGTTTAACTCAGTTTTATAATTAAGCTACTCATTAGAAATACTTCTTTCTGATTGTTTCTAGTGCGAAATACAGAAAGCAAAAGTTGTAGAAAACAAATATGATGATTTATGAAAGTTAGTGCGATAACATGTTCTAGGCTATTTTACCAACTTTTATATAGCGTGCCGTCCTTACGGTTACTAATTGATTTTCGACTGAAGAACGTTATTTCGCCGTGTACAATGTAGTACTAAAAAGAGGCAAATAAATCAAATATAAATTACATTTATAAACAATTACATTTATACACAAACAATTCTTAGGCCTAATTAATTATTAAATTGACAATAATTTAAAGAGCGTACGAGCGGCAGCAAAATCTCGTTTTAATTTTTTTTCGATTTCAATTAATCAGTTATTCAAAACACATTTGTATAGCACCGTAGCCTATGTCGAATGAGAGGCGCATGATGGCGAAGAGTAGGCTGATTGTTCACGTTTGCAATATGCAATGTCAAACATTTCAGTTTTTAAACAGCGCTTAAGATCTGTCACATGGCATGATGGCACCTCAAAGCAGAGCTGATAATTATTGAACCTTGGAAATAAAATGAACCAATAATTGATTTCAATTGTCGAGTTACTATTTCGCATGCATGTGCCTCGTGACATGCTTTTGTAGTGTTGTAACCGCAAGCTGTGTACGGCCGCTAAACAGACAGACGGACGGACGGACCGTTGATGGTAGCAATAGCCGGCGGCGGCTGACATACCATTGTTCAATGGAGCGTAGCAAAGCAGCACGATTGCTCGCAGACAAGACACGGCTCGCTGCCAGGCAAGACCTCGTGCCATTGGTCGGTCAGACTTCCAGGCACCGCCCACTTACCAGGCACGGGCCCGGGGGAGGGGATGGGCACCTGTTTCAGCACCAGCCAGCCCGCCCGGCGACTTTTATGACTTTCGATGACGTCGTAAGTCGGCGATGAGTGAATGACCACATCATTACTTTACAACCTTCGCTTGGATCGTGACAGTCAGTTTAATCGACCGCTATTATATCAACGGCGTATCAATCTTAACTGCGATTGCTCGTTCGTCGGAGGGAGAGAAAAGTTTCTTTTTCTCAGCGGCGTGCGACTTAGGCCGCTCCTCGCACCTCTACGGCCAAGTTCTTACACAGAACTTGCAAAATCACGAACTTTGTCACCGCTGGAATTGTGCAGGCAGTGCTAGCGTTTCAGTAACCGCGTTCGTCGCATACAGAAAAAAAACTTTTCTTAGCGCGCGATCGTCACAGACGTTCTTGGAGTGCTTCGGTGCCTGCAGGAACGCAAGAGCTTTTCCCTCAAAACTGGAGGTCAGAACTGGCGAGTGAAGACTCCTAACAGTCTGGAGGTGAAGTGTTGTGAAGATGGAGACTTGTGTACTGATACCAGCGGAGCTTAGTGTCATCCTACGACCCACAGGTCAGTGTTGGGAAACTTGCTGATAAAAAATCTAATTGAACTATAACCTAATATTGTATCTAACTTTAAACTATAACTAGTTTTTAACGTATACTTGCAGGCAGCTGCGGTAAATCTATATGTGTCATTATGACATTGTACTATCACTGTCATGCTGTCAGATATTCTATATTCGCCTGCATAAATTTTTTTTTACCTGAGTTTGCGCTACGATATATTCAAATGAAATTAAAAACGAACTTTAACATTTGTTAATATTTAAGCTTTTGCTTCTGTGCCTGCAGATCAGAAAGTAAATTGTAGTTATCAGTGGCGGTTCTAGCCCGCAACATTTGGGGGCACAGCCCCATGGCGAGCGCCGTAGCGCAAGCCTATATCGGGGGACAAGGGCAAAGCCCCCCCTGAAGATGAAGCACTTTTGGTTTTTGGACGTTCAATGGAAGCCGCAAATTTGCCCACTTTTCTACAATTTAAGAACGCAAAAAAACCAGACAGGTGTTATTTTTGCCAAAAAGTTACAAAACTGCAAGAGGGCTGGAGCAAAACTGGAGGCCTGTGCCCCCCCGGGCCCGGGCCTAAAACCGCCACTGCTAATTACTAGTTTAGCACTATTATAGTTTACTAAATTAGTAATTTGTTCATTTAAATTGAACGTTTTACTAGCTACTTAAGCCACTTTAAAAATAAATCCTGGATTGATATTTGTTGACTAATTGATTGATTTTGTTTATGACTTCTATGTTACAGGCCGGCGAGATCGTCTGCTGGAGATGGGAGCGACTTTGTGGACAAACTGTGAACTAAGACCTGGCTTTAGTCTGTATCCAGACGACGGTCAGCTGAGGCTGGATAGACTTGAACTATTCACCGACCTTTCCGACAAAGACGTGCGTATTATAATATGCTTTTTTATTCGTCAGAACGTGATGCAAATATATGCAAAAAGAAAGCCACGAATTAAACGAGAAAGTGTACTTTGTAGAACGCTGTTGGTGCCATTAATCGCCAATAGTGCAGCGTTGAGAAAGCTGCACCCGCAGGTGTCAAGTTTAACGTCAAACTTTTTTTTACACGATCCGACCAAAGTGACTTAGTTTAAAGTTTTTCGATGTATTTATATTGTGTTTCTTTTTGTGCTCTGCATATAAAGATTTGCTTGCTCAAATAGTTGTCTAATGTCGTTATTATTAGTCCGCCCGGAAGCGATAGTTTTCGGAAGGACTTAAATGCTTTTTTCGCCTCGCGTAATCTCCGAGCTCCGGTGGCCGACCGCCGCGAAATTTTTCACGATGCTCGAAGCTGTGTTTAATTTTATAATCCCAGTACAAAAGTTTTGGGGGAGCCTTCCAAAAAAATTTCAGGGGCCAAAAACATGCAAAATTTGGCCCGATTTCGGCCGACTTCAAAGTTCGGCGGCGAGTATCTCCGGAACGAATAAAGATATTCAAAATCGGACTAGGTTTTGTTCTGCGATTCCTCCCGCGTTGGGTGATAAAATTTCGGTGAACTTTGGTCCACTAATAACAGAGATTAAGCGGTGAAATCGTACCCACCCAAATCGACGTTTTTTGGAAAACCACATTTCCGTCCCCAGGGGGTGCTGCGCCCCCAAATTTTTACACGCGCCGCTGAATGACCAAGTCTTACTAGCGCACTCCCCACCAGGGACGCCACCCCCTTACAATTTTTTAAGGAGGGGGTCCAAAATTGCTTTAAAATTTAACGTATGAGCCTCAAAATCTTCGGAGCTAGGGGTGCAACCTAACAAAGCTTTGTCACGTGACGTGCCGATACGTGGGGTGATAACCCCGATACAACTTTTGGGGGGGCACCGCCCCCTTAAAATTTGGGATGGCAAAAATCGTTCAAAATTAGGTTCGATTTCAGACGACATTCGATTTGACCGCGAATGTCTTTGAAACGAAACGAGCTGTCAAAAAGTGAAATAGGAAGTGATCAACTACAGCCAATCTCTTGTTGAACAAAAAAATGGTGAAATTCGGTCCACTAGCAAAAAAAGTTTTGCTGTCACATTTCAATCTACCCTAAGTCGACAGTGCGAGTTCTGCGCGTTCTAATGCATTTGACTTCGGGCCATGTGACTTTGCTAGCGGGGAATTTCACTCCAACCTGAAATTTTTCCCAATCGGACTTAAGGCGCTGGCGGCGGACTCACGTTGGGCTTTGCCCCAAATTTCTAGTTATTAGTATTATCTCCAAAAGTTGCTAAATCAATATGGTATAAATTTAGATAAGCATGACGCTACGACGGCGTAAATTCCGCCGCTACAGCGGAATTTCCGCCGGTCGAGATTTCTTCTTCAGAAAAATTAACGACAAAAAGAGAAACCATCTTACGAATGACGATTCGTGGCAAATAGAAATATTATTTTCGTATTTTTTTCGTCGCCAATATATATATTACATGGTTGCGTGGTTTTGTTTTCTTTTGTGTGTAAAATGTTCACTGGGCATAGGCGCGCGTCGCTGATAGACCTTGCGCTGTTGATGCCAAATTGCTCGGAAAGGCTCATTTGTCAGCCGAGGTAACTTGATCGGACTGTTCTCGTGTAAGTGAGAACGCCCCTTTACATTGCGTGTGTCACGGCTTAACGTTACGACGTACCGTTAGCGTAGGCCTAACGCTGCACGAATGATAGCCGGCTTCTTGGTTTTGCTGGCGTTCGATAATATACAGGACATTCTATTTCCCGCGTAAACAGATGGATATTTAAAACATAAACAAATTCAGCAGACTGTTTATGTCTGTGCGTAAAATAGCATCGGCAAATTTTTAAAGCTAGTTTTGCTTGTCATCCGACACAGGTGTGCTAAGAATGTTTACAAACGATCGTTGGTGGTCCGATCTGGTATAAGCCGTAGCCAACACTGCAAAAACGATTTTGCAAAACTACTAGTGTTGTGGCATCAGTTGTGACGTCACATGCAATGACGTCACAGAGATCACATCCGGGACGTCTCGCGCGTTACGTCACGCACTGCGAACTGATAAGCTAAGCCCGCGCATGCAAAACGATTGAGCGCAGAGATACATATTGAAATAATTAAACTGAGCATCCCCCTAGCGGCCGGGTTGCGCAACTCAGCTCTACGGGTGATCGATGGAGATTGCTTTGATAGTCGACCATCTGACAGTCACCTCTGGGACACCGCGGGTAGTATATCGTTTCCCCCTTGGACAAACCGCCCTACGAAGAAAGTCCTCCTGTAACAGAACTCCCTGTACAACAGAAAACCAATTTGAGACAAAGTTTTCCTTCAACAAAACCTTGTTTATAGTCATACCATACAGCAATGGTTGTAAACAATTTTTTGCTGTTTTTCATCCCGGTGCGCCGAATAATGAGCTTTGACATAAAGTAAGTTTGCGACCACTAAATTTGCTTATACAAAATAAATAAATAGTATACCTAAATAAATAAATAATATACTTAGCTTAAATTTTTGAAAATGAGGTCTTTCGTAATGTCGTAATATTTTGCTGCTTAATGTTCTGCTAATGCTGATCTGATTTTTTTCTACGTAGGAAGCTTTATCATAAGGGGGGTTTTGTCCTAAGTGGGGTTGTAAGGGGGGAAGGTTGTCGTATATACTCGCTTTAATAGCTAGACGGGTCGACGGTCTGGTTTATTTATCGATTAGATTGGAAAATTTGTCCAACAATTGAACGGCTGACTGATCCGCCTGTCGCCTGGATTGTCTACGCTACAATAGCACTGTTGAGTTTGCATAAATTGACTAACTAGACACAGTTATCAAAATAAGACTCAAGTGCATGGTGGGGAACTATATTTTTCTTTCTTTTTTCTCCATTCATTTTGCTCTACTCCTGTCTTTTCTTAAGCCCCCTTAAATACAGCTAAGAGTTCTGGGGGAGCGAAGTGAACTCAGTTAGCAAGGTCACTTAACTACAATGGTGTCTGCGAATTTTCGGAGTACGCTGATATGTAACAAATTTTTAATTCTACACTTTATATACAATGTAAATATAACAAGATATAACAAGAAGCTAAGCTGTCAGTAGAATAGCCGACCGTACTGGTTGTCAGTGACTTTTAAGGTCGATGATTTTCCGGTCATTAAAAAGCCAATATGCGACTTCCTCCTAGTGATCAATAGCAACCTAGGCTCCATCTCTCACCATTTCCGAGATATGGCCAGTTTTCCATTGAAAACGCACATTTTCCCTACCCTTTCATTCAACCCTCAATTTGAAAATGTTTTTTTTGCAGTTTGCACTAAGTGGCTGAAATTTTGCACGCCTGAGTTTTACACACACACAATTTTGCACGCCTGAGTTTTAACACACATGGCTAATTATTCGTGCAAAAAGTTTTCTCCTGCCACTTACCCGTTAGCCAGCGTACATCCGTTGCAGAAGGACAGACGGTCAGACGGACGACAAGCATGCCAATAGCTCCACCGTTGGTTAAGTACGGTAGGATAGAAATTGCAAAAATATTGATCAACAGTACGTGACATATGCTGTTATATGTATGCTATACTGTGTTCAGTAAGGGGTTGTTCGCTGTGGTTGCGTTGCTAGTAGACCTAGGAGGACCTGGTTGTCTAACGGGGGAAGGGGAAATTCCCTTCCCCCGATATTGGTCACTTGGGTCTCTTGGTCGGTCTTGAATGCCAAAAACAAATAGACCCTTTTCTACACAACAACATCCGGTCCGATTTGGTCTTAATCCAGACCTGACTGCGAAGAAATGGCTGGAGATAGACTGACAGTTTGCGAACAGAAACTGCTATAGGCTTTCCCGCGTTTCGCGAGCATTAGCTCAAATTTCTTGTTTTAAATTATCATGACCGCGACGCAGATTTATTTTTTTTCATATGCTGCCAGAAATATCGCGGGAATGGGTCTGGAAAGAATGCTTAAAAGTTCTGGAAACTTTCTTGAATTTTTATTGCCGAAAATTGTGGCCGCTCTGAAGAAACCAACCATCTAACGGCATCAAGTGTTCGCGAGGCGGCGACAAGTGAAAGGATGCTGCCACGGTGCGAGGAGCCCTGCCACCCCACAGGCCTATAGCGAGCGCGTCGGCACGGCGGGTGGTGACCGACAGACAGACGCAGACAATCTGTGGGTAGTCTAACGAACAAGCGAACGTCGTTTGACACGTGCGTGCTCACTCCAGGCTGCGACTGAGCAGTTTACCGCTTGCTCTCTAATACCCCGTTTACACGACAAAGCAAACTTAGAGCACACGTCGTGCACGTGTATTTTGAATGCGTTTGCTTCATGTATGCTTCCTCGTGTAAACAAGGTATCACTCACGCCGCGCACTTTTGCCGTAATAACTCTTTTTTTTCGGTTAATGCTTCGAAATATAAAACAAATGTGTCGTCTTTCGTCTTCACCTAAACACGTAGCGATAACAATGACTAAATGATGCGTTATAGTTATGGTAAAAATTTGGTAGCTTTGTTGAACGATTTTCATTAGCACGATACGTACACGGCTAGCTTTCGTGGAAAAGTTTGCAGTGTAGATTTTATTGTGCTGTCGTTTGTACGAAATAATTAAACTGAGCATATATGAGAGATTTTTATTTTATTAAATAACAAGCGGACAGGGAGCGGACCTTTGCCACAGTATCGGCCTGCGGCATCCATTTTCGGCCCTTTGGGCCTCAACTCGTCCTGCGGCTTCAGTTTTCGGTTCTTCGGGCTTTAATTCGGCCTGCGGCCTCGATACTCAGCGCTACAGTGTAGAACAGCGCTGCAGCGCAGCGGCTAGGTATAATAATGTTGATGATGTGTCACCATGGTGACGACGTTTATATGACGTCAGAGACAATGGCAGTCCAAACTGAAACATCCCTATTTTAAAGATATACATGAACCCTGGGAAAATGTCACTTCATTGGCCTGCACGCTCGCCATAGACAGAGCGCAATTGTATCGTAGCTAACGGCTCTGGTGGCTTAGGCACTGTCCACAGCCTCCTTTTTACCGTCGCCGCAACACAAACCAACCTTTGGATTACGCATTCGCGAAGAATTTCAGTAAATTACTCAAGATATTCAAAGTTTTTTTTTTCGATTTTTATTTTTGTCGATACGTGCTATTTACTCAAATTTATATCAGTCAGTTTGTTTTTTAGATGTGTTGTCGTACCAGTACCACGCTGACTCCACGGGATTTCAGAGCTAATGCGCTGTAAATGACGACAAAACAAATTATACTTGCGGATTTCACAAGATCGTATCGCACCACAGCGCTCTGGTATCGTGGTGGCCTACTCTCAGCGGTCTGTCTTCTGAAGCGATTCGGTGAAGAGCTGAGCTGTAACTTAGTAGTCTGTTGATAATAGTAGTTCTTAATGAGACGGCTGTATGTCAGTTGACACCGGTAAATACCGGAGCCAGTGCTCTGCATGGCGTCATAATATATGTTCCTAAGTTAAGTCTTCGGACATCTTCAAGAACACCATCCCACTTTGAACCGCCGAGCAAGCAAGCAAGCGACCTATAAGCAATAGAGATGCCACGGCAGCCGTATGGCAGTGCATGGGCCACACAGAGAATAGGCTTGAGTGCATGGTTTATGATGCATGTTCGACACCATGCACTAAAACAGAGTACAGATATTTCACCGGAGTACCATCTACAGGTCAGCCGTCCGACCAGCATGGGAGGAGTTATCCTCCTGTCGGACAATTTTCTTCCAGAAATACAAATATTAACATTGTAAATCATTTACTGGAAGAAGGATTTTGAGCACCTGTGATCTCTTCTGGTGGAAATTTGCAGCTGTTCGTCGACAAATTGCGACTAAAATTTTTATTACGTTTACTTACTGAAGAAAGGCATAATTATGTGCAGCAAAGTTTTGAAAAAAGATGAGCAAAGGATCTCATTTGTACATTTAATTATTTGTGTTCATTACTCCGCCCGCAAGTGATAGCTTTCGGAGCGGACTTACTTTTAGCGCAGATGTTTTTTTTTGTTTTTATTCCAACGCGAGATCTCGGAAATGCGTCGGCCATCAGCGTGAAATTTTGCACGTTGATCAGCAGTAGGCCGAATTTTATGACGCCGGTCCGAAATTTCGGCGGCCCAAAACATGCAAAATTTGGCGCGATTTCGGACGACTTCAACCTCTGACGGCGAATATCTCCGGAACAGATGCAGATATTCAAAATCGGACAAGTATACGTTATTGACCGCGGTTTCTTACGCGTTTGGCGACAAAAGACAGGTGAACTTTGGTCCACTAACCACGGAGATCTGGAGGTGAATTGTACCCACCTTACGCGCCTTTTTCGGAAAAACTTATTTCGGCCCCTAAGGGGTGCTGCACCCCCAAATTTTTACGTGCGCTATAGAATGACAAGGTCTTGCTAGCGCACCCTCCACCGGGGACGAGGTCTCCCTTACAATAATTTTTAAAGGGGGGGAGTCAAAAATTGGCTTAAAATTTCACATATCCGTGCTTTGCCCCAAATTTCTAGTTGATTTAAATTTTACCGTCAATTAGTATCAATTAGTCAATCAGTCCGGGATTTTAAAGTGGCCTAAGTAATGCAAACTACTGCTAGAGTAAGTAAGTAAGCGAGTACAACTTTTCCAGAAATCATGGTAAGCGTATAAGACTACCTAGGTTAGCTATAGCCACAGTTGAGGCTGTCTTGCTGGTAATTAAAATAAGAACAGCTGATGCTATCTTTGCTGCTGCTGAGCGCTGCGTCATATAGGCCTGTACGTAACAACTCATCGTCTTGTATGTGTACATCTGGTGCAAGCGACGGAACTGCACTAACTAACACTAAGTGCTGCTCGTAGAAGATCAAAAGATCTTATGTCGGTCTGTCGGTCTATCTTTCCAGCCAACCATCTGCCAGATCCTAACCGGGACATTCATCCATGGTGTCTTTCTAGTAATGGCAAGCCAGACACCCGCCTGTTGTTGCATCAATATTTAGTTTCCCTCATAAACTATCTCCCCTGCTGCTGCAGCTATTTAGGCAATTCTACTTAAACACACACGCACCTCTGCGGCTTCACTTCAGGGCTATTAAATCGACGTCTGGATATTGTTATTTTTCTATGCTCGGTGCATTTAGCTGTAGCTTTTGTGTTCTCAGTTGAATTTCATTGATTTTTTGTTAAGCTGAGCATCGTCATGGCGATGAGATACCTTTTGTGCGACATTTGATAACCTCAAATGGAACTAAACAGAGAAGTTGATGACTAAAAAGCCCGAATGTGTCCAACATTTGTGAGTCACAAGTAAATTTTAATGCATAAGTATAGGCCCAGGCGCATACATAGCGACCGATGTAAAATGAACTGAAATCAAATGGCATACTGGCATAGTTTCGTTGCTTCAGCTTATTTCAGTTCAGTTCAGCTTACTAGCCTAGTTTAAGAAAGTTTTTTTATATACTAAGAGTTGCAGCTAACGTTTGAGATAAGCATTATTTATTCATTCTTGTTGGAACTCTGTGAGGGAGAATGCTGATGCTAAATATTTAAATCATCTGACTTTTCTAACATACGGTGGCGTGGTGAATAAATATGAATACATTAACGAACTACATATTCATGACCGGGCGACGGCGACCGTCCACTGTTTAAACGCCGACGTGAATGTTACGTCACACTGCCAGTCACGTTCGCAACGGAGTTATTAATGTGCAAATTCTTATCTTAATTCTGAATAACATTTTCACTGCATAAACTGATAGAATCTGCCGGTTTGCGAGACCGAAGAACGACACTTTTTGACAGAAAGTGAAAACGCACAGACGTTTTTGCCCTAAACTAAGAGTTGCAGCTAACGTTTGAGATAAGCATTATTAAGCATATAGTAGCAGAAAAAATAAAACGGCGGGGTAAACCAATCGAAAGTGAGTCTGCAACGGTGTAAACTACAAAACACGAACGATTATGAAACTAAAGGAATATTTATCTCACACGATATTGCCAGGCCCGTGAAAAGTTATCCCCGGCTCCGTGGCGTTTGGCAGAATGTTTTCCGGTAAGATTCCCTCGAGAATGTTTCCCAGGCCTCATTGTGGCTCTCGTCAATGTGAGACACTTCGGACCTAAAAAGTTAAGACCTAGGTTCTGTATGAAAGCTCATTCCAGAGGTGGTACCGTAGACTGCAGCTGACTGTAGCAAGTTTAGCTGTTGCCTAAGCAGATGGCGGGATAATGATGTGTCGTATTACGTCACCATAGACAACTGAATAAGATGCGTCGTCGTCGTTTTACTGTGAAATATAATCTCGAAAGTTGCTCATCCTGTTTGTCAACGGACGACCACCCACATCGCGTACGGGTCTATATCTGCCAGGTGCTGTAAGTGCTATAAGCCAGCCCCAATGTCGCACTTATAAAATTACGTGCTGGCTTTTCGTTTACCGTTTTTATTAAAAGAAGGCTTGACGTGTAACAACCGAAACCAACAGTATTCTATTATATTCAGTGTTTCAGTTGTTGGGTTGAACCCCTCCCTTCTAGCTGTTTTCTCAATCCCCTCCCCCAACACACTATGAAATTGTGTTCTGGGAAGCAGCTATATAGGCCTACTGCAACTATTATACATTTACGTCACAATTTTGATCGGACTCCGACCGTCAAAAAGTTCAAACCCTTAGCTAATTTTTCACAATTTAGACGTTAATTATATTATGTTAAATCTGAATATCACGCTGATTATAATTGGACGAATCCCGATTCACTGTTATGGGCTTCCCAGTAGCAGCTATCCCGATAGATTTAGGCTATCCAAGGTTGCCAGTGTTAATTAGTTAAGTTTAGTTGAGTTGTATTTCTTGTTCGTGGTGAATACAAATGTATGTAAATCGTCAACAGGGGCATTACAAGCCGCATAGTGAGGTACAGAAACCGTCACACAATCGTTGTTACAGCTAAAGTGTCGTTTGTGTATCAGGCTGTAGAGAGGCCGGTGGTGTGATGGTGTAACTGTGCGCTGTCACAAGCTAACTGAATACCTACAATCGTGTTGAATTTCCGCTCTCAGTTAGTGTGGGCCGGGCGGGGTGATCAACATTCAAAACTCATCTCGAATGTCTGCGCACCGGTACTGGGCAGATATGAAGACGTCACGTTGGCACGGTGGGTGGGGGGTCTGTGGTCGAGTTGGTCGCTGCATCCCGCTGAGATGCTCTCAATGACTGCATGACTTCCAGACCACCGCATTTACATCTGCATCAATCCTTGTCCATTGATGACAACCGTTTCAAATTGTCTCACTCAGCGGTATGCAAGAAACTTGGAGCGAACGGTCCGCCAAACTAACAGACTTACTGGCGGATCTAGGCTTCAGCAGTTGGGAGACGTAATATCCTTCTGCCCCATGCAATCCCATTTCTTTTTTATTTTCTTTTTTTCGTTAGAAATAAGACTTTATGAATTCAGTACTGATGCTGATTCTGATTAGTTGTTGCTTCTGACTCAATGTAAAATTGACGCAATGCCAAATTGTTTTGACATTAAATTAAGCTATAGCTACGGAGTGAGCTCCCCTAGCGGGGTCTGAAGCGGAGCCCCCGCCGAAATCGAATTGGGTGCATTTAAGGTTTAAAATATAGCATTTGCTGTTAACAATTTGAATTATTTTCCTGAGAATCAACTCGCTAAATTTAGTTTAGTTTAAACGTGTGCTTATTTTATGTCTAAAGGATTGGTGGGCCTGGGCCCAGCTGTCTGTCCCACTTGATGATTCCTTTGGATCTGCTACTGCTGTCGCTTGTTTCCAGACCGCATTTACATCGCTGTCTAGTTGATGACAACCGTTTCTAATTGTCACTGCCCGCTAGACTGACTTTGTTTCTCGTGGTGTTCTTATCTCGGACTGAGACACGTCTGAGAAGTCGTCTTAGGAAGATATCAATCGATAAACATTTCTTGACCGCCGATCCTTGAGCGACGATCGTTTCCTTCCCAGCATGCCGCAGTCCATCTTGCCGCTCTTTCTCTCTATCTTTCCCCCCCTTCTTGCTTCAAAGACATAAGACCTGTATTACTGACATCCTTGACATCGTCTCGGTCTGTAATCTCCCGGCCGGGCGGGCGGGAGTCGTAGGTCCCGAGGTACCGTTGGAGATGGGCCGAGGAGGTGCGTGAAAGGCGAGTAATTGCAGCGGCTCGCACGAGGTGACGCGTATAGTTAGCTGCCCGGGCGGCGGGTTGAAAGACAATGGAAAGAGCATGGAGAGACATCTTGTCCGATTGAAACTTCGCGCGGTCGGTTAGACTACTTGCCAAGGCGTGACTCGACAATTACAGCGCTATTGTATTATAGCCGCGACCTATTACCACATCCACTTCTTTAGGCTCTGCTCATGTGATGTCATCTCACTGTACAGTTGTAATTACACCATGCAGTCTGCAGTCAACGCTCTCTCAGTCTTCGTACGTGTAATTATTACTATCAGTCCGACCGTTGAATTTTCTCTTAGAGTTTCTCACCGATATGTTCATGATTACATCGACACGCTGTAAAATGTAAACTAAGGATGGACGCCCTAAGTCAGAAGAGATGGATGGCTTTCTAAAGGTGCGTTCACACCGACAGAAAGACTAATAAACTAAACTGAAATAAAAGGGAATAAAATGAAATGAAAGCCACATGCTCCGGCTTTTATTTTATTTTATTTTATTTTATTTATGTCGCTTTGTACGCTGCAAAAGTTTGATATCTGCTTCGAATATAATTAGTATTAAGCCTATTATTATTGTATCATCGACATCATCATTTCAGACAGTTTTCGAGCGACAACTGAGAAGATTTTTATTTTGTGCGAGACTTTTAGCATCGATTGCGATTGGTTAGAGGTTTTTTGATCTCTGACGTTGTTCATGTATTGAAGTTGCAATGCAGTGCACTATACACGCATAGTCTTTCGGTGTAAATTTTACGTTAGTAAGTAAGTAACTATATAACGCACACGGTCAACGGAAAACGGCGAAGTCTGAGACGCAGGAATAGGGAATAAGATGGATGACTGTCGAGGTTATAGAAGAAAGAAGAAAGACTAAGTTGATCTTGGTGCTGGTTACCTAAATGGTTTATCTGTCCGCAGACAGTCGCCCATTCAAGTAGTAATTACCTGATAGTGACCCGACCGGGAATCGAACCCACGACCTCTTGATCGTGAGTGCTACACCCTACCATTACCCCTCCAAGCCAGCTATGATATGATGGTGTCACGTGGTTGTAACAGGTACGGCGGAGGTACGGGTGTTTCGACGAGGTCTTGGAGGTGGACAAGCGAGAGGTCAGACACTGCAATTGGGTCAGGTTTCTGCGAGCAACAACCAACATGAACGAGGTCAACGTCATAGCTCGACGCGGGGTTGATAATCAACAACCGTACTTCCAAGTCGTCAAACCACTGACGGTCAATGCAGAACTCAAGGTGCTCCATTCACATCATACCTTACTTACTTGAATGGTTGATAAACTAAACTGTCACGCCTTGCGCAAGGCTGAAGCTTTTTTTCGGTAGTCGCCGTAGCATGTTGCGGTATTTGTAGCAATGACGTCAGCGTCGGCAAATAGCAGCTGTCGGCCTAGCTATCCAAAATCATTGCGACCTTGAACTTCGACCCACGACTTTAAAATTCAGTTTTTTTGCGGTTTTTGAGATAAACATTTTAAAACTCGTTTATAACATACTGCATCAGGAATTTGTGCTAGTATTTTTTTACTATTGCGCTAAGTTTTAGTAGTGTATTCGTATTGCATATTGCTGTTCTCTTACATTCATTACTTACTGTATTTTAATATTTATTGCTAAAAATGGTTAAAGGTTAAACGTGGTGTTATAACTCTTTATGGAAGCCCATTTCAGAGCTACGGAGCGTCACTTGCCGTATGGGATCACTCAGTATTATTTGAACCCGACACAGGTGAACGCACGTCGCCTTAACCCCAGCTAGATAGGCAGGTACTCGATTTACCTACCCCGGAGGGATGGAAGGCTCAGTTGATCTAAGCGGCTGGTTACTACCGAAATGCCCACAGCCAGTCATGCACTAACCCGGGCCCGGTGTAGAGCGCTACGTTACCGCCACGCCACGCCAGCAACCCACCTGCTCTAGTCAATTCAGGCTGCAATATCAATTATAAAACGCCTATGTATGTTGTAGGTGTATTTTGACGAGTTGGTTCGACACGCGGACATGGACACACTAGCAGATAGCAGCGACGTGCTAGCAACCACGGCTGCTGCTGCTGCTGCTCATTCTAACCTTCACGCTACGACGCCAGCTAATCCGCACAGTGGTCACCAGTTCTCACGCCAGCGCACATCACTGTCGCCAGTAGAAACAGTCGACGTATCGCCGACCGATCTTAGTGTTCGCAGGGACCACTCGAACACGGCCGTCGATGGAGCTTCGTTCACTTCACCCAGTTCAGGCTTCGACTCGCCTTCTATGCACGCCGCCGGCAAGTAACCTATTCTTGATGTCTTAAGAGCATCCTAAGTTAAAAGTTAGAATATTCTTAAGTTTTTTTTATTTATTTACAGCTTACGAATTGCGTCAAACTTAAGACACCAAAACTGATCAGAAGATTTTCAGCGTTCCCACTGGTCCTCAAAAATTTTGAAAGTTCTGAAATTTGACTTTGCATTTTTCAAGACCTGAAAAGTCTTGAAATTGGACATGGGTGCTGAAAAAGTCATGATAAAGTCCTGATTTTTGCTAGTGTTATCCTGAAAAACCAAGATACTAAATTCGTAATTTTTTCCAGAAATATTTTAAATTAAAGCACCAATATAATATGAGTGACATTGTGACAGTGTAAGTAGCACCAAGTTCTGATTTTAGTTTTAGAGACGTTTTTATATAAATATTATGTGCTTAATTGACATACGTCATTAATTTGTCAGGTAATACTTCATGTTTTCTCACTAAAATAACTCAGGTGCTTGTAGTTTAGCGAAGTGCCTCGATGGGTTTTTCTTGTTTTTATAGTGCTGAAAAAGTCCTGAATTTTGATTCTGTCATTTTAGTGGGAGCCCTGGATTTTATCGTAAGATACATGTCGTAAGTGTTCTGTGAATTAGCTTATTGTACTGAGATAACCCTAAGTGTGAAAATGTCTTAGAATTATCTTAAGATGCTTTGTGAATCGGGACCCTGGAGTTTCTGAACGCACCAGGGTCACATTCTCGAATTTTTGTAGACAGATTTATTTATTTTATTCTTAGGACACTTCAGAAATTTATTGTTTAAAAAACAACAAAAATGGCATTATTTGAGATCGGTTTAACTTTGTAGTATTTATAATATTTATAGTAGTTACTGATTACATAAATATAGCCAATGCTATCCAGCTGCAATGAAACAGACTATATAGGAAACCTGTCAATCCAAACAAGTAAAGTTAATAAAAGCACAACAGTCTGTCCATCCTTTCATGGACAGGCGCAATGAGTAGACACCTATCAGGCAAAGGTTTGGTACTTGATATAGCGCTTTTTACATGAGTCAGTCTTGATCTAGAAGCGCTTTACAATCTCCGGGCAAGTGACAGCTGATTGACATGAGCTAATGATACCGCAGCGCACTATGCGGTCATCCATTGCCCGCGTCAGCGAACAACTGGACCGGCGGTTTGCAGCCAGCAGACATACCACTGCCCTAATTAGGCGCGTTTAGTCTTCTCCCCGTAGCTCGTATAAGATACTACTTATTTTCTGTCCCGCTGAGGATAGGAGGCTGAGTTGACTTATATTGTGACTGATGCAGGAGGTAGCAGTGGGACGGTGCCGGTGGATGAAACAGCCAATGGCAGCGCCAGCAGCGGCTGTTCTGACAGTAGTGCAGCCGCGGACGCTGATCGTAGCGAGTCTTACGTCGTAAGTCCGTCGCCTGCGCGTCTTACGACTGCAACTGCGACATCCTGCGACGAAACCGACTCCACGCACGTAAGTCGTCCGTATTAGTGTCATAACCAGAATGTAAGGGGTATTTGAAGGGTGGGGCGTGGTAAGGGACACCCCTCCCGTCTGTGCCCCTTTTCCAGAAACTTTTCCGACTTTTGTGGTGTAAAGATACAGTGTAAAGTGTTTTGGTACATTTTGGAACGGTTTTGAGAAAGAACAGCGCTTCAGTCGGACACTGAATCATTGTTATTGTCGTTTTCTATTTAGTCAATAGTCAACGTATGCCTGTTTATTTAGGGTTTCGCGCTGTGTACCAGTGGCGTAGGCTCGTAGCCAGAATCTAGCAAGTGGGAGGGCAACTTAGGGGTAGGGTGTGCGGAGGAACACTTCTCCTTACTGGGTCTGTGTTCGTGGACTTCGCGATGTAGTTGAATTCAGAGGTATTTTTCGGTACTATAACAATGAAACCTAACTTATTTATGTAGGCCTACTTGCTTACTTGCTGAACAGGTGCCCGCAGTCGCTGAGCCAATGGAGAACGGCGACGAGTCAAGCGACGACAGCCTGGAGTTGACCACGCCCCCTTGGCGGTCACATGACGACAACGCACTAGCCGACGACGAGCTGCACGAAGGCGCTGCCAAACTCACAACGTTGACGTCATTTCCTGTCCCACTGCTGCGCCGGAAGGAGAAAACCTGGCTGCCGTGCGACTACTGCGGCAAGAAGTTCGACCGACCTTCACTGCTCAAACGACACATGCGCACTCATACGGGTCAGAACTCTGTTGTCATAGCAACGGTCTTGTTGTTTCATAAAAATGGACCCATTTTTGTTTCTTTCATAATTCACTCAAATGATTATTAATTCACACAAAATTTCCAACAGTTGTAGCTGAAGAAATACTGATTCAAAATATTTCAACGTAATATGGATGCTAATTAAATATTCTTTCGTAGTCGTGACGTAACGCTGACGTCATAATGTGTTGTGACTACAAGCTTGCTTGTCTTGAGTGGCATGTCAGTTGCTACTCTGCTTTGATGGTGAACTTAATCTGGTTTGCTGATGACAAATTCTTGAAGTTTTACAGACATGGTCACAAAAAATGCGCAAATCGATCACATTTACGTATCTGTGGTGATTATACACTGTGTTTCGAAAAAACGGGCACCCTTTTTATTTCTTTCATAATTCACTCAAATGATGATCAATTTACACAAAATTTTTATCAGATGTAGCTGAAGAAATGCTAATTCAAAATATATGGACAAAATATGG
>Ga0056128_1002512_pt1 | contig 21833 bp, 16 predicted proteins | sample WorMetLIZISLAND2_FD_71113 | JGI IMG/M metagenome (GOLD analysis project Ga0056128, IMG submission 71113) | Marine gutless worms symbiont microbial communities from Max Planck institute for Marine Microbiology, Germany - Olavius geniculatus... ... | reverse complement strand
GAAGGGAAAGGAAAATGGGGGAGAGGAAAGGGGAAGGAAAATGGGAATGGGAAAGGGAAGGGGAAGGAGAAGGGAAGAAAAAGGAAAAGGGGAAAGGAAAAGGGGAAAGGAGAAAGGGAATGGGGAGGAAACGGGGAAGGAGAAGGGAAAGGGAAATGGAAGGTGGAAGGAAGATAGCTTAAGAAATGTCGGACGGACGGACGGACGCACGCACGGACGGAGGGACACAAAGGTGATTTTATACTCTGTCCAATGCTATGCATTGCATTGGACAGACAATAAAAGTAGATGCAGAAGGTGTCATACCACTGTCAATAGCGGTGGGGTGTTCTCGCAGCCACAGTGGCAGCGCCATGCCAAACATAAGCGACAGACCAACGATGAAAAGATTCCGATTTGAGTTCAAGTCCACATGCTGCAGCTGAGATATTCCAGCCGACGCCACCGTACCTGTCAGAACGGTTCAGTCACATGCAAAACAGTACATGAGAGTTCATGTTTCTTTCAGAAAAAGTTTATCATTATCTGTTCTGTTTTTGCAAATCTGACACTTAATGAGAACTAAGTCCGATCAGTTTGAACTGGAAATTCTTCAGAATATTTCTAATCCCTAATATAATAAAAACGTGCATTGATTTGCACTGCAGCTACATTGGTGTTAATCGGTAATGTTTAGATTAACTCTGGTGTTGCTGCCATTTCCGATTACCTTTTTTCTTATCTGGTAGTCTTATTTGACAAACGTTGGTTCTTAAACCAAACATGACACAAATGTTCTATGTATTCTCCAGTATCTTTGTGTACAATTTCAATATTAAACAAAAATTCAGTAAACTCCGCTCTGTCGAAGCTGATGTGTGGATGGAAGCAATCGACTCACCACAGAGAACAATTAGCAGGCCTCCGACGACAGGCTCGGGGATCATTATGAGAACAGCCATCCACTTGCCAATCAGAGAAGCAACAATCATGACCACAGCACTGATCAGCACAACCCGACGACTAGCCACCTACGCAGACCACACACAGTCACAACCATACAGACCACAAATGCACAGCAGAGATATTCGATGACTCACTGGGATGTCAGATGATTGACAAAGTCAGCCGACTTTTTTCGGCAATAAAATCAGCCAACACAAATCTGTCATGTGTCATGCAAAACCTGGCCGATTTTGTCAACCATGTTCTATTCTCAACGAGAAAATCTGCTGACTTTTTGTATACCAGTCAACAAATTGCGTTTACTTCACCATGATGATTGTTTACAATAAAAGATAAATATTTATTTTAATTATTTACTTTGTTTTTTAGTCTATAATATTTATTTACGTTCATTAGATGGTGAAAAAAATAATTTTGAGATTGGCTGTCGTGTATTCGTAAAGCAGACATCATATGTAATTGCAGACAATTTTACCAGCTGTGTGTCAAAATTGAACAATTTTATTGGCTGATTTTCTGGGGCAACTAAACCACGCCAACAAAAGTTGGCTGATAAAATTCATCATATAAGGTCTACTTCACAGAATACAACCTCACACATGCACATGCTACAAGTGTTTCTTCATCTTTATTTAATAACATTATTCAACATATCAGGTATTCTTATTAAATTTCCGGCCATAGCATCTATACCAAATGATACTCTCAAGAAAGATCTTAACACACCATTTAACTTTATCAAGCTGTCATACTATGCTTTTTGACGTTTTGTGTTGCACTTCAGCATGACTGAAATAAAGATGTTGTATTTTATCCCAAATTCCCGCAAATCTAACTCAAACAGTAATAGAAATTTTTGTTGTACGACTTCATTATATTGTGAGCGCAATAATTTATTATTTAGTATATTTCTGATACACAGTATTTGGTGAAACGGCTTGCATATCCTACAGCGTAATTTGTGACATTTTGCTCGATGGTGTTGCCACATTGGGAATTGGTTTACAACGCCCAGCACTAACTAACGCTGATTGATTGCATTGATTGACTTGTTATATTTTTACGCGCGAAAGCAGCTACTGCTTTCATCGCGTCTTAGCCATCGCAGTTCTGTCCATCCGTCCGTCACACGGGTGGAATGAGATAGGGCCTAGGTTACTATTAATCACTGACAGAAAGTCGTACACTGGCTCTCGATTGGCACCAAAATCAATGACATTGAATGACCCTGAACGCCAAAATAGGGGGTTTTATGGATTTTTTATGAGATTTCGGGCTGCGACACAAGTCTATATCATTCACAAGGTGGCGCCACACTACTATCGTTATGCGATCCAGATAGATAATTTGGTATCTGTATATTAACTTAATGTAAACACCCCAATTTTCAGCTAAACTACTGAAACAGAACTGCTATAGGCTTTCGCGCGTCTCGTGAGCATTAGCTCAAATTTCTTGTTTTATTGAATACGCAAATTTCGTAAGCTGCGACTAAGCCTTCTTTTTGTCTTCTGTACACAATGTCAGGGATTAAAAGATCTTGAAGGAAAAAAAGAGAAACATCGTGTCTAGTGTCTACCTTTGTAACGCTTAAAACACCAACATTGTCTCGGAAAGACGATAAACCGGTGCCGGCTCCTATCATCGAAGCTACCAGACTACAGAAACCTTCCACGAGTATCCCTACAAGCAACAGTGCACATGATAACCATCACTCCATATAATATGACATAATGCGCTTCCATCACTAACCAGAGCTGCCTGCCGCACAGCCACTGTGTGCAGCCTGCAGACACAGGCTGGCGCAGCGACCGGCTAGGCAACCCCAGTCAGCTGTACCAAGGTCCTCACCTTCCGTAACCCATGTAAATGAGTTACTACTCATTTTATCGTTCCACGGAGGGTAGAAGGCTGAGTCGACCTAGCTGGCAGACTTCGCACCGAGATGATTTACCTGCCCGCGTGCAGTGACTCATCGCAGTATTAACCAGGCCCAGCGTAGAGTAACTTCGTTTCAGCCAAAACGCGTTACCAACTATGCCACGCCACCAACCAACAATATGAGTTGACAATAAATCTACTACACATCTCTATTACTACTCTACTATTATTACTACTACTACACAGCACACATCTCACACACTGTAGCAAAACCTGACTAATGATGCTACTTTTGAATTTTTCGCAATATTCAGCATTCAAATTTGTACTAACCAATTAATAACCAAATTTTCTGACACCAACAATCGTTAGGTTGACCATCATTTAACAGTCAAACAATTTAATCAACTATGATTACGATTAATCAAAAGTTGCATGACCTGACAAAGCCGAGCTGTCTCGCGTTGTACTGACCTCTGTTGACGGCATGTTCTGGGGGCAGTGGGATACCAGTTAGCCGTGCACAGGCACAGTAATCATCGACGGACAGGACGATGCTAGCCAACATTGCTAGCACCATGCTCAGAATGCCAGGAGTACTGAACGTCGGCAGACCCCACTGGACTGTCAGATCACACCACATCACACGACACACATCAGGTTAATATTTTACCATTTGCCGAATTCATTATGCTAAATAGTTTACATCTGCCGGAAAAGTAGAACATATATTCAAGCTTTTTTGTCAATACGTTATATTACCTGAACACTTACGAAATGGTAAACTAATGCGACCCAAATGCCCCATTGTTTATATCTCTCTTACAGCTCTGCAATTTCAAGGTCAGTGCTCATCTCTGTTTAAGTGGCCCTAAGCCAAGTATGAGTGCAACAACAACACTCAGCTATATGGGCTTCTATGAAAATCTTGAAAAAGGTAAGCTGTGATGTGAGCATTACGGAGGGGACCAAGTAATCAGATGTTGGTGAAAATCTGGATCAGAAAATACTTTAACCAAATGCACTGCCACTACGTTTGTAGTACTTGCTAGCCAGAATTCAGTTAGTTCCTTTTCTGCGCAATGTTTCTGTTTTGGCTGCATGCATTAAGACTAAACACCACACAGCAGAGTGAAACGATACTTTTGCCAAATTCACTATGCTAAACAGCTCACACCGCTGAAAAAGTAAGACACATATTTAGGCAGTGTAACAGTCAAGATGTTGGACTTGTGAAAGAGAGGTCGTTGGTTCAACTCCCAGTCAAAACGACACGAAGTGGTTAGTACTTGGATCGGTGACTGTGGAATGTGTACAGGTAAACCATCGCAGTGTATGACTAACATCAACGATGTCAACTCAGCCTTCTATCCCTCCATTGTAGGTAATCAAGTACCAGCATCTGTCAGGGGTTACGGTGTAATGCATTCACCTGTGTCAGGTGGCAGGTGTGATCCCATAGTACCATACGCCAGGTGACGCAGTGACGCTCCGTAGCTCTCGAGATGGGTTTCCCATAAAAAGCTATACCATTTAACCAGCAAGAAAAGATTATAGAGAGTGCATGTGAGCCAAGCTTCAACTGACACGGGTAAGGCACACGAAAGACGGCAGCCGAATGCAGTCCGGAGATCTTTGTATCAACTCGCGCCCAGTATGACCAATGGCTCTGGTCCGGCGGCACAGAGTCCGATACCGTCAGCAGAATTCCCGCCACCAGACCGCCGGTTATCGCCAACGCAATCTAACATTATCAACAGGCAGCAAACAATCACAACCAACATTGTCCAGCGTATAACTCTTTAGTCCTGCCAATAGTCTTTTTATTTATAATATGTGCGCCTATTTTAATTCATATATATATATATATATCTTTTATTTGGCATTAATCGGTAGTTAGTTCTGTTAACTTTTTGCATTCATTTTATGTACTGGAGAACTTCCCGCCTTATGGGCAGCTGGGTCCACTACGTTACCGGCAACCCAACCCCCTGCCCTCGAGCTCCGCGTGAGAGAAAAGAAGAAGGCAAAGTGGAGCGCACGTACTAAGGTCCAAGGACTCGAACGCCGCGGTGAGGGTCCGCAACTGTGCAACACAGAAGGCACCAGAAGGGCATGACAGACAGACAAACTTTCCATGCATTATAGTAAGAATTTGTTTTATCTTAGCGTGTGTTAATTCTAAAGTGTAATGCCATCTGCACGCTGAAAATGCTACAAGTCAGAATGCTAACAGAAGTCAAGTCGGGCAGAACTGTTAACCAACTAAATGCCGAGTGTCATTAGACGTGTGCTAGACATGCCTGGAAATCACCTCAGTAAAAACGGGCCGGACTGAACAGAGCAAATTTGCAAAACGGACAAAAATTATCAAATTCGCCAAAAAAGTGCATCACATTAAAATCAACGGCCGTTTAGTCACTTCATATAATGTCAGTTTCGTCTGTGAGCTGACGAATTCTTAATCCTGAAGAAATGTCGATGAACATTCAACTGGTGCAATAACTGCAGAGATATATGGGTAGTCAGGTTGGTCGTGTAAATGTGACTGTTCAATAACAAACGACGCCCATAGACCAAACGCACGATCGGCATTCAGTAACAAATGCCTGATTCTACGCTGTTTGCACTGACACACTCCAAATCATGTCTGTTCTGTTTGTGACGTCATAAATTACGACTACGTCACATCCTCCGCAACAAGCTCATAAACGTGTTCGTAGAAAAAGTGCGTGCGTGAGTTTTACTGATATATAGAATGTGAAAGAACACATCAATTCTCACCGTAGATGTAAAAACGTGTATTACATTAATTATTCTTGTCATATTTTTTAACGTTTTTTTTGTTTTCTGAACATTTTAATTATTTTTAAACGTTCGTTACAATTTTACCAATAACTTCCAGAAGCACGTATGAAACCAGAAAAACAAAAATTTGTGGTAGTTTACTTAGTTGGTCTGGCTGAATTGAAATTGAACAAAGTTTATTCTGTTTTTAGTTCCAGATATACTGCGCCTACAGCGTTAGGCAAATTAAGGCTAATGTTTTTCATTCAACGTTTTTAGCCGACCGTACTTTAGGTCCAGCTGCTGTCACGGTTGTCGTCCGTCCGTCCGTCGTCCGTCACTTTTGCGGCTAAACGGTGCAAGATAGGGCCAAGGTTACTATTACTCACCAATAGGAAGTGGAATACGCCCTTTCAGATTAGATGAAAATCACTGACCTTGGATGACCTTGAAGGTCAGTGACGGCCAGTACGATCGGCTATCCTAGCGACAGCTGGGCCTCTTGTTAAACGTTTTTTTCTGGAACGGTTTTTTTTACATCTGCGATTCTCACTACCTATTGAACGCCGGTGGTCCGGTCGTAGGCTACGTGACCTTCAGAGGCTCATCAGCATACGCCGCCAGCACGTACAGACACGCAGACAGACGCATAGACAAGACAAGACAAGAGGCCCAGCTGATCGGTCTGAGTTCTGGGAGGGCTTACACCGCACGCCCAGGCCTAGGCAGCAGCAGTAACATAAAGCCCGATCTCCATCAACGCAACAAGCACGCAACGTAACAGTCGTAGGCTCATCACTTAAGAGACTGGTATTCTGATTGCGCAACTTATTTCAGACCCCTAGTTTTGTTGCCCATTTCTCAATGCAACGTCTGGAGTGTTACATCTCACTCCACTCAAGCGTGACGACCCATCATTCTCAGGCAGAACTCACCGTCGATCAAGGTCATAAAAAAGTACGTTTCAACACGGTCCACAGTGTATACATAGTCTAAAGTGAGCTACACCTGAATAATACACTCTAGACTGCGTTGAAATCTATTATTACGTCACTACTCTGCTGTGCTCATACTTTATAATAACTTTGTTATTTTTTTTTCACGTTTATATAATGCTTTCCAAAGCATAAGCGTCTAACGAAAGTTCATTTTACTATCCTTGCATGCTGGCTGCTGCGTTGCATCCGTCTCTGTTTAACGCAACGTATACACAGTGAACGCGAGAAAGCGCGTACCAAACGCAGCGGGCAGAACGCACAACTGCAGAAGCGCTCGTTGCGTCCGTTACGTCAGCTGCGTTACGTCCGTCGCGACGCGTACGCTGCGCTGGACATAAACCACGCTTTATCTTCCGCCGTCTGCATGAAAACGTACGCAAAGAGCTTGCATTTGCATCCGCTGGATGTCAGCCTGGCTTAGCCAATCTCTAGATGTGTGACAAAATTTCGCGTGCCACAAAAACATCATGGCGAGGCTGCATACAGTGCGGCTGTCAATCACCAGTGCGCTGGCGCTGCCAAACCCGAGTTGGCTAGACAGCTGCACCGTACGTAGCACCGCCGTGCTGTGTCGCACGCGAGGCTTTGTCACACATGTAGTGACCCCCTTAGCCCAGCACTGCGCGGCTGGGCGGCATGACGTGAAACGTGGGTGGGCTTGGGACCGGGTGAGATGACTTACCGCGAAGACGCCGAAGAACGGGAACCCTCTCTCCTCCCAGCGGCCCTCCGTTCGCACGCAGAAGTTCACCTGCAGACGCCGCAGGAACTGAGAGAACACCACCACCAGAATGATCGTCCTACAAACAGGTCACCATCATCATAATCATCATATACAGCAGCTCCATCGTAACCAGGGACATCGAGAGCCACAGCCGGGAACGGGGAAACAGAGCCCATCTGAAAATTTATGAATTTTTCTTTCAAAATGGCGCATTCTGGTGCGAAGGCCGGGCCCCCAAACGTCGCGGAACCCGAGGTAACTTACCCCCTACCTCCCCCCCGCCCTCTGGACGGGACTGAGCGTAACATGTATCACTAACACAAGCTGTACGCAAAACCCAACTTTTGGGTTTTATTGTGTTTTAGGATCTTTAAAGGCCCAACTTAAACCTCAGATGAAAAGTCGGTTGGTTGATTCGTCTGAGTTTTTATTTGTTCCCCAGAGCATAGGACAATTTACAAGTTCACATACGGCAGGTTTACACGTTTCAAAAACTTAACAGTAAATTAAATATATCATATTTCACTATTAGCAAACTGTGGTATAAGACAAGAGTGGCTGGTGTACTCACAGGAAGGCAATCCACCAGTTCTTGGAGCAGTAACCGGCGGCGACGTTGAACAACGGCAGGGCCACCAGTGTGATGACCGGCGCAATCGTCAGTGGACCAATATATCTCAGCAACACACTGGCCAGACCGGTTGCACCAATCACCATCTGAACCAGTGACGCCGCCAGCAGCCCGCCCTGCAGCTCGCGCATGCGCAGCCGCCACTCAGCCTCCTCTCCCTCGGAGGATGGACTCGTGACGTCGTCGTCTCCGCTGTAGTTCGCCGGAGACGACATGTTGGAACTGTTCATCTGTGGAACTGCTGCAGTCGTGGACCCTGTATACGGCATCATGTCACACAGGCCAACATGCCAGCCCCGGTACGTGACATTTGGGCGCGACCGTTTGGGCGCCTGGACGTTTAGGCGCTGGGACGTTTGGGTGCCGCCGTTTAGGCGCCGGACGTTTCGGCGCTGTGCTGCTTAAGTGCCGTCTCCATCTTTCTATCTTATCTTGACACAACGTCGTCAGCCATAGTAACAGTCGGTGAAAAATAATGAGGGTGGTGGGTCGATGGGTTTTATACTCCAATCTCATCTATACTGTACCTACACTTAGGGCGTGGCATTTAGGGACCAGTAGTAAGGCCATCCGTTAACGTTTGTTTCAGCGGCTGCATGCCATTAGCTGGCATTGGTCAGTGTGTCTCGGTAGTCAGCCTGCTCTAATTGACACGACTGGTTGCGACTCGTTTCCAGGGATGTGTGACATAGTCCCCATTGTGTGGACATGCGGCTAGGTCTCCTTCAAAGACTGCACAGCACAGTAGGCTTATGCTGCTACGGCAGACGACATGCCAATTTACGATAGCCCGCATTGCCGCCTTCGTGTTTAAACTTTACAGCCTCTCTACACACACGTTTGATGTTAAGTTGTTAATTGGTGTGAACGTGCTGCATGCTGATTGCTAGTTATAAATCTGCTATTTGCAATCACATACTTGCATAGATGTTTATGCACTTGCAGTATTTTACGCAAAACGACCGTTCGTATACACAACGTTTCCCATTTCCATACAGGCACAACACACACATAATAAACTAATAACTAGTTCATTATATGTTAACGGCAACAACGCAACACAGCGCCGACACGGCGGCGCCCAAACGTCTCAGCGCCCAAAGGGTAAGCGCCAAAACGTTCGCGCCCAAATGTCCTGCTCCGTGCCAGCCCATTGACAACATGACATGCGGTCGTCCGCCTAACTACCATTTTGGTGTATAACCAACACCAAGGTCAACTCACCTTCCATCCCTCTGGGGTGGGTAGGTAAATCGAGTACCAGCCTGTTTGGCTGGGGTTAAGGCAGGGCGTGTTCACCTGTGTCGGGTGGCAAGTAACACTGTGATCCCATATGGCAGGTGACGCTCAACAGCTCTGTGAGGGATTTCCTATTAAGAGCTATACACCACCTTTACCTTTACAGTTTTCGTCCACAGCACTGTATTAAAATTAAAGTTCTAAGATGTCGGCAGGAACAGTGGTATGCGGCCTTGACCTCGACGACTTGGCTTTTAGTCACTCGCATAAGAATATGCTCTGTGCAGTGAAAACTGGTACGACATTTAACTCGGAGCAGGACATTTGGGCGCCAATACATCACATTGCCATTAATAAAGTTCGAAAATTACGCATGATATTGGCCAGAGTAGAACGTGCAAATTATGCGAAATTCACCCGCGCATTTACTGAGAAAACAATGGTCTGGTTTATCACTCTTGACGACGACGCACAACAAAGAAATGCGACAACGCACGACGACGACGTACAATGACGTCATGCAACGACGACGACGATCGACAACGATGACTACTAAGTGCAGCAGAAAGGTATTACTACAGAGCCAATAAAAATCGAACTTGCCGGCGTACTTATGATTTGTAAGATTTTAACTCCAATGATATGCAAATTAATTTTAATAACGCGCCAGTAACAAAGCATGGCGTCTAAACGTCCGGCGCCGAAACGTGGCGCTTAAATGTCACGTACCCCATTTAACTGATGACTAGTATCACAGGCAACACTGAAACTCTTTGTTTGTCGTAGCATTTTTATCGTTTGTTATGGTTTGAATACTTACTATGCTTACTTACTTACTTAGCTTTGCAAATTCTGGCCTCAAAAACATCAATTGCGTTACAGGTTTTAAATTTAACGCAAGCAGTTCAGTACAACATCTGGAAAAAAGCCTTCCAACCAATCGCACGGCACCATCATATTTCATGAATACGCATTAACTGTGGACACTAATATCCTACAATTACACATCAATTAATCAACACCACTCATCTGAATTGCTTTAAAACTGAATGTGAATAACCTGCATAATATGAATACATTGTCACAAAAAAACTTAATTACAACAGCGAAGAGAAAAAGTGGCGAAAAGTATGCACGCACAAGAACTCGAACCCGAGCCTTTCGCGCAGCAGATGTGTACAATGCCAGTGGACTGCAAGGGGACCTCAGCAAAGCTGCTTCAATAGCACTGCCCGATAGCCGTGCTATATATAGCCCGCTAGCCGTACTACTGCCGCGTGATTGGTTGGAAAGATATTTTCCAGACGCTGTACAGAACCGCTTTTAACTTAACAATATGACCTATATAAATTTACATTTTACTTACTCACTTACTTACATCGCTAGCGACGCTAGCCAATAGCTGTGACGATGACACCATGCAAACAGCCCGCTGCACAATGTAGTAGCCATAAGCATTATCAGCAGACTGTATAGTACACACGTGTTTAGTAAACATAAACAAAATTATGCCACACATGTGGACATGTGGACCTAACTGAAAAGACTGTGTGAGCAATGACATCAGTTGAATCACTACACTTTATCCCAAAAGCTGCCATTCATTTGTCATTTTTTAGCACCTTTGTCCATGAAACTCCGACCAATTTTATCAAGAAATCTGAGCTAATGCTCATGAGACGCGCGAGAGCTTATAGCAGATCCTGTTCGCAAGTAATCTTGGTCTAAATCTTATCCATTTTGTCACAATTCACTTTTTGCAGCCAAAAATTGCCAAAATCACTAAAAACCAATATTTTTAGGGTTAAATGTCATTTAAGGTCATCGATGTTGACATTTCTAAGAAGCTCGTCACTAGTGCTTGTTATCATAAGCAGCATGTCTGTGCATATATGCAATTATTTTCATGCTAGACAAGCCAACAACGGATAAATAACCACTTCTAAGAAGGGTACCACTCTTTGATACCCGCTTGCGCAACCCTCCTTGAACGTAGAGGGTTCGGATTTGGACTGCTAAAATCTACATTCAATGCTGAAAATTTCATACGCAGGTTGTTTTGGTCTATCTCCAGTCATTTTGGCGCAATTCATTCTTGAAATGCGTGTCGCAGGGCGAAATCATGAAACATTCACTAAAACCCGCTATTTTGGGGGTTCAAGGTCATTCAAGGTCATCGATGTTGATATTTCTAAGAAGCTCGACGCAGATAAGCAGCATGTCTGTGCCTATCTGCAACCATTTTCACATTAGACGAGCCCATAGCGGTAAAATAACGTCTTTTTAGGGGGGGGAGGTGCACCTCTTTTGCCTTTTCATTTGTGGGGACCCCCATCACCCAGTGGCATAAAATTTTGTCACAAAATACTAGATACTGTAAGTATCAATTACATGGTGAAACCCCTAACTCTCTATCTCACCTAGGCTTGAATTGGTACTGGGTCGTGATGGACAGACGGACAGACAGACAGAATTATCATAGCTAATATGCGCTATGAGCATGCTAGCTCTCGGGCACAATAATTTCTGGTGTGCACAACAACATCGTGAAGATACTTAACACAAATGGCTGCATTTTTGCCCACTTTACTTTAATACTGTTGCTACACTACCTTGTGAAATGTAGAAGTGTACATACCGCCACTGACATGTGACGCTGCTGCAGCTGGCACGGGATGACATTGGTCCTGTGCAAACAGCGCTATAGCAGGAACTAAAAAACAGATGGCAGAACCTTGCACGATCGGCAGCCTGCATAATGCATCGTTGCATACACCACCAAATGCATGGCACACTGTACATAAACATGGACTCGTATTGTAACACATACAAAATTTTAACAAAAAGACAGGATGAGAATATAAACATATACTGAAAAAGCCACCTTGATCCAAGAACAACAGGGAATAGCATGAAATTAGCTACTTCCAAATGTCATCATGATTTATGGAAAGTATCATTTAGTGTCAAGTTGTAAGTTTATGGAACAGCTTATCCGACAAAATTGTCTCAGCAGAATTGGTTAATACATTCAAAAGTAGATTCTAGCAAAGTAAAGATGTTCTATTTAATTATAAGGCCTGCATAGAAAGATCTTCAAGCAGAAGTGCATTATTTAATGATGCTATTCCATTCACTTAAAATTTTAAAGTTCTGTGATTACGAACAGGTCATCGGGTAAAATTCTGTTTCAGTATTCTCTAGAGCCTGCTAATAAAATAGCAAAAAAATACTTTTCGACACACACCGTATGATGACTACATCTGGTACTAAGCTACATACCGACAGCCGACAAGACACTGTAGCAGTGTGGCAATGCCAGTGATAAACAGTATTGTGCCCATGATTTCACTCATAGCGACCCAGTCATGACCAATACACAGGACCGACGATACCACCACCGGAAACACCACCATGCTGCTCAACACCGTTATGTAATGCTGGCAGACACACAGGCACATACGGCATTGATGTTACCCGGTCGGCCGGCCAAATTAGTACATTTACAGAACGTATGACAACAAAAGTGGATGTAGGCCCTTCGCTTTCCCAACTGGGTCAGGGCAAAACCACAGTATCTAATGAGGTTATGGACGGAAAAGCCACTGAAATGTGGTTCTTACAGGCCTTTGATCCTCACCACCCACTACAAGGTAATAAAATCAAAAAATGCACCATGTGTCATTTAATCTACAACTGTATTGTGCTACAATGCAAAACAACCACAAACTAGCTTATCTTTTACGACAGCCTACTCAACTCAGTTCAACAAAATGCCTAATGCCTATACTAGGGATCGTGGAATTATGCGATTATGCACGCGCATAATTTTGTGCATAATTGGTGACCTTCCGCATAATTGGGCAGATCCCGCATAATGCAACTAGCTCCGCATAATCTGTCTCATTTATGAATATCGTTTTGTTATACATCAGTAATTTTGCTTATAGTAATGAATGTACGCTATATTCTAACAACAAATACTGTTTCCCGCAAAATTCATCGAATATTCCCTGTTGTTGACTTATTTTTCTTACTTACTACTTGCGACACAACCCCAAAATCGTGACAATATAAATGGCAAGCCTGGGGGCGCCGTGCGTTATCTTGCCTCCGGGCGCTGAAGACGAAGTTACGTCACTGTCAGAAAGTGCTGAGACCGCATAATCTGTCTCATTTATGAATGTCGTTTTGCCAATTGTGTGTAATACAAAGCCGAAAAGGTGTGCATAATGTGCGCATAATTGGCAAAAAGTGCGCGCATAATCTTTAAAATTGTTGCGCATAATTTGCAAAATTTCGGTGCATAATTCCACGTACCCTAGCCTATACGGTATATCACATCTGCATCAGTTTAAAGATCCATGGCCACGGTTAAACTCACTCGCGCAATTTCTGTAGATTTAAATTAGACATTTAACCTTGCATATATAATATGTCGATTTGAGCTTCATAAATATATGAAATTAATGCGTGAATTCAAATGAAATGCAGCATTACGTTACGTTATGCAAAATATTCTAATCTATCAGTGCCCGCAGTGACGTCATGACCCTAGCCCACATAGATCATGAATATTAATGGCTACCCGACAACGTCATCATTCTAGGCTAGGCCATAGCCTATAGTAACGTCACGAATATTAATTTTGGTGACCACGGACCTTTAATGAATGTACAACATTGACATACTGTGAAGATGACACCAGTATTATTTTTCGAAATCGGCCAATTTTATGGAACAGAGTAGAATGCGTTCTATTAAAAATAATAAAATCGGCAGATTTTGCATGACAAATGCCAGATTTTTGTCAGCCGATTTTGTCAGATCACAGTACGGTACAGAAATGACCATAACAGTATAGCAGCAAAATGCAATGAATCAAAAAATGCGCAATCTAAAACATTATGCTACCACTATGATAAGCTCAATAAACATCAGTGCTGCTCCATATGTGAAATTCAAATCCATGACACTGAGGCCAAATGAGACGAACCTGAAATCCGAGCACCACGGAGAGAATCCAAGACGGTGAATCATCGACTCCGTACAGCAGCTCCGAGCGTTCTGATTCCTCGCTCTCTTCTGTGCCTTTGAACGACTCTGTCTCATGAGATCTTGCTTCCTCATCCTCCGGAGATGGGCTACAAACAACATGCACACAGTCGGTGAACAATTCGATATACCAACCTTTTTCACAACTATCTGACACTACCATTAACAACGGACTGGTATAATCTTATTTGTCATCATTTCAAGTTTATCAGGTCAGGTTTTTATTTGTAACTGTTTATAGAAGCTCTGTAATTAAAGGAAATGACAAGCAACAGCGATGGATCCTTAAGACTGATGCATGTACGGTACATTAAAATCAAAAAATAGAAGACAGTACACTACATGGCAGTGATGATAATGTTCTTGATAAGACATGATTGCAAAACGTATGCAATATCAGTAGACACTTAATATACCGTTTCACAGAGCACGACAGCTGTACAGTCAGGTTCAGATGGTTTATATGGCAATGGAAACTGCGTAATACTGCTGACTTTATTGCAGGTAATAGCTAATGCTAGTCTCGCCGCTTATCATGACTACAGCATGAAAGACGGGCAAATTGCCAGTTGCAGCAGTTGGCCTGGATTACTCACTGAACTAGACCTACTTACGCACACGAGGCGTTTGTTTCACAAACCCACTTTCATACCTGACCGTAATATTTTATTTTCTGCGCCAGGAACCCAAAACTCTGCCGTGCGATACCTATGACACCGTTACCGTAGTACGTGACCACGAGGGCAACCGGTTACACGCGCGCGCCAGACACTCAAATACGTCTGTCTGGCGTAAAATTCCACTTCAACTGAGAGTTATGTAGCACTGATCTACGGCAAGCAGTAAGATGTTATTACAACTTACAACAGCGTGACAATTCGATCTAATTTGATGTCCATTATCACAGGATACACACGTGCTTGCACGCTATGGTATACACTATCATTGATACACTAGGCCAGATAGGCTAGCAATGCGTACACATGCAAATAGCGTACACGCTAAGCCAGCGCCGGCCGGGCTTCCCGCGCTCTCATTAACAAACCAGCACACGATTAAGGCTGGGCAAAGTACTCGACTAATCGAGCAACATATATGACCCTTGCGTGCAAGCATACAATATTTATATTTTAAAAAAAATATTTAATAAAAAAACGATACGCAACCATTTATAAATTAACAAATGAAAGCACCGTAATAAAATTGTATAATTTTGTAATAGTTGAAAAAAACAGTGGACACTTTGCATGTCTAAGTTTCTGTTTTCTGACTATTTGCTTGACTTTGATTATATACATTGCAGCGTACAAAATAAATAAAATTTATAATCAAAATCAAGGTATAATTTTAAAAAACAGGCAAAACACTGTTACACAATAAAAACGAGTGAAGCTCATTGAAACGATACGAAGATAGTCCAACGCCAACCTTATGGGTGTTGATAATAACTAACGCAATTTCTACATTCTGCATTCCAAGATAAGTATGCAAAAATGCAGATGTTGCATAATTATACGTGCATTATTGAGTGTGTATAACATTTGCATTAAACAACACAAGTAAAGTACTCATTACACTGATAGAATTTCTTAATATTTTTAAGGTTCAAAACTACTCGTTCAGTAATGGAGTGATACATACATTACTCGGCTCGCACAGCCCTACACACGTAGTAACTGACTAAACTGAGCCATTGGCCTGCGTTCAATGCCGCTATCTCTAGGGCCGGTGCGGCGCCGCCAATGGCTGGGTCGTATGTCGGAGGCGTGTCGCCGTGGAACTTCCGGTGAAATTTTCCACGCAGTTTGCCTTTGCCGCTTGCCCGCATTGATTTTATCGAGCTGTGTGACTAAAATCACCGTTACCATGGGGAGGCAACCGCACCCCACCCGACCCCAGTAGTACCCCACCCGGTCCAAGCACCAATTGCCATAGCGCACAAGCACGCTGCATGCGAGTTCACCCGTCCGTCCGCGTTTTACGGATGCTTTAAGTGCAATAAAATCTCAATAAAACGAAATCTATAATAATTATCGTAACAATTTTCTACACTTTGGCCCGACGTTGCAGTTGATGCCTTTGAACACGCGCTTTGCTATGGGCCAGTTTTTAGCCTTTGGCTGATTGATCAGTCATTCAAATAGTAGTGGTCTAGTGGATCATGCATAAATGCCATACCGGCACGTAGTCGGTACTGCAAGAATAGAAATAAGAAGGCCAGTTGTCGCTAAGATAGCCGACCGTACTGGTTGGCAGTGACGTCAAGCTTAGGTCAACAAGGGTCAGTGATTTCCATCTCATCTGAAACGGCGTATGCCACTTGCTATTGAGATATGACGAGTTTTCGGTTGAAAAACGCACATTTTTCCTACCGCCAGACCGCCTCCATCAGTCCATCTCTAAATTTGAAAATGGGTTTCCTTTGCACTGCATCGCCCAAATTTTGTACGCAGAGAGCCTTGATCAACACAGTCACACAGGGCTAATTATTCGTGCAAAAGTTGGGAAGCACCACAGATATAAAAACCATTTATTTATTTATTCATTTATTTATGTGTCTGTGGGAAGCACAGAGGTTGGGAAGTAAAAAGTTGGTCAGCAGAGTACAACTACATCCGTCAGACCGTGACTGTGAGTGACGACAATCAGATCAAACCAGACGCTCTGGGCTCTACAATAACTGTAGGCTGTAGCGCGTCAAAAACTTTTTTTTAACTTTTAAAACTTAAAAAAACTTCAAAATCTTAAAACTAAAAAATTTTTTAAACCTTTCACGAACGGGCTAACATTTACATTGCATTCGCTGCTGTTACTTATTTCAAATTTCCGCTACATAGTTTGATTTTTACCGTAACGTTTTGTTTTTGTTTTTAACTTCCGTTTGAGAGACAAAGAGGCCAAAAAACAAACAAATATGTTTGTTTCTGATGCATAACTTGACGTGTGGCAAAAGTTTTAATAGCACTGAAATACGAGCGATATTTTGTCGATACCACCGTTTTACGTTTATTACTGTTGTTCACGCAAGACCAGGATCTTATCATCATGGATGATTGGAATCCCAACTTAACGACAGTCATTACGATTAAAACGTTGCTTAGCAGGTTCGTATGTCGTGTTTGTTCAAATTTGGGTAGATATTGTAGTTTAGGCTACTTAGTTTTTTTTAAATTTGGAGACAGTATAAAGTACGGTAATCTTGCAGTTTAACGTATTAAATTTCCAGTTACAGGTCACTAGTCTGAAGGGCCAGTAGTCCGAACTTTCTCACCAGTTAGATTATACAGCGGCCTTGGCACAAATAAGCGTTTTGGTTACGGCGGCAAGAGTCCAATCCACGAGTAGACAACTGGGAATGAAAGTAACTGAAAGTACATAAATTAATGAGAAAAAAGCAATTTGACGAATATACTACTATAAAGTCTCTTAAAACATATCTTTACTCCGCTCCACCATCTCGTTCTAAATTTAGAGGAGTTCCGAAGGAATATTTTCTCTGCCTCTTCGCATTTATACAACAAGGCACCCGAGCCCACTTTCTAGTTATGAATGAGAAGATTAGAGTAATTAGAGTGATTTCCGACAAATAAAGGTAGTCCTCATAGAGTGAAAGTATTTGTCATTCTTACATCCACCGTTCCCACCTCTATTTTGTTTCTGCTGGAACTCATCATCGTAGTGAACCTTCGTCCAACACGAACCCACCCCTACCGTGGGCAATCATCTAACTTCCTCTAACGAAGTAGACCCAGATACCCATGGGAAAATAGATGTAGCTGACCGAGGAAAGAAAGACTTGGAGAGTTACAGAAGTGACAAAATGGCGATAGAATATGCTGTTGTGTGCGACTGCAAGAATGAGCAGATTGGTGACGTTAGTCATTTTTATGCATTTTTATGTACAAAAACTACGAACTGTTCATTTGCATTTGTTTAGTAATTTTTCATCACTTATACTTGGGTGCTGATGTTCATTGTAACTGTTTAACTTTTGTTCTGTCCCTGTGTGTCTCTTTTTTGTCTTTTGCATTCCATGTTTTGTACTTGTTGCGAATAGAGCGTTCATAATTTTCATGCAATTGTAATTAATTACGGGAGTTGTAATTAGTAATTTGATTAACACGTAGTCAATTAATTAATGCTTACTTTTTGCAGTCGTGTAAAAATGTCAAAAAAGTGACAAAAGTAAAGAAGCATTTTATATTATTAAGCTTACGTTGGAGATGCAATTATCAATTATGTAGTTGATGTTACAAAATTCTGTGAACCCTTCCATAAGCAAAATCATTGCTACCAAACCGTGCACAATTTGGCATGCTTTAACATAAATTCTGACTTTGATCACAATAGCCTGTTTGCGATATTGCCAAACGTTCTAGATTCTGAAAAGCTTTCAGTGTCAGACAATTACACATCAAAGATCATCACTGTGCGTAAAAGTTAATGTGATATCATTATGGCCACGTGACGTGTGTTGATTACTTTTTTGTCAGTTGCAAAATTTGCATTCGTACTGATCTACTTGTGTTTTAGTTTATTAAAAAACTCGACTGGACTCCCACCGAAGTAAGAGACGCATTCATGCTCAGACCATTGGAAATTCAAACTGCAGACAAAATTCGGACTATTGCCCCTTTGGACTAGTAAACTGTCCCCAAATTCCTAAGTATATATACAAGCCGTATAGGAATCTTATAATGAAAACCTGTTAGGAATGAACGAGTCTATTGTGGCGGACTGGCGGTACTTAACGCTCAAAATTGACTAGTAGGGTGGTAAAAAGATATATATGATAAACTGCGTATTTCATCGGTACGTGACATTATGGTGCCGCCATTTCGTCAAGACTGTTACGGCGCCACTGATACAGCTCTTGGATGATTTGGCACTAGGACAATACGGCACCAGTGTTATGATGCTGGAGATTACAGTGTGTGTCATAGAACAATGAGAGCGGGCTGCTTGTGAATCAACGCGAACCTTTCATCAATTGTACTTTTTCTGCCATTTCGGTGTATGCAGGACTAACATCTGCATTTCTCTTGCTAATTTCGTATCCAAATCTATGCCTCACCCACCCCCTTAAGTTAATTGACCAACCACATATGACCACTTAATTGACAGGTGGCGTGACTTCTTGGTGCTAAGGGAGGTTGAACATCTTCAGATTCATGGGCCGCCCACTGTCGTTGTTTGGCACCGTAATGCTGGCTCCATATTGTCCTTGTGCCATAATGGTAAGTGCCGCACTGCAATGGGAGTGCTATATAATGTACTGCTTTGTATAAGAGTCTATGTTTAGCATTTATTGTGTATTTGGTTGTATTGTTAAGTGTAAGTAGTCTGGAAGTGAAGACAGGAGCTGCTAGTAATGATATCACTGAGTGTTTACATTGTGACAAGCCAACTATTGGTATGTTTGGTTATTCTTTGCAGTTTTACATTTCCTGTAGCTGCTATACTCTCATCAACTGTTCTTAGTGCTTTCAGAATCTCATCCTATCCTTATCTTGTGCATTTTTGTTATTGAGCAGTTTTTTCCAAAGTCCATAGGTCTATGTTCTGTATCTGTTTTTTACTTGATATTTTAAACGTTTTTTTCCAGCAAACAAGTTGACTGTAAGTAATTTTACTTACATACCAAACTGCAATTTTGGTTCTTCAGTTCTCTCTGAGTGTGTGTGTAACTGTCTAGTTTATGTTTAGCAAGCTGAGGCTCTGCAGTGTCCTGCTCGATAACTTGCTTCACTTGCTGGCTCGTTACTTGTTTGTTGTCAGAAGCTGATGATAAAGCAGGCAGAAGTCAGTTGGTGGAGTGGTGTAGTGGTATCACATTGAGTCGAATCAGTAAGGTATTTTACGGTGGGCCCAGTTAGTACTTGGATAAGTGCAGGCATACCATTTCAGTACGAAGCCAGCCTCCTAGGTCGACTCAGCCTTCTACCCTTTGTGTGATGGCAAAACGAGTATCAGTTTTTGGGCTGAGTAGTAATAAATTGACAATGGTGAGTGTAGTACTGTAGCTGCCAGTTTAGGCAGATCTGAGGCTCAGGCTGACTGGCTTGGTTTATAAGTGGGTTGCTGTTCTTTGCTCGTGCTGCTCTTACTAAATGAACTGGTTACACTCTTGCAGTAGCAGTTCACTGCTACGATGACAGCATCATAAACACTGTTGTGGCTATTACTATTATTATTGTTATAACTGTTATGTGATTTGTTTTTGGAAGTACAGTGTGATTTATCGTTTAAACTATGCCAACTTAATATGCCAAAGTAATAGGTTGATGGCCATTTACTGGTATCAGAGTTAATGCGTTGATGCAAAGCTGTCCAGAGGACTGCCATGACAAAGGAAGCTTGCTTGTGTCTTATTGCTTAAGGACGTTGTCTGAATGTCTGACACAACTGACACAAACTAGTTTGTATGTTGTGCAGATGCAGAAAGTTGTTTTAAGGTGAAGATTGAACCTGACAGTGATTCTATGATAAACTATCCACATGTTGACATGCCAACTATAGGTATTTTTCATTTTATTAATTTGCCCGGAAACGTTAGTTTTTGGAGCAGACTGCTTTTTTTGCCGCAGATGTTTTTGACGTGCTACAGCTAATGCTATAGGCGTCTTTGTCTTGATTGGTTATCTATCCATTGTCATCTTCTCTCTGTCACAGATGTATTGTGGCTTAACGATGTGAGATAGGGCCTAGGTTGCTATTGATCACTAATATAAAGTCGCATATTGGCTTTCTAATGACATGAAAATTATTGACCTTGGATGATCTGGAAGGGTCATAATGCACTATGGTATGCCAATCGTGCAGTATTGTGGCTAAACAGTAAGTTGTAGTTGGTTGGTGATGGTACCATTGGATAGGGTGCTGGCAACTCCCCATATCTCTGCACTGGTTCGAGTTATCAGTAATTGGAATAGCAAGTGATCAACTACATTGTACAATCTCTCTCCTTTTGGGTGAAAAAAATGTTGAACTTTGGTCCACCAATAAAAGTAAGTTTTACTGTCTCATTCTGACCCACCCAAAGTCAACAGTGCATGTACTGCCTGTATCTGTTGGCTAATGTGACTGTGTTCAGTCTGCATGAACTTGCTAAGAGTGGCATTTCAGCCCTCTTCATTGTTCCCCCAATTGGACCTATGGCACCAGGCAGATTCACGTTGGGCTCTATCTGAAAGGTAAAAGGTAAAGGTAAAGGTTGTCAATTTGTATAGCGCATCATCGTGTATACACACCTCTAATGCGCTTTTCGTCACCAACCAGAGCCGTCGATCGCACACTCACAGCCGCCGCGTGCAGCCTGCAAACACAGGCTGGCGCACCGGCCGGCCAGGCAGCCCAGTCAGCTGTACAAAGGTCCCCACTTTTCGTAACCCATATAATGGGTTACTACTCATTTAACCGACCCCAGAGGGATGGCAGGCTGAGTTGGCCTTGTTGGTTCATCATCATCATCATCGACAACCGTGGGCTCAATGCCCGTTGGTGTCTGACGCCATTCTTACTATCGCTGCCCACCGCTGCCTATCTAGGGCAGCGTGGCTTAACTCCTGCAGGG
>Ga0056128_1002511_pt1 | contig 21837 bp, 9 predicted proteins | sample WorMetLIZISLAND2_FD_71113 | JGI IMG/M metagenome (GOLD analysis project Ga0056128, IMG submission 71113) | Marine gutless worms symbiont microbial communities from Max Planck institute for Marine Microbiology, Germany - Olavius geniculatus... ... | reverse complement strand
ACTTTAGCACTAAGTAGTTAACATTGACTGTCTTGAGTCTTGACTTAGTGTAGTAAATATTCGTTGTTCTGAAATTTCTTCGTTTGCATTAGCACAGCACCTCGAAATAACGTCTGTGTGACCCGTGAATTTCCGAAACTCTTTCCGTGAATTTTCCGTGAAATTTGACACATTTTTAAAATTCTGCCGTGAAATCATGCATTTTTTCCCGTGAATTCGGTTGGTCCCTACTCATGGTGGCCACTCTCCAGTCATGATCAAATTCCCTGACTTTTCCAGACATTTTAAGGGAACATAGATAGAATATCGCCCCTCGCAACAGTAGCGATATGACGTCTATTGGCAACAATTTTAATTATTTTCCAGAAAATTAACTGACCAAATTTAGTGCAGTTTAAACAATAAAGACAAACAAAAGTGGCTTACTGCCACTGCAAATTTAAAAGTATGGGAGTACAAGTATGTGAGCGAAGCGAGCAGAAAAAAAATGGAGTTGAATGCAAATATTCAATTAGTAATGAACAGTTTTGAGACACTTTTCCCTGACAGGATTTTTTCCCTGACATTTCCCTGACTGTTAACATAATCCCTGAGATTTCCCTGACATGTTTTAAATTCCCTGACATTTCCAGGTTTTCCAGACAAGTGATCACCCTGATTACTATTTCACCCACAGGCATTATGCGTAGCCAGCACAGCCACAAGTAGTAAGTTCAAAAAACCGAGGTAAATGACTAAGTGGGTGTGGCAGAATGTTATATTTTGGTTCCTGTGTTGAAAGACCGAGCAAAAACCTGAACAGTAATCTGCATGAATCATACCAATCTATTCTGAATTAATCTTTTAAGCAAATATAAGCTAATATGTTTTCCCATGAAGTGCTAAATTTTGGGTTTTAAAAATTTATGTTGATCAGTTGTCAAGAAACTGCAATTAATCTAGTGAAACATCTATTGAGCCATCCTGTACATCAACAACAAACATAACAACACTACCTACCTCTTGGATCCATGCTTTTCATCCAAGAACAACCTAGACAGCAGAACAAACAGACATGTATGTGTCAGTCAGTAAACTATGGACGACTTCGCTTTGTGACTTAAGACTTTCGCTGAGCCTAAACTTCGGTTTAAGTACCTACTTAGACCAAAGTTTAGCCGAACTAACCTGGCTTAAGTTGGTTCAATTTACATAAAAAAGATAGCTTTAGCCCTTAGAGCTAAACTTTCACTGAACCTGAATCCACTTCAACTTTTGACTTAAGCTGAGTGAAAAGAAGGCAACTATTTACAATCCTTTGGTAAATTAAAGCAGTCTGGTATCAAAAATAAACACCATAATGGTCTAAGTACATATTTTAGCATTTAGCTTTAGCTTTGGCTTAGCAAAAGTCTACGTCACAAGGCTCAAAAAGTGAAGTCGCCTACTGTGTCCAATGTCCATTGTCTGAGCACTGTGTAATAAACTAATGAACAGTGGACACCAAACTTGACAAATTTCTCACATCTGTGCACAATGCTGCCATCTAATGCTAATAAATCAACTAATTACCGGTATTTCACTGGGGAACATAAATCAACCAATATAAGTACGGTGGCAACAAATTGTGGTAGCACTGCAAATCCACCACCATGCAGATACTGATACAATACTGACAGTCAAACTCTCCTGGATTTTAATTTCGCATTTTCAGTTCTCATGGTGCCAACTGCATTCGCTGTATCCAAATCACTTGAGTATCTAAGCTAATCCACTGTACATTGCTTATTTGAACCACTAGCATCCTGTATGCAACATGTCTAACAAATAAAACAATCAGTATCTCACACCACAGCAGCAACACTATGATAGCACACTATGATAGTAAGATGAATTACCAATCTACAACACTTTGACCCAAGCTCTGGCAAATAGCCATTTCTAACGAATCCAGCCAAACTTGGCTCACAAAGTGACCACTTTCCAGACCAAACAAAATTCCAACTTTTCCAGTAGGGCAAACAAAAATTTATCAATATACTGTTTAACACCACTGTTAACAGTCATTGCTTGTGCACTGAAGTAGTTCGCCGCATTAGGGCTGTCCAGTTTTGAATAATTTATTACTGAAGTGCACTTTCCGAACTAAGTTATAATGTACTAGTGAAACAATTCATAACATTTTTTATTTTCCTAGGGAGGGGACATTCCCCCCAGACCCTACCCTCATTTTGTTGTGAAAGGTAGTAATTTTGATAGCAGATGTGCATAACTGTGCATAGATCATTGATCCCGTAAAAGTTCGGGATGAGTGAAGATGACGGGAACTATTCATTACTATGGGTAGTTTGCGATCAGCTTTTCCAGTGATTGCGAAGCTAAATAACTGACAGAATACGGCACTGTGATGAACAAACCTGCAAGAAACATATTCCGCTTGTTTTTCAATCGAATTTGTCATACAACGATTAAACGAGTGAACTTTGGATCGAAAATTGTTAAAATCCGCCATCATTCACTGTAGCGAAGCGCAATGATATCTCGTGTGCACTAAAGTAGATCGTCACATTAGGGCTGTGCTGTTTTGAATAATTTATTACTGAAGTGCACTTTCCAAACCAAGTTATTATGTTCTAGTGAAACAATTCATCAAATTTTTATTTTCCTGCGGAGGGGATGTTGCCCCCTCCTCAGACCTCACCCCCATTTTGTGGTAAAGGTAGTAATTTTGATAGCAGTTGTGCCTAACTGTGCATAGATAACTGATCCCGTAAAGTTCTTTCAGCCATAGGCAAATGGTTGCGTCAAGTGTAGTTCGCGGAAACAAGCATTAAATGTATACTAAATAGCATATTAGTAATTAAACTAACAGAGAAATATAATGACAAAGTGAACTGTGTTAACAATACATAAAAATGTGCACTGAATGGCATGCAAACGTGCAAGTTAAGTGAAACTTTTTTGCACGACTACACATAACGGTGGATCGGTTTGTTTGTTCCCGTCTTCTTCACTCTATCCCAGTTAAGCCCATTTTTTTACCTCAACACCAGTCAGAGAGATATGCCAAACGACTAAATTGAACTTACATGACGACTTGGAAGTTTGACTAGATTCTTCAGAAGACACGGCAGGCCCACGAAGCCCCTCCACACCGGCCCCTGCAACAAACTCGCCTGCCGCCGGCACTTTCTCGAAACCGTTGTCGAAATTGCTGTCCGCCATCACGAAGCAACTGGCAAAAAATGTTGTAAACGACCTAGCAGACAAGTTTTGCAAAATTCACAACACAAACACACAGAAAAACAAATCCAAAATGGCGTCCTAGAAATAGCTTAAATAAATTGTTTAAAAATTATTTACTTAACATTTTGTTATAAATTTACTCTTTATTTACGCTTATTATTTCTACATATAAGTATAATTTTTACACAAGTTTTTTCTTGTATGTTTATTTTAAAATAAAATTGGCTCAGACACTGTGGTCACGTGATGTAAACATGTAAACAACACGAATGGGCGTGGCATGTTTACTGTTTATGACAGTTGTTACATGCTGTTTCGTTCAAATTGTTGCCGTGGTGCAAGTGATATAGTATAAATTTGTATTACTTTAGTGACTTCGCGTATTGGAAGCATTATGGCAGACGGAGGTCTTCATTTTATTGACGTGACAGTGAGACCATGTCAATATATTGAAAATGTCATTAGCGGTTCATGGTCCAGTCTACAGGAGGGCTTGAAGACTGGTAACGGGAAGGTTATTCACGCATTCAAGGTAATAGTATTTATAAATGCAAATTAAATTATCGTAACGCATGTCTTGTAAGTGAAAATGCGTGTTAAAATGCATGCCACGAATGCAGCTATTTTGCAGTCATATAGTCTGCTATCATATGCCACTAGCTAACTTTGGTTTTTAGTTTAACATAGATAGTTTTTGGTATAATTTGTATGTTAGTTTGGCTGTTATGCAATAATTTTGTTAGGCACTTTTTCAGGACTGTCTGTTTGTTTGTTTCTTTGTTGACGGCCATACGTCCCAAATGTCTATTCACTATCCTCAGCACTGATACAATCATAAAAATCACCGTGTCTAGATTCACTTCGATCGTCACACTCGAATCATCTCTCTCGTCTGTGTTACACTATCAGTCACTCACTACGTCCTCCACCGTATTGACCTCGCTGGTAGAACAATGCTGTATTAAATCTATACTCTTGTAGTAACTTTACAAGACACGTCCTGACTGTTGTATAAACTTAAAGGTGCTGCACAATATTGTCCGACAATTCGATGTTAATAGATTACTGTTAACAGCAGGCGCTAACAGTAGAGGTACCGTAATTCTGCCCTTTTCCGAGTTTTCACTGTTATTCAAAACATCCATAATCGCTGACTTGAGTTTCTGGCAGGGTTTTTAATAGGAGACATTTGGGTGTAAATACGCCCAAAAATTTCAGCCCATATGCCCAATGAAATCCACTCACCTACCAGGTCATTGACTTTGATCCTTGCCTTTCACCCTGCCAGGAAATCATTCAAGTAAAGTAGGACTGTCTAGCATAAGCCAGTATGGTCGGCCTGCCGTAGCGACAGCTGGGCTGCTTGTATAATGTTGTTACTACTGAAGCATCAAAGTATTATCAATTTGGAAATGAATATTTCGTGTTAAGTGTAAAATTTATAATTGATTAATTTTGTAGGTCATTGGGGAAAACCATCTTGTTGCTGGTGAGTATATTCATCGGTATTTATATTGCTTATTAATTGCAGTGTAATGTTTCAGACACAATTATCAGTGTGCATTTTCCCTATAATTTGGTTAAGAAAAGCTTAACTTCATTATGATATAAGCCACTAAGGCAGTTGTTTATTTATATAGATATATGTTGTATGTATTATACTGTTTAGTCAGAAGACAGATGAACAGTACAACTTAGCATAGAATGGAAATTATGGATAGTAAGTAAAGTGACTGTTGTTTTCAGTGCTGAATGGAGGCATAGAGGCTGCTGTTTCATCTCTGAACGCTGCCCACGGAGAAAATGTGGAAATTAAATGCATTCCACTGAGAACTTACGAAGGTTTTGCTAAAAGTGTGCTGGGAGTTGAGGACTCACTAACTCAACTTGTGCCTGTGAAGCTGGGCTCAAATAAATGCATTTACATGCTGCATTTTGTCGTTGAGTACAGAGGTTAGTCTTTGAAGTTTACTGTCAGTTTCAGTGTCTCATTTGTGAGAGGTTTGGTAAATTGATATTTTAAAATTAAATTTACCTATTGTTTAGTCATGTCTAAATTAATCTCAATATATTAATTATAAAATTAAATTTACTTATTGTTCAGTCAAGGTGTGAATACCTTTTCATTCTCACCTGCTGGTACTGATGACACTTATTTTTATTTAAGCAAAAATAGTTTTTTAATGTTATTTGTTACAAAGGTGGTCAAGGTGATCAAAAGCTCACAGTGTGATTATTGTGTAGTGCTATAACAATATCAGTAATATTTTGCATTTTTCAGTGATTTTTGTCAGAACTCGCTGAACACATCTGAGTAACTGCTGATCTGTGCTAAGACTTTAGTACATACCTCATCTGGCAGTTTCTAGCTCTGTCTGCTGCCAGTTTTTTGCCTTCTTTTCAGTTATGCTGCATCAGGCAGTGCTCGTAATTACACTATATACCAATCTGCAACTGGTAAGTACGAGTGGGATGCGTTCGGTAATGCTGACCTATGTACCGCCTGAAAGTAGGCTCAAAACTGCTAGAATACATGTATCGATGGGCTAAATGTCACTAATATACAGATAATCAGTAGTCTGGTTGAAGATAATGCATCTAACAAACTTCTGAAATTTTTTTAACCATCTTTTGCCACGAAATAACGGTCAAACGGAACAATTCGTCAGCTGCAGCCGCCAGTGCAAAGATCAAGGTCGCGAAATCAGAATTATCGTCTTGCTGTTGAAAGCGACGAGTTTTCGAGTAGTAAATACGAGTAGGAAGTAAACCAAACAGGATTGATGACTCAGAAGGTCGTACTTGGTACTTACGACCACTACAGAACGCAGCATTAGTGTCTGTGTCCTTCAGGTATTATCTAATGATGTCCATCCAGTTTTCCTTTGGCCATCCAAGCTTTCCCCTAAAACCTCTTAGAACCAACTTGTGGCTTTTTGAGCTATTCCGGAGTCCTGCATTTTTGAGACCCGATGTCCCAACCAGCTCAGTATTTATTCTTTAATTTTATGCAATCTGATTTCTGTAACCCATTGACAGCAAATCTTAACACCTTATGTTATAGTGATGACCCATTGTGCAGCTGGACTATTTTTTGTGCAGCTTTGACTAGGTCTATACTAGGTCTAATTTGAGTACAGCATTGTCGTCATCTTTTTAAAAATAGTTTATTGATTTAATTTTGTAGGCTTCTACGATATAAACTTTTAGGCCTAATTTGTGTACAGTGCATCATCGTCGTCACATTTTCTACGTCATATTAGTTTGGGAAAGATGGCAACAATCATTTTGATATTTTTAGACATTTGTGTAGTGTTTTGATGACTAAAAAACACTTAGTAGCAATGAAGTAAATTATATTTGGCTACTTTTTTGGTATTAATTGATTAAAACGCCACAATTAAATCCTAGATGGTATTATGGTCTCTTGTTGTAAATGAGTGTCTGCTGACCAAGTTGGATAGAGGCATTGTTAGACTTCACTATTGTCACGTGGCTTGGCAGTCAATGCAAATGATAGAAGAAGAACAATGATTTTCTTATTATTATTATTGGTGTTTGACTCATCTCTCTGTAACTGTCCCAAAATGCGAACTTGCTGTGATTTTCCATGATTTTAGTTTCTATGATGCATTCAAAATGCAATGGCGAAACACAGTACCAAGAAGCTTTTTATAATTTAAGTTTTTAGAGCTTACTGTTTATCGACTTGCCTTGATTTATAATGCTCTTTTTTTGCTTAAATTCATAGACTTTTAATTAAGCCGCATTACAGTCAGTGATTAAGGTGTTAGTGTTAATCATCGTTTGATTGTCTCACAGGAATGACAGCCACAGAGCTGGTTGGAACATGGAAGCGTGAAGCTGAAAAGGCTCTCGGCTTGCGTTACTCCGGTGACCTTGAACTTTCACTCTACAAGGTCGTTGCTCAACGAGAGGTCAGTTTTAATTTTGCTTCTGTTCTTTATTAGTAGCAAATGTTTTTTTTATTTAATGTTATATGATCTTTTGTTGTTTTATTAGAAGTGATTATTATATTATTTGTTTCTGATTAAACTCATCAGTAACAGTTTTTCTGACATATTACTACTAAACGTTGTATTTTATTAATGGCTTTTTTATTCTGCATATTTCATACTGGCATAATTTAGCCTGCTGGCTGCAGTACTGTAATAAACTTTGATTTTTAGTTTGATTTGATTTGTAACATGATTGGACCACCATTATGCTGTTAAACCATGAATTTCTTGTAATATGTGCAATCTTATACACATTTTAAGATCAATTCGTTATTGTTATTGCACATAAAGGGTGGGTGAAAAAACTGGATTGTTACTGAGCTTTGATAACTTAGCGATAAAACTTTGTGAATAAAAATTGAGTTAGTTTGGTGTGTTACTGACAAATATTTGTGTTTCTACCACTAACTGTCGTTAAAATAGTCCAGTTTTTTGGCCCATTGTGACTCTGTACCATACGAAGCAGATGTACATGTGGTGCACAACACTGTGCATGGTTGTTCAGGTTATCGGTTTTATAACAGCTCCAGATGGGGAGATCATGGACGATATTTCGTTCACGTTGCCTTTGATGAGGGAAATTGGCGACCAGGTGCACATCACCACAAGAGTCTTGCAGCCACTTCACTGACATTCTGTCCTGCCTCTGTGATGTTGCTCTGCTGTGCTTTTTAGTAGCTTGCTGGCAACAGTGCCATTAGATAGTAATACACGTTCAGTGAAGAACGAACAGCGCCATACAATGTAGTGTTAAAAAGTGGCGTAGAGCAAAATCTGGAATTTTTTTTATCAATACTGCATTGAGAATTATTTTAAATTTGTATTTCTCACCTTCTGAGAAACTATTGCAAAATAAAATCCTTCTTTTACATGGATTCTTGTATACTTGTGGGGGACACGTTTCTTCTCCGGAAAGCGGGGTGCTGTACCTTCCAATTTCCCCAATTCATTAGACTCCAACTATGCACACTTGGAATTTTTTTCTTCTTTTCTAGTTTGTGGCATTGAGAAATATAACACACAAATTCCCATTTTTGTTAGAAAAAAATGAAACTATTCATGTTGAGGCCATGTATTGACGTTTAGATATTTTATGTGTGCCATAGTTGGGAAGTTTTGCACGTAAATTGTTAATTTTGAGTAAGGTTTGAACCAAAGATGAATTCCGTTATGTATGTGTAGTTTTCTACATTGTGTCTCAAAAAAGTATCCCCGACATTTTCGACTGTAACTTGAAAACCAATTATCGGATTTTAATAATTTAATAAAATCTGATAATTGGTTTTCAAGTTACAATCGAAAATGTTGGGGATACTTTTTTGAGACACAGTGTACATTACACTTGACTGTGTGTATATGCTATTTAGCAGAATCTTGCTTTATTTCTTGCTGTTAGCTTTGATCATTGCATAGTAGACAATTATGCTTTAGATTAGTGAAATGAGATTTTTTTTGGCTGCATATGGGTTTTTTTGCAGCATTTGTAACTTGTATGTGTTTCCAGTTTTGACATCATATACTGTTATCCAAGATTAGATACTGGTTGATCGTCTTATTTGTAGCTGTGTATTGCAGCTAATAATTATTGTAAATGAAGTATGATATTGATGAGGAGAATATAAGAAGCTAAAATAATGTAAAAACATAGTAATATATTAATAGCTATACAGAGATGTATATGAATCACTATGGCAATGAAGTAAAAACGTTGGTTGCTATTGAGAAGAGAGTGCATGTTGAATGTTGACCAATGAATATATCAGTTGTTGGTCGATTTTTTCTGACCAAGACATAAATTCCAGAGATTGAAATTCCACACAGTTTGAAGTGCTCTTGTAAGTCTGTTGAGTCTATTGAGACGTAAGCTTTTCATTTAATTGTAATTTGCACATGTGCAGAAAACACTGCTTATTACATCGTCCGAAGGAGTAATTTGTTGATAGTCACATTACTGTGCAGCATCATTATTTTTTTGCTATATTTCTGTTTCTTGACAATTTTTGGGGGGGCAACTTTGACAGTAAAAGTGCACTTATTGTCATTATTATAATAACTTTTACTACTGTCAGTTCACTGCTTGTTGTTGATCTTTGTAATTTTCCACACAAATACTCTGTTGTTGTTGTACTATTCGCAGAGTTGCAACTGCTTTTTCACGGTCGCAGAAAAAATGCAATTAACACAATTTATTGTGTTTTCTTTTTAATAAAATTTAGTTACATTAAGACCTTATGAAATTTCCTTGCTCATATTGTTCTGTCATTAGACATCTGAAGGAGTTATTCCATTTTGAATTCAAAAGTTGAACAATGCATTTAAACCTGCAAATTGTTGCACCACACATAAGCCCATATGCACTGTGTCTCAAACAACATTCCCGTCATTTTCGATTGTCACTTGAAAACCAGTTATCAGATTTTGACAATTTTTGGTGCTAATATTCTGGACACAACTTGCCATCAAATGACCATTCAGTTTCCCACCTCACCCACTATCCGCTTCTGCACTACCTAGGGAAAGCAGATCAAGCAAAATATACCTTGAAATACACAGAAAACCTGAAAAAACATCTCTGACATAATCGACTGTAACTCGAAGAAAGACTGGCAGATTTTAATAATTTTTGGCAAAAATACTTCTGATACAACTGGCTATTAAATCATTGTTCAAGTTCCCACCACACTAACGTCTGCTTCTGCACTACCTGGGGAAAGCAGACCAAGCATAATATGTGTTGAAATGAATGGAAAAAAAACGTCAATAAATTCTATCTATCCAAATCTGTTGGCCCCAACAGCCAGTTTATTACAAAATTTGACGGTCATGCAGCAGTTAACGACCAGATAACGTCCAGGAATGTTTATAAACTCAGGAAGTGACTGGTAAAGCCTGGATTGGTATAACGCACTTACCGATACTGATGTCAATGAATAGAGAAAACATCTCTATGCTTATCTTTGCACAGTGGGCCAGCATTTCAAGCAGTTTTACAGTATGCAGTTGAAAAATGGACAACTGGATAAAATGTACACCAAAAAGTCAGAAATGAGAACAAAATGTGTTTTATATGTTAAGTAAGTAATCATACCACATTGAATAAAAAAGTAATATTTTGTTAGTTCTGCTATCCCCAGGTAGTGCAAAAGCAGACATTAAGTGAGATGGGAAAATGGTCATTTAATGGCCAGTTGTCTCACGAATATTCAAACCAGAAATTTTAAAAATCTGTTTATCCTTATTAAAGTTACAGTCGAAAACGTCAGGGATGTTTTTTTGAGACACAGTGTAGAATGCTAGTACGGTATATGTAAAACTATACTTTTATCCATATTCTTATTATCACACATCAGCAAATTGTTTAAAATAATTTATTTTCTAACATTTATTGACAGTCATGTCATAATAACAGTGCTGTACATGAATTTATTACACTTTTGTTATATAACAATAGCAGTGTCATCAACTTATTTAGGTGAACTGCAATAACCAATAACATCATTCCTGACAGTATTTCTGTCTGCGATAAATGACAACCAGGGTCACTCATGATGATAGCTAAGCTAAACGAAAATGGAATGAATATATGACATCAGCACACAATGCAATATTGCTTCCAATTTACGGTTAACTGGTCACACCATAAAATACTTCAAGGTCGCTCGGTCCTCGGAAAAAAACTTCTGGCAATTGTTTGAGTAGCAAGTGTTAGAAACGTCACAAATCTGTGTGGATCAGATAAAAATCACAAAGTAGAAATACATCACAGAATATATCGCACAGCTGCAAACTTCAGCCTATGATCACATACATAGAGCGTGCAGCCAAAAAAGTAGCCCCTTAAAGTTTTTCTCTTGTTTTCTCAGCAACCATTTGGGGTTTTAATTCAAAATTTTACAGCTTTATTTAATGAAACCTATATATAACTGCCAAGTAAAATGTGATTCTGTTGAAAAATGATGAAGTTTCAGATTTTTCACATAACTGCATACTGATTTTTCAGCATTAAAAATGTTGAAGCTAAAAATGCTATTTAATTTTCAAAAAACGGTTACCCTGTTAGTGCTGATGACGTCACAGTGACGTTTTGATAAAGAGTAATTTATTTTGTTTATAAATTATCACTTGATTACCATTCTTTTAAAGCAATCGCCGGCTGCCCACAGGGTTCATCTTCCAACAGGATGGCGTGCCAGCACACACAGCATGCAGTGCACAGAACGGGCTGCAGGCCAACTGTCCAGATTTCATCACAGGACCAGTGGCCTCCAAATTTGCTGAATATAAACCCAATGGACTATCACTTGTGGGGTGCAATGTTGGAGGCTTACAGCAAGCTTAAATAAAAGCTGAAAACAATCGCCAAAGTCAAGGAAGCGCTTCAGGTTATCTGGGGCTACCAGCCACAAGAACTGATTGACAAGGCTGTGAAAGACTTATCAAAGTAAGCAACTGAAGGCTTGTGTTGGAGCTTGGAGCTGGACACTTTGAACATTCACACTGACAATGAAATTCTGGCATCTGATCATTAGTCAACCGTATTGTTTCAACAATGTTATTGCATTGGTGTTGTAGCTTGAACATTTTTTAATGTCAAAATATTGGTAGGCGGTCATGTTAAAAAATCCATAACTTTGTCGTTTTCCAACAGAATCACATTTTACTTGACAGTTAGATGTAGAAGGTTTTAGTTAATAATGCTGTAAAATTTCAAATTAAAATTCCAAATGGTTGGTTCCTGAGAAAACAGTGAAAAACTTAAGTGGGCTACTTTTTGGCTGCTCCCTGTAGTACGTGGTGCAGCCAGACTATGTTTTCTGGTGGGGGCAACATGTAGCTAGGCCCAGAGCCAGAGGCCAATCCTGAAAGACCAGGAATGGCGAGTCTGGTACTTGTGGAGGAAGGCAGATGGAGAAATTCTAAATTGCGTAACAGTGGAAGCTATCCTGGGTTAGAATGTACCTAGTTATGTGGCATCTAATTGCGAAACAATCATGCAAGTAACATTTTAAATCAGACGTCTGTTCACAACACAAAATTCAAGCAGAGCATCAAACATAAAATTGAATGTGCAGCATTTCACAGCCTGCAGTTTCACTGTTTCACCACGTTTCACTTGGGGCCAATACTCCACGTTTATGACTTTCAAAATGTTCAAAGTAAGCTTAGTAAGCTAAAGGGTTCTGCTTCTAGCAGAATTTCAACTGAAAGTTAGCAGGATCTGAGTGCATCTGCTCAGTGGCTACATCACTGGACACAACGATACTTATTATTTTCATTATTATCAATAGCACATTCGTGTAGTAATTAAAGTTATTTCTACCACAATGCTTGGACTGCTAGGCATATACTGGAAATCTGAATAGTTCCTGTCATCCTGCCATTTTCCCTGCAGTTGAGTCCAAGAAGTCCGGCCAGATCAGACTGATGCTCTGATGTGGAAATCAGAATTGGTTCCACGCGTGGAGCACCGTTGAATCATGTGGAGACAGCAGCATCGTCAGAAATGATTGATGACGTCGTACCTCATTGCAAAGTCAAAGTCCTTGAAGCTCACACGACCGTCGCCATCTCGGTCAAGTTCACTGCACAGCAGAAAAAAAACATCAAGTTTTCAATAAAAACAACAACAAGTGTGACACAAATGCCTAATTCAGTGACACAACAGTGCTAGCACACACTGCACATCACAAATGCATAGCAAAACACAGTGTGGCCCAACCAAAGTAAGACCACAAATTTTTGTCCTAACTGCATTCTGAGATATTTTCAAAATTTTTTGCTAAAGCACTTGCAGTGAATTTGCAATTAAGTAATCATTAAAGATCCTATCACAGCATAAAGGTGTTGCTACACTACCTTGTGAAACTGAGTCTGCTTCAGAATAACGGAGTTAGTGTTTTCCATGACTGGTAGTAAAAAACGTGAAAAAGGTTGATATTTGATGATTTTATGAATGCATAAGGAAACAGATTTACAAGTTTGTGAAACACACATTACAAAATATGCTGTGCAAAATCTCGCTACAAAAATTGACTAGTGACATTGATATTAGTGACGGGATGTATTCAGTATTGGATCCATTAGTATGCAGTTGCAGCACTTGAATAGTCAGTTACCGAAATGCAGTTTCAATGCCATGTTGTGGCAAGCATGGCGCCATCAGTGCAAATACCTTCTTCAAATCATCACAAGTCACAAATCCACGACCTACACCAAAGAAAAAAACTATACCATACTTATGTTAACACAATTATCTCCACTATATGTCACCAGCTTAGTAATTATTGTTTGCTACTCTATTAATGACAGAATGATGCATTGCACAGCACAGAACATGAATAATTGAAGCTACTCTGCTTCACAAAATAAACAATTCAGCAAAAATCAGCAACAGTAAAATCAAACTTGAAGCTGGCATCAGTGCTTTGGAACAATTGCCTGGCTGACAGAACAGGCAATTCTAACTCTTTTGCATTCTCTAAAATTTTTTTTTCAAGAGAAATTTGCAAAACAGCTAACTAGATCAGATAATGCTGGAAATATAGAAAACATAACTGATCTTCAAAATGGAAAAGCCTAAAATTGGAAACACTGAAAGAGATAAGACAGCATTAATAGCAATTAAGCAGCAGTGAACACATACACTGCATGTCAAATGCAAGAAACATTTGTCGGATGCGTTCATCATTATCTTGTGTAAATATTTTTGATGACATTATTGCCATAAAACGATCAACACTCAAACCTATAAAAAACACACGAAACATGGATTATAAACAAAGTAAATTAGCACAGATACACAACCACTACATAATCTACTGCAACTCTGTAAATCCTGCTTCAAAGCATCTAATTATTTCTCTCAGATATGAAAACACAGTAATAATTCAATATTACAAAGCAATATTATAAACTTCTTAAAACAATAAATGACATAATTATTACACGCGAAAGCAGCTACTGCTTTCAGCGCATCATAGCCATCGCAATTCTGTCTGTCTGTCCGTCCGTCTGTCGCACGGGTGAATCAGTCAAAGTGGTGCAAGCTAGGATCACCAAATCTTCACCGTCGGCTGCCTGGAAGACTCTAGTTTCAGAAACCGTAAAGCTTTTCCATAAATTCGAAGGGGGTCACCCCGAACAAGGGCCCTAAATGTGAAGGGGATGGGAAAAATTTGTGATTTTTTACAATAAGTCGCTGTATCTCAGAAATGGTGCTAGATAGGGCCCAGGTTACTATTAATCACTAACAGGAAGTCATACACTGGTTCTTGTTTGCCACCAAATTCAATGACTTTGAACGCCAAAATAGGGGTTTTTATGGATTTTTTGGCGATTTCGGGCTGCGACACAAGTCTATATCATTTACATGGTGGCGCCACACAACTATCGTTATGCGATCCAGATAGAGAATTTGGTATTTGTATATTAACTTAGCGTGAACCCCCCCATTTTTCAGCTAAACTACTGAACAAGAACTGCTATAGGCTTTCGTGCGTCTCGTGAGCATTAGCTCAAATTTCTTGTTATAACAGATAAAATGATAAAAAAATTAACTTCTAAGCAAAAATTAACCATCCCTGTATTTATTGCAAATTCTTATAAATGTCTACAAAACTACTACAAACTATATTAATATTACTATTATTATTATCATCATAAAATCCATACAGAGAAAAGCAGTGCTGAATTAGCCACATATTTTGTGCTGCAATGTCAGCAGTAAGTTAGCCTTAGCATTTTTGTTACATACTCAGAATAAACAGAAATGCACACAATGACCACAGCTGATGTTAAATAAACTCAAGCATTCTCACCCTGACAGATGTGGCCATCAGTACTAATGACATCTTCAAGCCATCTATCCACTTCAACCTGTTGAAAACATGATAACAACAACAAACACTAGTTATACGCTAGAAATGTTAACAGTCTGCAATGAAAATGCCAAACTTAAAGTCTTCTGAGAGGTTAATTAAGCAATCGGATCAACTCAAAAATCCACCCTTCCAGGCTATGTAAAGGTGGGGTGCGTGTTCCTGTGTCCAGTGGCATTTAACACTATGATCCCATATGGCAGGTGATGCTTCGTAGCTCTAAAGCTCTGAGATGAGTTTCTACCGAAGAATTAAATGCAAATAAAAGGCTACTTATCAAACAGACTGGCCTGCAGTGGGTAAAAGACTAGATTCAGTCACCTTCAGCTGAAAATGTTTGTGCACCATTGTCTTATAGCTCAATCCAAGCTGTAGACATGACAGATATGTGCACTCTGCAGTCTGTATTGTGCAACAGTAGGTCAGAAACAAACCATAGCCGAGGATCGAAATGGGATCATATTTGTACATCATACCTTTGTTGGTTTATAACCAAACAATGCAAGAACTGCTGCTTTTACATCTTGCCGACTGAGGTAGCCTTTCTGACCCAAATCACTCTGATAGAATGTCTGTAAAACACATGTTGAGTAGCAATGAATAGAACTATTCAAAAATAGTTTGATTCTAATAAACAAGTAATTATATTTAATAGCAACATCTACCAAGTTGCCATATCACTAAGAGACATGCAATAGCATTTGAGAGTGTTTCATTACTCAATTTACCAATCATCTCATACATTTATGCTGTCAATGCAAAACAAATTTTTCAAACTACACAAAAAGTTGATTACAATAATCAAATGCGTTGTATGGCTGCGATCATATGTTCGCATATAACAGCAGAAAAAGGCTAACTGTTTTACTGGCTAAACTTATTCAGAATAGAAGCTACAGGAAAAAGCTGACGAGCGGATCTGCAAATGTTGCAGGGTAACACTATAATCAAGCTATAATTTACTACTGTTATCATCCTCTACTATTCCTAACCCAAACCCTAAACCTGATGCAACATCCGCAGACAAACTTTTCACCACGCGCCTCAGGTTTGACACGAAAAAGCTCCATTGATTAACTACACACAAAAAAATAACAATGGAGATAACACTGAAGTGGCTTACTGATAATATAGTACTTCTGTCTTTTTCACTGGTTGTATGAACAAGATTAGTAGTTGGATAAACAACTCCAGCTCGATTTAGATGGGTACCTGAATACAGAACCGTGAAAAAATTAGAAGAAGCATAAATTATACATCAATGGAAAGAGAATGCCGAATTCACCCTTCAAGGCTGAAATCACCCCATCTTATGATAAGACCAAAAAAGGGCTATTATCTTCCCCTATTTTCATTTCTATTCTCCCTAATTTTTCTTAAAAGACCATCGCCCATTTTTCGGTCTTTCCCCAAATATCCATCCAAGAGTATGGGAAAGGCTGCTGTGAATCTTCTCACTACTCAAAATAACTGTGCAGTTTGACCATCGCGATATGTAACCAGCCACCTACGTCAACTCAGCCTTCCACCCCTCTGGTGTAGGTAAATCAAGTACCACCTATCTGGCTGGGGTTAAGGCGAGGCACATTCACCTGTGTCGGGACTCGGGTGGCAGGTAACACTGTGCCATCCCACACGGCAGGTGACACTCCGCAGCTCTGAGATGGGCTTCCCATTAAGAGCTATATCACCAGTCACCACCTTTAACCTTTAACCCTTAAAGATAAAAATATAACTGCTGAGTGCTCAAGTAGACAGACAGACAGCCACTAACATATCCTCCTTCTTGTCGAAAATAATGAATGTTGAGCAAAGTAACAAGAAACACTCCACGCATAATGAAGCGTTTCACTGGTTACTGCCACAGATTTACTTTAGCAAACGATCAAATTCTGTCAAGTCACAAACAGGACGAGCCAGGGAGTGCAGTTTGCAAGCGATGCAAGCTATATCTCATCAGTCATCACTAAGCTTCTGATAGCTAATTCGATGTATTTCAGTATCATGCAATAATATGCAAAGGTCAGCTCAAATAATAAACAGCTGCGAAGGAAAACAGATCAAGAGACAATGACAGAAATTTGGAAAGTTTTTCAAGAGATGTGTACAAAGAAAATCAAACAAAAAAACTAAGACCCAGAAAGAACAAGAACATCCTATATAAACCATTCTTCCTGTCACATTTCTGTCGAGTGGACGATGAAACATCAAAACTCAAAAGTAGAAATTAAACAGGATTTGTATTATAAGCTAGATAAATAAAAAGCCAGATATCTGAAATTTGAACATGTGAGGTTCAAAAAACCCAGATAGTTCAAACTAAATTTCCAGTAATGGATGACTGCGATGAGATGTCCATCACAGAGACCGAATACAACATACAACAGCAGCAGTGACAACTGACGTTGTAATTCAGTGGCAGTATTAAAAAACAAATTTCAGAATTTTCCACCAGTTACAGCACCAACCTCCATGCATGCTCTTGGCACCCTTCATCCCAGCAGCGAAGCCCTTGAATTTGGTTCTGACAGGTTATATCTAATCGCAGAACTGTAAGGCTGTTGACAATGACAGACAAGTAAGTCATCCGATCAGACAGGTCTGCAACTGTCATAACAGTTAGGTCTATCAAACCAAAAAAAACGTGAAATTATGTGATGTTTTATGTGTGCACAAAGATGTTGCAAAAAACGTGGGCATACTGTAGACATATTTTGCACACAGAAGAAAACAGTGTGCAACATTAATTCATACATGAACATGGTTACAACCTAAGATGAAATATGTATATCAGCTAATAGTGCAGCAACTGCTGATGCACACGGATCATTGCAGAGTTGGCAATCTGCAATAGTGATGACAGCAAAAATTTTTAAAAATCAAATAAACTAACACAAAAAAAACACAACCATACTTACAATACACATGCAAATATAATCAGCAAACAAAATATTATTTATACACACACAAACATCCACTATCGATACAGAACTTGGCATTCACGCAGCATATGATAAATAAATGAATTCAACTAAATGAAAGATCAGAATGAACTTATTTTTCATCAAAATATACTATAAAGTAAAACAGACTGCAAATATCATGTTGAAAGTAAGGAGAAGATATATCAAGGAGTATAGCCCAGACCAGCAGACGCCTTTTCAAAAGGAATGCACATCATAATATAAGTAAATGTGTGATGCACTCAGCAGCCACGTTGTCAGTGTTCGTATCAACGTGGCTAATAACATGCATCAGCGTCTGTCTATCATGACTCAACACACACACTGCAGATCAGTCTTGTATCAACTGTCATACAAGACTCAATGCACCATGAATAACATGCAGCGCAGCACCTTAGAATAAACCCACAAATCAAAACAGTATCTACGTGCAATAAACAACAAGAATTCATCAAATTATTAACCTCTGATTGCTGATTTGTTGAACTTTCTGCAAAAAGATTTTCAACAACTGCCACTCCCTTCACTGGAACAATTTCTGTTAGCTGAAGCAACATTTAGCAGTGAACAGATATCATTCAGAATTTTAGACAAGTTAGTCAGTTACAGCTTAATTGCAGAAATGTCAACATTACACGGTCATTGTAGCTACTATAACATCAAGACAAGTGCAAACAAGAAATTTTAGCTAATGCTCATGAGACGCGCGAAAGCCTATAGCTGCTCCTGTTCGCAAACTGTCAGTCTATCTCCAGCCATTTGTCGCAGTTCATTCTTGGAGTGTGCGCTGCAGCCGAAAATTGCAAAAATCAATAAAAAAAACCCTCATTTCAGAAGTTTAGGGTCTTTCAAAATCATCAATGTTGATATGACTGAAAAGCTCGTCATTATGCTTGTTGTGATAGGTAGCATGTCTGTGCCTATCTGCACTGTTCTCACGAAAAAACTGACCAGCAACGGTAAAATAATGACTTTTATGGGGGTACCGCTCTTTGATGACCTTGTGCGCAGGTTTCCTTCAACCTATAAAATCAAGACTTGGACCGTCAAAATATACGTTCAATGCCGAAAATTTCATATGCAGCTTTTCTATGTCTATCTTAATTGCTTTTGGCGCAGTTCGCTGTTAAAATGTGTCTTGCAGTCTGAAATCGCCAAAAAATCCATAAAAACCCTTATTTTAGCATTCAAGGTCATCCAAGGTCATTGAATTCGATGGCAACAGTAATTAATAGTAACCTAGGCCCTATCTCACACAGTTATCGAGATACAGCGACTTATTGGCTAAAAATTGAAAATTTTTCCCACCCCCTCTCATTTAGCATTCTCGTTCAGGGTGACCCCTTTCAAATTTATGAAAAAGCTTTACAGTTCCTGAAACTAGAGTCCTCCAAACAGCCAACAGTGAAAATTTGGTGATCCTAGCTTGCACCGTTTTTGACTGATCCACAAGTGTGATGGACAGACAAACAGACAGAATTGCGATGGTTAAGACGCGCTGAAAACAGTAGTTGCTTTCGCGAGTAAAAAGTGACACACTAAATTTCTAAGTTCGTGTTGAAACTCTATCAAATACTAATGAAAATATACCTAGAACACACTGCTCTATACAAACCTCTGAAATATTAAAGTTTCAAGTCCTGGACTCCTGGTGTTTACTATGTAAATTACAGCAACATACAAGAAGCAGGTGTGGTGCCTCAAATGCAAAACTTAGCGTGACTGATAAAAAAAACTCTGATTGATAAGCACTCAATATTTAATTGAGTTACGCAACATGAATTAACAGCTCAATTTTCATGAACCAACTGATACATAAACAGATTAATGACAAACTAAACTTTCTATCACTTTTTACCTGACATTAACAAGAAATCTGAGCTAATGCTCATGAGATGCGCGAGAGCCTATGGCAGTTCCTGTTCGCAAATCATCTTGGTCTATATCCATCGGTTTTGTCGCAATTCACTCTTTTGCAGGTAAAAATTGCCAAAAAATCACTCAAAATCGATATTTTAGGGTTCAAGGTCACTCAAGGTCATCGATGTTGACATTCCTAAGAAGCTGGTCGCCAGTGCTTGTTATGATAAGCAGCATGTCTCTGCCTATTTGCAACCATTTTCACGTCAGAGGAGCCAATAGCGATAGAATAGCGTCTATTTAGGAGGGTGCCCCTCTTTTGCCCCCTCATTCGTGGGGACCCCTTTCACCCAGTGGCATGAGATTTTGGCAAGAAATACTAGAGACATCATATGGTGAAAACCTGAATCCTCTATCTCAACTGGTCTTGGATCGGTATCGGGTCGCGACGAACAGACAGACGAACAGATGGATGGACAGAATTACCGTAGCTAATACGCACTATAGCTATGCTAGCTTTCGCGTGTAAAAATGAATAAAAATGGAAATCAAAAAAATCAACCAGATTAGACAGTATACACAAAAAAACAATGCCTGCAAAGCTAAAACTATTATGAAGACAGTGTGTGTCACGTTCTCATATCTTTACTAACTCAACAATAAACTGAACATTCTACAACATGATGTTGCACAAACCACCAATAGCCATAATGGAAACATCAGTAACATTAAAAACAAATGTTGGAACAGCAGCGCCAGTTTCAGTTGATGTCAACAACTGCCACCAGTGTTTAACAACCTGCTGACTCCAGAATGCTATAGCAAACAGAAAAAGTTGAACCAAGTCACTGTACTGACGTGGCACAGAGTGCATGTTTGCAATGAATATCAACATTAACAACAACAAACCGATGATCAGCTAACGTATTACACAAGAAATTTGAGCTTATGCTCACGGGACGCGCGAAAGCCTATAGCAGTTCCTACCAGCAGGCAGTCACCCATCGCAGTACTAACCAGGCCCGGCGTAGAGTAACTTCGTTTCAGCCGAAACGCGCTAACAACTACGCCATGCCACCAACGCCAGTACCGTGGCGCCGCCTTGTGAATGATATAGACTTGTCCAGGCCGAAAGCGCCAAAAAAATCCATAAACCCCCTATTTTGGCGTTCAACGTCACCCAAGGTCATTGAATTTGGTGCCAATCGAAAGCCAGTATACGATTTCCTATTAGTGATTAATAGTAACCTGGGCCTTATCTCGCACTGTTACGGAGATACAGCGAGTTAATGGCAAAAAATCGCAAATTTTGCCTACCCACCTCTCATTTAGCGTCCTCGTTCATGGTGACCCCCTTCGAATTTATCGAAAAGCTTTATGGTTCCTGAAACTGAAGTCTTCTGGGCAGCCGACGGCGAAGATTTGGTGATCCTAGCTTAGACCGTTTTTGCCTGATCCACCCGTGTGACAGACGGACGGACAGACAGAGTTGCGATGGCTAAGACGCGCTAAAAGCAGTAGCTGCTTTCGCACGTAAAAACGATTCAACTACACAGATAAATCTTACTTTGATAGCAAATCTTGACATTCATTGAATTTCTTGTGCAAAATTGTATGGTAACATGTAAATAAATAGTAAGAAGTTCTGCAAAAAATCAAAACAAACATTCATATAAGCTGTCAGTTGCTACCCTGCTCCAATAATGAAAAATCTGGTTCATTCATGACAAATTGTTGAAGTTTTACAGTTACAGTTACAAAAACATGCATGCAATGGCATTTACGTGTCTGTGGGGATAGTTGGACTTTTACGCGTTCGAGCAAGACAGTGCACTAGCACACCGAGCTTGCAAAATGGTTGCATTTTTGGATCGCAAGACGCCTGATTTCATG
>Ga0056128_1002510_pt1 | contig 21838 bp, 14 predicted proteins | sample WorMetLIZISLAND2_FD_71113 | JGI IMG/M metagenome (GOLD analysis project Ga0056128, IMG submission 71113) | Marine gutless worms symbiont microbial communities from Max Planck institute for Marine Microbiology, Germany - Olavius geniculatus... ... | reverse complement strand
ATTCGATGACATATAGTCTCATTAATAAGTGTGCCAAAAATTATTATAATCGGACATTCATTGTTCAAGTTATTGCAAAAAATGTAGTCACATGCTTTTTATTGAGACACAGTGTACATATTAAGTTGATGTTGTTCAAGCCGTTGTGGGTTTATATCTTTTTCTTGTGAGTTAACAGATGTGTGCCTGTTATGTAATAGCAACACACTTGCCGAAGTCGAATACAAGATTCTGAATGAGTGGTGCGACTTTCTTGTCACTTCGCAGGATATTAAAGTTGACTTGTTCGGTATGTTTTATTTATTTCTGTTCAACAAAGACTATTTATCTTGTTCTGACGTAGCTGTTATGTTGTGCTAGTAGTATTTTTGTTTTTATAATGTAAGATATCTTATGACTTTTGTTATTTCATTTACTCTGTAGAGAGACAGATTGTTCTCATATCACGTAAGTACATATTTTTATTCTGGAGAAGGCAACAGTAGTTGCCAAAACGTCAGAAGATGGGCAAATAAAGGGTTTAATTGGGTTTATTTATGCAGTTTGTTTAGTTACTGTTTCAACTCTTGATTTTATTTTTTCTTCTGTTAATGCTGTGCTCATTTAGCAGGTTTATGACATTTTCTTTCTAATCTGATTCTTCGTTAAACGCTGCTATCTTCACCTACTTTTTTTAGATCAACTGTTGCAAATGTTGTTTTCTTTTCAAGTAGTCTGTGAGTTTGTTTCACAGGTTGACACCCGGCCAGATACCCCCCAAAACAGGTGTTTACCTAACAGTGTTCACTCTAATAACTGAAAACGTGTAGAAATCCGAAAACCAATCAAGTTGGGCTTTTTCACAAAAACTGGTTCGATCTAAAAAACCTGATAAAACTCAGAAACTCGCATCCTCCAAAAACCCACCATGTTGCAGTGTCATTGATTCGTGACATAAATACGAGTGGTTTTGCCGTGTGCTGTTCAGTGTACCTGCGAGCTGATCCGGAGGTCTGCTATCGTCGACTGAAGCTGCGAGATCGCAAAGAAGAGGCCGGAGTTCCACAGGTGAGCTGGACTAATCTTCGTGCATGATGACTAGTTTATTTAAGGAATATTTGCTTGTGGCTGGAACTTTGCGATGTGAATTAATGGTATTACAAGCTGATAGCTAAAACTTACATTATTGCCATGAAGTCGTAATTTTTCCATATAAATATTGGGGGAGAGGTTGCACAGGGTGGGTCAGTAAAAACGTGACACTTTACTTTTGTCCATATCTATGTCAGTTATTGGACGATTTTCAAAATTCTTTCACTGGCACACTTTGCCGACAATTTGCACTCATGCTATTATTATCTATTCCACCACACTATACTTGTGTTTTCACACTACTGTGTGAAATGGGAATAAAATATGAATGCTTAACGATAATAACAAACAAACATTTTAGTAAAATTGAAAAAAAACACTTCAGACCAGCACTTTGGTGAATGATCTGTATGACACTTAACTTTGTAGGTATAACACAGTTTAGTTTCACGTGGATCATTCACTCTGTTGTTGGTCTGAAATGTTTTTTCATTTACTTAAATGTTTGTTATTATTGTTAGTTTTCTCTTACAATTATATTTCACAAGGTAGTGTAAAGATGCAATTATGGTGTGGTGGGATATATAATAATTGCATGATTGCAAATTGTCCGCAGCGTGTGTCAATGAAAGAATTTGGAAAATTGGTCAATAATTGGCGAAGATATGGACAAAAGTAAAGTGCCACGTTTTTTTATGGCCCACGGTGTAGAATAGTTAGCATAGCTGGGAAACACACTCGGACAGGCATTTACAGTGCCTTAGTAGAACTGACCACTTTGGGCCCACCACCATGGATATAGACCTGTCCAATATTCATTTTGGGCTTGAGATAGAAGATCATCAGCTCATCATGGCCCTGCTATCGGCCAGGATCATAGCAACGACTTGAACACTCACCACCCTTCCTCTAGCAGACATCCACTTGTGGACAGATGGGTCGGTGTCTGTAAATGGCGACGATGGAGCTGGCTTTGCCATCTTTGTCTGGGGTACTCTGTGGGTTACCGAGGCCAGTCCTGCAGGTCACAGAATATCTGAGTTCAGGGCTGACGCTATGGCCTGTTTTGCTGATCTATAGGCAGTGCTCACCTTACAGGATTATCAAGCTTGCCAGGGTGTTAGAATCCATACTGACTCAAAGACGTTACTACAACGCCTCGCTCAAGGTCCTGCTCGTCAGATAGACACCATATCCATTTGGATGGTTCTTGCAATCATTGGTTCGTTGAACCTAGTCAATGTCCAGTGGATTCCGGGACATGTGGGTCTGGAAGGCAACACTGAAGCCGACCTTGAAGCAAAGAGAAATACTTCATTACCATAGTCCTCGGCACCTATGGATTTCATTTCTGCCTGCACGGCCATCAAACGCCATCAACAGATTGTCGCTGATGACAGGTATTGCAGCGATCCACGTGCCAGAATCCATATGGTGCTTGACGGCAGTGTCAACCAGTTCCAGCACTGGCAACGAGATTGGGCCAGGAACCAGTGCGTAATAATGGCCCAGCTACGTGCTGGTCATTCTTCATTGCTGGCAGGATATCTGCACCATATCGGACGCCGAGACTCTGCCACCTGTCCACACTGCAACGGTGCTGACGAGACAGCAGAGCACCTGGTGCTACACTGTCCAGCTTACGACCAGGCCTGGCAGGACATCTGGCCAGGAGGAAAGTTTAACACTGATCCTCGATGCCTCTGGGACTTCTTGGAGCAAATCGGTGCAGTGATCTGCTTCCCTGACCGGGAATGAGAGAAAGAGAGAGCATATTGGTTTTAAACCTTGCATTGGCAGAAAAAGAAATACAAAATATTTGCAAAATATTCACAGTACTTAGTGCAGTGATTATTTTTATTTTCCACTGTAAATCTAAGTTTGCAAAGCTTTCTGACATAATTGCAGATCTTTTTAAATCAACCCGGTTCTCAGCAAAACTTCACTGTAACACACAAAATATTCCCACTGCTAATGAGGTATAGTATAATGAGTGATCATTGAACATTAGACACGTAGAGTGACAGTGTTTTCATACTGTACATTATCTAAAAGTTTTGAGTTTACTTAGCAAATGGGATGCCACGAAATTAGGATGATTTGCCATAGAAAATTATGGTTTCCTATTATTGTCGTGTTGTTTGTATTATTACTGTTTTTGTTAATTGTTTCAGAAATTCATTGAAAACCTGCATGATTTGCATGAGGAATGGCTACTTGGTCCAGAGTCTGCCAATCTTCCTGCTCCAGTTGTTGTAAGCATTTAATAATTGTTGGGTTTGATTTTATCTGCAATTAGATTATATTCACAAATATAAAAACGCCACTCTGCTCATTGGAATGTGTCAGATACAGTAAAATAGAACATTCAGCAACTTGGCTAAAATGATCTGGTTTATGACTTCCAGAGAAACTTAACTGGCTGCACTGCACTTCAGCTATTGTTCTGGAGTGCGGCGTTTTATCTTATGAGTGGCTGCAACTTTTGAAGTGTATTGATTAATAATTCTAACGATGTAATAATTATCTGTGCTCTGTTAGTCAATGTAGTTTATTTTTTATTTGCACATCAGTGACATTAAGCACTTCTAGTTGATGATAAGCATTGGATCCATATCCGGATCTGGCCAGATATCCGGTGGTTTATGTGGCTCCGGTTTAGACTTACATCTGGCCGGATCCAAAGATGCTGAATCCAATTCGGATCTGGATCCAGGATCCAATCTAGATCTGGTCGGATCTGAAAATGTTGGACCCAGTGTATCCTGAGTGAAATGAATTGACTGCATACTGCATATGCGCTTTATGACATTGTTTAGGTGCTGGATGCGAACAACGATTTGCCACAAATGAAGAACATCTATGAAGAACACAAGTCTGAGATCCTCTGCGGGTGTTGCTAATGAGCTACCGAGTTCAACCCATCACTGCGTGATCTAATATATCAGTTTGTCTGGCATGAACTTTAATGATAAAAGTTTCACAACATGCATTCCCTGGATGTTGATTTTGTGCATTTTTATGTTATTCTCTATGAATCATTGCAGTGTGAACAGTATTGATAACAACTGTTACAGCCAAACATGGTGGTGTTGGTGTATTGTAATCTACACCATAGTCCATGAAAAAAATGTGCCGCTTTTATTTTTTGAATAGCTTCGTGCAGCATTAACCGATTTTAATAATTTTTGGCGTGCAACATCAGGAAGAAACTTGACGCAAATGACTGTACTTTTGGCCACCTCACTTAAATACTGTTGCTACACTACCTTGTAAAATGCAGGCTGTTGAGCCTGCTGTTTGCGAGTGGTGTCAACGTTCGCCGCTTGCATTCACGCTGGAGGAAGACATTTTGAGCACATGCTGTAATAAAGAGGATGTGATTTGACACGTGCGACTTTTTGAGATCAAATAGCTGCCAATCGTATTTGTCGCTTTTCAGTTAATCATTTCTGAGCTGACACATGCACTGTCCAGTATGAATTCACTATTGTAAATGGCCAAACTATGACTTCCTCATTTCATTAGGTAGTGTAGCGAGAGTACTAAAGTGAGCTGGCCAAAATTACAGTCACTTGCGTCGAGTTCTTTTCTGATGTTGCGTGCCAAAAATTTATAAAATCAGCCAATGTTTCCCGAAGCTATTTTTTTAAAAATAAAAGTGGCACATTTTTTTAATGGACCATGGTGTAGTTGTTTGTGGATCTGGTTACATATTAGCAGATGTAGCAGTTTGCAAAATGTAGTTAAGGTGATTTGTTATATGTCAAAATATTGTCGTAGTTGTTGCCATGTAGGCGGCACTGTGCCAGTTTCTTTTAAAAGATTACAGATTTACGGTAATTGGCATGTAGGACTACGTCAACTATGAACAGCTTTGCTCTGTATTTGTTTTGTGCGTAGTTGTTTTAGAGTTGTTTGTTTTCGAGAATCTTTGCTGTGTTTGAACCAGTCACAATGTTGGTGTATATATTTATGACGGTGGTTTTATGTTTTTATTGCCCAGTGTAGTGCTCTGGCTTTGTTTTTTGAGTAGTTTGTTTACTGTGCCTGTGCTACTTTTCCTGACCATAGAAGTATCCTAGATTGCTGTGTCAATAGGCCCCCCTGTCCTCCAATGGACAGCATTATAAGATTGGAGCATAACAGCGAAGATTATTAGCACTGCCATCACCTTTTAATATGCAAACTAACAATGGTGAGTTCTTACAATTTTAGGTTTAGGTCGTTTCTCTGTTTTATTTTTCACATTAGGGTTTTCTGTAACAGTTTAACTTACCGAACGTTGTGTGCATTTGCCTGGAAAGTCCGTTCCTGAAATGACCTATACTGCCGGTGGGATGTTGAACCCTACACACTCACTCACTCACGGCGTCATGAGGAAAAAAAGACTGTTTGCAAATCTCAAAGTTCCAACATAAAATGAGGGAGGTTGTTTGCAGGCTTTGTGTTTCATGCCTTGGATGGTTGCTGCATAAGCCGCATGAAAGTTATAATATGAAGTAGATTCAGAGAGCTGTGAAACTGAATAGCAACTGGTTATTTGCTTATGTTTGGCCATTGTGTCATGTATAGCCATAATATACATTTGATGCAGATGCAGAGCTAATGGTAGGATTAGGTATTGGTCAGGTATTTGCTATTTTTGCAGCGTCTGTTGTCATGTTTGCTGGTTATATACTGCACATTTTGTTTTTGTCTAGTGTTACACTAGTTTGGGGACAGTTCACTAGTCTGCATCGACACCGGTCCGAACTGTGTGAGGGTTAGGGTTAGCAATAGGCAGTTTTTATTTTTTATGATTACCTCCGCCAAGGAGGTAATGTTTTTGCCGGTTGTTTGTCTGTCTGTCTGTTTGTTTGTTTATCTGTGTGTCAGCAAGATAACTCAAAAAGTTATGGATGGATGTTTCTGAAATTTTGAGGGTATGTTGGGCATGGCACAAACTGCCAGTGATTCAATTTTGGGTGTGATCCGGCAGGAATCCTGTATTCTGGATCACTTTTGAAATTTTTGTTACCATTGCGTTAAAGGGGGCATAAGTGAACCGCTGGCAAAGCGAAGATGGTGACGCCACCTGGCAAATAACATTGCCTTGGCGGACGTACCTGCGGGCTATGACTGCTTTCTAGTTATTCTTTTTATTGAGAATTGTTCATGATGAATATACATGGTGTTTCATAAAAAAGGGACCTTTTTTCTCATAATTCACTCAAATGATCATCAATTTACATTAAATTTTTACCACATGTAGCTGAATAAATACTAATTCAAAATATTGCAACAAAATATGGCAGTTGATTAAATATTTTTTGTTACTCCTGACGTAATGTTGACATCATAATTTGTCATGGGTACAAGCTTGATAGTCTTAACTGGTGCTGTCAGTTGTTACCCAGCTTTGATGGCAAACTTAATCTGGTTCGCTAAGGGAAAATGTTTATCGTGTAAGCACTAAGCAACATGGGGACATGAAATCAAGTGTCTTGCGATCCAAAAATGCAACCATTTTGCAAGCTCATTGTGCTAGTGCACTATCTTGCTCAAACATGTGAAATTCCAACTATCCTCACAGACACGTAAATGCGATTATTTTGCACATTTTAGTGGCTGCAACTGTAAAACTTCAAAAAATTGTCATCAACGAACCAATTTTTCCACCATCGGAGCTGGGTAGCGATAGACAGCACCAGTTGATACTATCAACCTTGTACCCGTGACACGTTATGATGTCAGCATTACGTTACGACTAGCAAAGAATATTTAATCAACTGCTATATTTTGCTGCAATATTTTGAATTAGTATTTCTTCAGCTATAACTGGTAAAAATTTTGTGTAAATTGATCATCATTTGAGTGAATTATGATAAAAACAAAAAGGGGTCCCTATTTTATGAAACACCATGTAGTTTTAACTGTTGAAAGTTGTGAAATATTATTAATTTAAATAAATATCGAAACAGCAGTGCAAACTGATTAAAATGGACGTGGACAACTTCAGCATTTTATGGCTTTAACATCATTTTATAGCTATGATCAGATTCCATCATACAGCACTTTAGCCAAATTTACAACAAAATTATCGGGCAAATGTTGCAGGTCATTTTGTTACTATAGTAGTTTTGGTTATTGTCTGTGATTATTGGTTTTTAGTTAGCTTTTTGTTGCCAGCCCTAATTATGATTTGTACAAAGCCAGTGAAATTTTCATCTATTAACAGCAGGTTTATAATTAAGGACATGGTTTGATTGTTACATCAGTTCATGTGCGTAAATAATTGCTGATTATCAGTTTAAGATAAAAAATTTATGTCGGTGACATGTTTGGGCTTCATCACTTATTGATTGGGTTGGTGGTGTAGTGTAGCAGTAACACTTGTGTCCGATCAACGAAGTTACTCCACACTGGGCCCGGTTATTACTTGGATGGTTGACTGTTTGCGGGCAGGTAAACCATCTCGGTATGTAACCAGCTGCCTAGGTCAACTCAGCCTTCCATCCCTGCAGGGTAGGTAAATCGGGTATCAGCCTATCTGGCTGGGATTAAGGTGGGGTGCATGGCAGGTAACACTGTGTGATCCCATATGGCAGGTGATGCTCTGTAGCTCTGTGATGGGTTTTCTATAAAGAGCTATACAGTACTTTTACCATGTTTTACTTTTAAGTGACTGGCATTTGTGTCCAGTTTTGTTTACTTCTCTAGTGTGTTGTGTGTGACACCAACACAAAGTGACATGTAATTAAATAGTTAATAAATAAAAGTCTTAAGACAAGATAGATCGAGTGTCATTTGATGTCCATCCAATGTATGTGCTGATTGTCAACAGACTGTCTGTAATGGTCTGACGTCCAGATGACATTGGGCCTAAAAATTCCTGTGCTTTTGGTCACTGTCCATCCTTAAAAACCCCAATCGTTAAAATTTTTGTTGGACGTTCAGAAGTATTGGTTAAATGTTTTGTTTGCTTTCTCAGTTTTCCTGAAAAAAACTGTTGCATCTAGTCTGTTATGCTGCGGTGTTTACTTTAGTTCGCACGGGTACTATTCACTGTGTTGTTTTGTTTTTCACGAGTTGTTGGGTAAAGGCTGTCTCCAAAGTGACTTTTATGTGTTGGATGGGATGTTAAACCTCTACTCACTCATGCAATATTTTTTAAATTCCGCTCTGCCATTTCTACTTTTTTGCCAGAGTGCAAAAGGAAGCGCGGGAATTTGTTAGGCCTTATTATACCAGCGATCACCAGACACAGGATGCAGTTATTCGGACTGGCCTGTTTCACTGACATTACGCATGTCGCACTATCATCGCCATTAATTTCTGCTGACCGTTGGCTTCTGGAACCAACTTTTATCCTATAAAAACCAGCTGAATGGCCATTTATTCAGTTAAAGTGCACTTGTTGGGCAAAGCTGATAATTTAAAAATTTGATCTACTTGTGCGGCTTCTCATTAATTTGGCTCAATCCATTGATTTTTCAGGGAGGCCCATTTTGACTGAGATGATTTCCTTGCCCAGCCCAGCCCATGGTCCACCCAGTCAGTGCACATGTCCGTTGATCACAGTCGAGACTGTCTGTAATGTGCTAATGTTGTCATTGGCATTGTTCAGTTGGCGTTGTTGTAGTAACGATCTCGATACTTGTACAGCTGTTGTCCATCTTCCAGCTTGACGGCCAGCATGTACACAAAGAATATCCCAATCACCTGCAACAAACAAATAATACGATGTCATTAGCTCGTGCCAATCGGCTGCCACTTCCCAGATTGTAAAGCACTTCTGGTCATGAGTTTGAGTCATGTAATATAAGCAGTGCTACATCCGGTGTTAACATTTGGGTCTTAACTACTTTTCCAACATAGGATTATCCAACATTTGTACATGTAATTTGGTTACTTTTGGACGAAATGGGTAGTAGATATTGCACTGAAACAAAAAATTATCCAACTTGGCGTATTGCTCTCACAAATTTCGTGAATTTGGTATTTTATTGGCATCTTATTTGCCATAAATTTTTCTGGCTGAGTGACATTTTTAGCCACAATAAATGCATTTGTATTGCTGCAAAATATGACCATTCTTGCTGGGGTAAGGACCTTGAATGAGCAATGACCTACTGGTTTTAAACACCTCTGTGTTTAAACCTTCTCTCGGGTTTAGCCGTAGAAGTTCTCCTTAGTCGTACTAACTGCACATTTTGTGAAACTTATAGCAATATTCTGAGTTGTTGCAACAGCTGATCCTTGTTTATACTTCATGCTGTATATGTGCTTTGGATTTGCCTGTTGCGATCTCACTGTTTATTGGAATGACTGCCTGAGGAAATTATTTGGATACAAACAATATGAATGTGTTGAGTAATTTTCGCAGTTCGTGAAATTGTTCCTCAGTGATGCATGTGTCACAACCTTTCCATATTTGACTTACAGTTTAAATTTTGTGAAGCAAATTCTGTTGATGAAATGAAGCCGTTCACTCTTGATTAGTTGGTTGTTCGGTCATTTTATTTTCTTTTTTTTATGATCTTAATCTGATCTGCACTTTGTGCAAATATATTTAAGTCTGTCCTGCACATGGTTGTAACTTGAGAACAGAAGTTAAGATTTGGTCCAGGGTTTTTTACTACTGCATACTGGCAAGGTCATTTAAATTTAACGTCACTGGCCCTCATAATGCTTAGAAACAGAAAGTGCCATAAGTGATGAAAAGAGTTTTGCTACTTTTATATCGGAACTTTGCAGCAGTCATTTTGCAGAAGTCCGCAAGGCTTATAGGACCACGGCGACCTACGTTAACTTAGTCTCAGCTTATATTGCCAGACCACAGATATGGGGCTAATGTATCACGTGATGTGCCAGTTTACGCCCCAGTTTTCACTGATGCTCAATACTTATACACGGAAGGATGGCCAGGCTGAGTTGACCTGAGATTTCACAATGACGCTTCAAAATCGGCCGCCAATAATCGTTACTCTGAAGGCTTGACGCTATCATACGGGTGGTAGAATTTCTGTAGACAATCAAGCTGTATCCACCACCGTCTACACGTTGTTAGGATATCTGTAATAAAAAAACTCACATGAAGAATGGCAAAGCCGAGAGCTATGGCTCCTACGACGTCAAGTTTGCCTTCAATCCACATCAGTAGAGGATAACTGCAGCCTTTCGTGAATATTGGTCGTTGCTTCCGCACCTGTACACAAGTGAATTGCTGTCACAACCATACTGATTGTTAAATGAAAGTGATACTTTTTATACGGATAATCAACCCACATGATTTTGAATCAGATATATACAGTGCCGTAGTTGCCTTACAGTAATATAACGTGAAAAATGTGATCAAGTTAACACTATGTATCATTAATGTTGTTCCAACTGGATTCATGTATATGGTTGGCACGTGAAGCCAATGACATTGAAGTTGATCTTATCTCATTATATTAATATTACGTTCTGTATCGTTTAAACCAGGCTTGCAGTTCTCAAGAACCAAGTCTTAGTTCTGGCCTTGAGACTGAGTGTCCGTTGTTAGTGGACATGTGAGTTGTAGGGTGTTTACACGATCTAGCAAACGTCCAGCTCCATTATAACATATGGCAGCAAACGTCCAGCATTACGGTTGCTGGAAGTTTGCTGGACGTTTGCTGGATCGTGTAAACACCCCATTAAGCTTAACTCTTGAGATTAGACAAATAATGGCCATCATGCAACAGGATGATGACAACACACATAGTGACAAAAAACAACAAAAGATGCACAATGACCAAGCAATTTATATGAAATTATACAGCTATTTTACCACAGTTACATTAGCGTAATGTTCTTGGTAATTTACAACATAAATAATAATAAAAACACAAAACAGGCACAGTCAGTGGCAAATTTAGAATATAAATAACGGGGTTCACAGGAAAAGAAGCTGAAGCATTTTTGTATGTTTCGGTGTGTAAATTTCTCAATTCCCGAGGGCCCGGGAGCCGTGGCAGGTTGCCCCCACCCTGAAGTACACCAACTTGAGTTGTTAAATTATACTACCGTTTCGTTGCCCCTCACATCCAAGCCGCAGTCCTGGACACAACAACAAAACAATGTGAAGAATTAAATATCATTAGTGTTAAGGCGCCTACAGAGCGACGTAACTGAACTGAACTGGACTAACACGGTTTAGTTTTGGACGAACTGACCAATGGGCAAGCAGGACGAGCCGATTAGTCATCGGCTGACGCGTACGTGAGCTTAGTCACGTAGGCCACCGACGCCGTTGAGGCGTCGTAGGCCTATCTTATCTGAACTGAACTGATATGATTTATTTTTTGACGAACTGACCGCCAGTTCAGTTCAGTTACGTCGCTTTGTACGTGCCTTTACTTTGCGAATAGTGATGGCACGAAAATCAATGTGCTTCGTAGTCTGTTCGTGATCACATGACACAATGCGTACGACATTAGGCTACATTCATTTATTTATTTCAGTGGTAGGCTCAAAGCCCATAAATACAAACAGAAATACAACGTAAAACAACGAGCACACAGATCAGGAAAGACGCCCGCGCGAAATTAAGCTAAAGTCCTATTTTTGTCAACTTTCGTTAGTCAGACTCTCAACTGAACGATTATTGCGTGCGAACGCAAGGATATTGCTGTTTAAGTAGCATATATGGAGTCCTGTTGTTTCATGCTCACACATTTTGTATCAGTTGCAAAGGACACGGCAACATAGCGGCATGTTGAATAAACTGACTGACAGATGCATTATTCACAAACTTGCCTCGTGCATGTCTTTACAGCAGGAGTCTGGTACGCCGCAGCTTAGCCGTGAGTCGGGACTGTGACAGGTGAAGTTCGTGTTGGCGTCCCAGTCGTCTGCATTATCCAGGCCGCAACACTTGTTCTGTTTGTTGCATCGTACACACAGAAAGATTTCACTTTTCCGAAACACGGCACGATGAAATGGTTAGAACTGAAGAGATCTTATGTAAACGTTGGCCAAAAACCGTTAAACTTCGTAGTCTCTTAAATGTAGCCTATCATTTCTGATGGCAATTCAAATCTACAACGCTGACGCGACTTAGCTGTTGAGTTGAACACGAATTGCCGACGCGACTCAACTTTCAGCGACAGTTGCCGACATTCGGCGACAGATGAGTCGTGTCGGCGTCGTAAAAGAGAATTGGCCATGGGTATTTCTACTGAAATACATGTAACACTAAAACATGGTATATATAAGTAAAAACGCTTGTATTTTAGTCGTGCATAACGTTATGTGGTTTATTACGACCTTGCTTCATCAATGCCATAGACGCATGGTGACAGAAACGAGGCTGAGTGTTCACGTTTTTAGAGAGATCGCTTTTTCAGACACGCTTCAAAAAAGTCCAGTGCTAAAAACCTCGCCAAATCCACAGCATTACGAGATGCAGTTGCCTGAAAGAGCAAAACGCTTTTGCCGACAGGTTTATCATGTTCTTGGCACAGGACGTCGAAATTCCTCAGAAGGTTGATGATAAACATTAAAATATTATAATTAAAAACTGCATATACGTGATGTGTGGCAGCATTAGGCCTAAAGTCGCCATCAGTGGCGGTTCTAGGCCTCAATATCTGGGGGGCACTGCCCCATGGCGAGCGCGGTAGCGCGAGCCTATAACGGTGGTCTGGGGGCGGAGCCCCAAGCGGGGTCCAGGGTTTGAGTATGGATATGGTGGAAAATCCTTTGAGTCAGACAAAGGATTCAATATAAGTGCAAGGCTAAAAATTATTTTAATGAATAAGTTAAATAACGTGGTATTACAGACCGCTTGTTGTACTCGGTCGACTGCGGCTCTGATGTCGTCCGAGTCGAGATAATGTTGAACAGCCGACTTGAGCTGATCATCCAGCGAATTAATCGTCTACACACAGAGTCACACTGCCGACTTATCACAGTATTTACATTTACAACATTTAACCTACAAATTACCAGCGACTGTTCTATAAGACGCGTACAAAACGACGTAACTGAGCTGAACTTGCGTGGCTTAGTTTTTGACGAAATGACCAATGGACAAGCAGTAATGCATTACACTAGGCACCGTCCAACGACGTCAATGGCCTACGTGACTACGCTCATTTACACGTCAACCAATCAGCAATGGGCTCGCCTTGCTTGCCCATTTGTCAGTTCGTCAAAAACCAAACCGTTTCAGTTCAGTTCAGTTACGTCGTTTTATACGCGCCTATTACGCGGCCGTCCTAATAGGCCGCACTGCGGGTCTTACCCGTCCGTCTGTTTGTTTGTCTCGTATGGTATCCTAGCTCGTAAACAAAAAAGGCGTAAAAACCATAATTGGTGTAAACATTTCTAAAAACAGGAGTAAACACTGGTGTCAATGGTGTACCGATATTCAGTTCAAAGTGTCAAAGATCAAGATCACCGGAGGTCAAAAACTCGAAAAAGTCGATGCATAGCTACGTGCTGGCTGGTCAGGCGACTCAAGCGTCAACTGCAAACTAGACCTAATCATTGTTTTGCCTAATTTTCTTTGAATATTTGAAACGCTTGGTAGCTGGGCGGACGGCTGCATACACGTCGGCACTTGGCAGCGACATCTTTGTTCATTACAAACGTCAACCATGTCATCTTTTACAAACTGTAACGACTGTGAGACAGTAAGAGAATATCATCAGCATAAACGACATAAAGACTGCCTGCACATGTAAAATACGTAAATATAGCATAAGCAAGCGCACCAGAGCTACGTTACTTACTTCTTCGCGGAGCGCGAAGGCGACTATCGCAATGGAGAGCTGAATGACGAACGCAGTTACCACGATAGACATGAACTACAACAACCACATATACCACGGCATAGGCCCTATAGTATCATTCGAAATCACGGACATGTCAGCGTTATCGGTAACTACTGGAACAAGTACTATTATGTAAAACAAAACAGAAATATCCAAAAAACAAACAGAGAAGTCTGAAATCAGAAAACTAACAAAGGAAAAAAAACAACGAGAACTAAAACAAAAACCGCAAACAAAGAAAGTCGGTAGCGGTTCACAATCTGTGAAATCAGTCTGAAAGGTAAAATTCGCGAATGAAAAATGTTGTTACGTTGGAACGGTATACTGAGTTCTTTTACTGACCAGTCGAAGTAGAAGCAGTTTGTTTTTGGTGCCTCCGACGACGCCGATAGCAGCAGTCAGCAGCAGCATGCAAGCGACAAAGATGATCATTGTAGCGGGCGTCATGAGGACGTCATTGATTGCTTGGTAAGGACGCTTGACGCTCATCACCCAGACTCCGATACTCAACATCAGCAGCCCGACGATCTATATTATACCAACAACAACATATCAGTAATATTGTCTGTCGTGTAATCTCGCATTTTCAATAAGCTTCGCTCTGTAACATAAAAGTTTGTTGAGAAGCACAGCCGTCAGACGAAATTGAAAATCGACATCGATCTTTGCAGCAAGACAGCGTCGTATGCGGTAGCTGTTTGTGAGCTGTGGGGTTTTTTGTTCTTTCCAATAACTCTTCTATCGCAAAAAGTTGCCAGACTGTGACTAAAGTGGTGGAATATTGCTGGATGAATCTGCGATTTTCCTCATTTTCGTACGATCTTCGAGGACTATGTTTTATTAAACTTTTCACTACGTATACCGTATAGGTTCGAGGTTGAAACGTACTGTAGTGTACTGAAAAGAAAATTTATATTCATCAATCCCACTTTGCTTTTCAGCACAAAAAAGTACATGCATCGCAAGGCGGACTATGAAACATTTTCCAAAATTGCTCTGTTTGTGTTTGCTTTTAACTTTACAAAATACCAATCAAATGCCTGTCCGGTGTGGGACTTATTTTTAACAGGCCACATTGCTAAAATACTGTTATCCCTATTAGCAAGTGCATTCAATGGCCAGCAGTCATCTGTCATGCATTAAATCTGCTAGGTATAACTAGCGTTCGATAAACACATGCGCGTGTTACAATGCTGTACGACGCCGCTGACTCAACAGTTATCAGTCTCATCACGATCGAAGCTCATCCGCAACTCATCCATCATAGCAAATAGTTTGAACTCTAAAGGACCTACTCGCAATGCAACGCATGGTTACATGCAAAATAAAACATTGTTCACAGCAGCGTTATAAAAGCACTCGCATGACGTCGCTCTCTTTCTACATTGCATTACAATTACACTACCGGGTCTTGGAATAACCACGAAAAAAGTTTTAGTAAAATATCTACTTTTTGTCACGGTTCTTGTGTTTCGCCGGCAATAGGTGGTCAATCATTCCTGCACAGAAGAACGACAAAAAGCGAAATGCACCGCATGCGGCCATAGTCACTCCACGCTGTAGATCTGTCTGCCGAGCGCCGACGAGTTGCAAAGTTGCAGCGTGCCATTAGCGGTCCATCGAGAGGCGGAGATGCGCATCATCGCCGCTTGTGACGGGGCTACTCTTTCACAGAACCAGCAGCAGCAGCATCAGCTCGTGGATGACCGATGTTCATTCTCTGGCAGGTCTGCAGTGTTCGATGTTTGCAGCTCGTCCCATACCTCACTGCATGCATAATCTATCGCTAGCATTAGCATCGAATTGTTAGGGCCTACTTGATTCTGCGCTGCCGACGATTCAGCAACCTGCTGGCACGATTGGTCCTGAATTCGTGTAAACAAAATCAAGAATCAAGCTGATAAAATTAATATTTACAAAAATAAAACAGGCCCTAATTTTCCACGATAACCCTGTTAAACATCATGATAGTGTGAGCCATTTCGTGATCAAGCATAACAAGAAATCCAGCTGTTGCTAGGAGGAGTTGACTGTTTCTGCGATACAGTGATTAATAGGTTGAAACCCTGCACTGAAAAATAGGGTCAAACCGCTGCACATGAAAACACGGTTACTGACAGTCTATGGAATGTCGTCGTCGCCAAGTCCAACGGCACCATCGCCGATCCCCTATGAATTACCGCTTAGCCACAATACCACACGACAAGGTCATTCAATGTTAATGAGTTTTTGTGTCGTGTGACACGGTTTATGCGATTTCGTATTAGTAATTAACAGCAATCTTGGCCATCTCTCACTGTTTCCGAGATACGGTCATTTTTTTTGTTCAAAAGCGCGCATTTTTCCTACTCTCCATTTAACCCAAATTTGAAAATGTTCTCCTCGCACTGCATCGCCCAAATTCTGCGCCAAAAAACCTTGACACAAGACCAATTATTTATGTAAAAAGTTTTCTCTTAAGACATACCGCTTAGCCACAATACATCCCTTACACACAGACAGACGAACGGACGGACGACAACTCGTATCAAAAAGCCAGACCTTCAGTTTACAGCTTAACGGTCGGCCCAAAACTTGAAAAAATGCCGGGCAAGCTCAATTTCCCAAGTAGACAACACAATTTTAAAAAAATAATCAGTGTGACTGTCGTTTTGTGGAATCAGCGGAGTGTTTACACAGAACGCAAGATAACATAAAACAGAAATCAGGGTTCACAGCTGTAAGCGCAGCGCAGTTTGTACCTACATGCAATTGTTCCTGCCACCGTAAGTTACTGCTTGATTGGATTGTTTTCTTGGCTTGGGAAAATAAATGTTATAAGCAGTTTGGATTTTTCGTTTTGAAGTGGTCAAACTATACGCTAATATAAAGACTTGCTTTAAAAGACAAAATTCAAAGTTTTTCAACCTCGGTCTTCGACACAGGTTTAATAGGCCTTTATACATGTACGTGTGCAAGCCCACAAACGTTGAGAATACTACTTACGAAGTATGAGATGCCGTAGAGGACGGACATGAAGCGATAGAGACAATACTCGCTGCAGACGGGGCGTCTCGGTAGCGGCTCCGAGCTGGCGACTGGGTAGCGACTGACGGGGCGCGGAATCATCATGCGTCGACCAGACTGTGCCATCGACCTCCAGTGTGTCGACAGGCCGGCCGTCACGACTATGACTCGACCTGTCTCCGGCAGCGCACCGCCGCCGCCACCGCCCCGCCTCAACCGCCCAATCCTGACTGCAGACGTCCTGCCGGCAGGTAGGCACCGGCCACCACGTCCAAACTGATGAGAGGAGTTTCTGCAGGGAGAACCGACTCACTCCGTGCGAGCGAGCGGCGACAGCAGCTGTCAAATCTCTCTGTCAGTTGCGTTGACTGTGACTGCGGCATGCAGCATCTGCATCTCACGGTCTGTATGGGCTTCATCGTCACGCCTGACCGCGCATCGTCCAGCCACTGTAGCGGAGTCTAGCTAGAGCTGCGGAGCCGCCAGACGTATGCAGAAGCATACTAATCACTCCGGCAAGCCGCACTGACCGAGCAATCAGTCTTCCATCAATCATATCCTGGTGTTGTGCTGAGCACCTGCCACACATTCACTCATCCATATGCTAGAATTATTATTGAAATTTTAAAACATTATTACCAACCAACTGGCAGAGAAAAATCCCTAGTTGGCGTAGGCCTATCATATTCCGATGTCATCAGCAGATTGCTGAAAGAATGCATTCTTTCTCACCAGCCACAGAATGGAACTCCTTTCCTGATGAAAATGTCAATCGTCCGTGTATCATGCCTCAAACAGTTTGACTAGTCGATCGTTAATGCCACTATCAGCCAGTAGCGTCGCATCTAAGTGCTAGTGTTCATGGGCGCGGTACACATTATGATAATTTGGAAATAAGTTGTTATACAAGCTTATAATTCTGTTAAATAATCCAACGTTATAGTTTATTGTGTCCATAATTAAATCGTTAGAATGTTTAATGTTTATCTGCAGACAAACTTAGCAACTTATGCATCAATTATTATTGGTCCGTTGGATCATCTGCGTTTATTAACACGGATGACAGTAACTACGTAAGGAGACAATAAGCGAGTGCACCACACGTAACTGTATCGTCTTGCATTTGGTGATAATTTGACGAAGTTATGATGAAAACAATTTTGCTTCTTTTTTGAGACACGGTGTATAGCGCCATTAGTGTCGAAATGTAACCCCCAGAGTGGCTAAACATGGGTCCGTGCAGAAAATTTTCTGGGTGATAGTCTTCTCGTCTACTTCCATCACTTTCTGTTGACCGATGAGTGAAGAGCAAAAATCCATTTCTACCTCTCCCTCTACTGATAACTTTTGTTTTTTTCCCAATATTATAAGCACTGTGCTTCTGTCCATGCTGACGACAAAACTCACATTAAACTGTTGAAACGAGATGATTTATAACGAAATTATTTCCAGCCCGCATGATTAACAAAGACCATAAACAACAACGTTCAGTGCTACAAGCAGAGCGAATGAGAAATTCACCATGCAACAATGCACGGCATAATTATATAACACGTAGGCCTATCAGGCGCCCGAGTACGGCCTCCATGTAAAAGCTGTATCAACACAATTCATGCACGTGTGTGTAAAACTTTTACACTGAAACACCACACAATTACTGACAGAATGACAAACGCAAAAAAATTACACAAATGAACGCAGCAAGTTTGAACTGTACTGTGTGAAAATGACCAGAGGACTAATGCAGTAACGTCATTTGAACACTGACTCAAACTTTTGATCCTTATCGCTTTTGATCCCAGCTAAACTCCCAACGAAAAATACAACACACTATAAAATAAGAATTCCTCAGAAATAAGAATAGATAACCTTGAAAATTTGACACATAACCATACTAGTACACTCAGGGCCAGATTTAGGTATAGGCAACATGGGCAGCTGCCCAGGGTCCCCACAAAAATAGGGGCCCCACGTTTGGCAGAAAAAGATTATAATTAACTACAACTGCTTGGTAAAGTGTGTGACTGCAAACGTTCCGATGTTTTTTCCCAGAGTAATATGGCGCTGATGTTTGAATGATTGCCAAAACTGTTTCCAATTTTTGGCAAACAGTTAAATACACTTGAAGCCATTTCCATCTTAACCATAATGTCGTCATATTTGTACTGGTGGCATGGACAATGGGGCTCAGGCCCTCAATCTCATTATTTTTGTTGAAAATAGATATTAGGAACTAGGAAAATAATTAAAATTGTTGCCACCAGATCGCATTTTTACGGCTGCAAAAATGTACCAAATTCGAATTCAGCTGGGGCTCCATCCCAGACCATACTGAAGAGTTCACAGCATTTTTCCCAACATCCTAGCTGGAATTTATGGGTCATACTTTTAGAAGGAGGGGGATAAAAAGGAGGAAAAGGGAAGGGAGGAGAGAAGATGGAATTGAAAGGGGTGTGAAGTGAGGCAATTGGCTTCCCCAATTCACATTTACAGTTGTTAATTATGTTCATGCTACTTAAGGAAATTAGCCTACCGTAGTTATACCAATTACCAATAGTTAGATGACTAGATTTACTTGTCTTTTGATTGTAGTTAAACAGTACATGTAGTTATAGACCTAACTGTGCCTAATTTTTGGGAGAAGTAGTTTATAATTACCAATCAAACAGTCAATAAATCAAATAATGACCGCTTACAGAACAATGACTAGTGGTTGACAATATGCTTAAAAGCTGAGATAAAAACTAAAGATTATGCACAATGTCTGATATGTCCATTTTAAAAACAACTAAATTACAGGTAAAAACCTTGGCTGAAACAGTGAGGTTTTTTAAAGTTACGCTTAAAGGAAGCAGTGTTAGTGGCAGTGCAGACAGTGGTTGAATTAGCCTATATACTTGACGCCCATCACTCATTGTAGATATGTTTCCTCGTCGAGCTTTTTATTTTTGGTATCAGAGCTGTATTTCAGAAGGGGGATTAGCAAACTCAAGCCACTCCCCCCAAAAATACTGGGAAGTTTTATAGTTAATGTGACAATTGTGCATACAACAATTCAGAAATTTTTTTCTGCTTGCTTCGCTCGCAGATTTTTCCTACCTCCACTTTTAAATTTGTTCTGCCATCCCTGTTTGCCTTTATTATTTATACTGCATGCACTAAATTTGATCAGTTGATTCTAAGAAAAATAATTAAAATTGTTACCACCAGATGCCACATTTTAAGGCTAAAATGCACCGAATTCGATTTCGGCTGGGACTCCGAGCCTCTGCCTCAGACCCCACTAGGAGAGCTCGCAGAAGCTCCCCTCGGCCCGCTGGCTGGATTTGAGGGGTCCTACTTCTAAAAGAAGAAAAAGAGGAAAGGCGAGACAGGGAGGTCAATCCTCCACCATCCGCCCCGAACAAAAATTCTGGCTGCGGCCGTGTCTGGTATTTTAGATAGGAGGCCCCCACACCGACGGCTGCCCAGGGCCCCACATGTCTAAATCCGGCCCTGAGTACACACAAATTAATATTGCTCTGCTGCTGGCAAAATAAATGGTCCAGTGAGCGAGACATAGCAAAAACTCCAACATCACATGTCTACAATGGAACCAACACACTTTACTGATTCCATACGAAATGATGAAATAAAGCAAAGACATTGTGACACACATACCCACTGTGTTCTTATGCAATGTGTTGACACGCTGATCTCAAAATTTATGCTCTGTAGCATCCAGTCTCAGTAGCGTCGTGGGTTATAATAGTAGAATAGGCAGAAAGTCCCAATTATCTGACAGATACTGCAAATTTCCGACACAAGCCATTTCTCCCAAATCCGAAAAAGAAAATCTTCTGACAGACCAAAATTCAGAGGCAGTGACAAAATGTTGCTGTCTACTGTACAAAATGGATGTCGGGGCTTCTATACCTCCCACGTCATCTGTTTCTGGATTTCCTTTTGTTTTTTTACATAGCAACATATATTCCATTTCTTAAATTCCAGTTCTGTTTAAAACGTATTTAGTTCTTTCAATTTATACGCTAGATTACACTGGCAGCTCACCAGCCAGTTTTCAAGCGCAAATCGTATGGTATCATATATCAGTCAAGCGCTGGTCATCAACAAAGTGACTCTACACTGGGCCCGACTAGTAACTGGATAAACAGATAATACATTTTCGTATATAACAGCCAGTGCCAACCACCTAGGTCAACTCAGCCTGGCCAACCCTACTCAGTAGCCACAATAAGTACCAGCGAAAGCTGAGACGTAAACAGGCACTGTGGCACACCACACAATTTTACCATAGTCTTGCAGTGCAAACCGGTGTCTAGCTGAGAGCTAAGGAAACGAAGGTCAAAGAAGCCTTATGGGACTCGTGGCTTGAAAAAGACTTTCATATGTTTGATTACGACGGGCGATCTACAGATACATCAAAAACGCGGAATGCTTACAGTAATAATGTACGCTGATTCGTCGCTGAACGTCGCTAGAAATCAGCACTGAAAATATCAACAAATGTCTGCAAATGAACAGCTCTTAACAAGCCTGACATGACATCATTACTGGGCGTATCAGTACAAGTTTATCAACAGCAACGACAACAATACGAGACCGGTAGCACTGCAGTATTTATGTACAGGGTGGACCAAAAAACCGGACCTGTTTGAGCGTTGATAGCTCAGCGATGATTGCCAGTAGAAAGGCATGTAATACGTCAAAGGTTTTAGAATGCTGTAGACAAAAAGGGTCGAACTTGCATAGATCTTCATTACCCCTGAAATTGGGCATTTGCCTGAACTCCCATGCATTGAACTCAAAAACTCACTGCCAAAAAGTCCAGATTTAAATTCTGTTAATAATGCAGCGTGGGGGCATTGCAACAGATAGCATGGTCACAAAATTTCAGTAACTGACCAGCTAAAACGTGTGCTAATCGAATGCTGGGCTCAGCTGATCCTGAACACATTGACTCCAGCGATCGATCA
>Ga0056128_1002509_pt1 | contig 21839 bp, 13 predicted proteins | sample WorMetLIZISLAND2_FD_71113 | JGI IMG/M metagenome (GOLD analysis project Ga0056128, IMG submission 71113) | Marine gutless worms symbiont microbial communities from Max Planck institute for Marine Microbiology, Germany - Olavius geniculatus... ... | reverse complement strand
CTACACGTAACTAAAAACTATTAAACTATTAAAATATACTGTAAGTAACTGTTAAAGTTTAGATGTGAGAGAAAAGCCCGAAAACTTATCTTTGTTGTGCGAAAGCTATGTAAACAACTATATACTCCTATATATACTCCTATATATACTCCTCGTGCGCATCATTTTCTTTCGTATTTTTAAGAGCTTTTTCGGTCCTTTCAGCTTGTATTAGAGGCCCGGCGTCTCATTGAGACCCGTTATTATAGGCCTACTAATAGTGACTGGCATCGAGGAGGTTATTGGGTTAGGTTGTATCCCCGAAGCGTCCTGCGTGAAGGGTCTTGTTTGTACTATCTGCTGCCGGACAAACGTGACTCTTCAGTGACAGACCGACTGCGCCGCGCCAAGACATTCGAACCGTTGCCAGCTAGAACTAATAAATTTCGAAATTCTTTCATTCCTTACTGTTTGGAACATTTTGATTAGGCCAGTTATTTCTTTTTTTCTAGTTCTAGCTGGCCGTGTTCCGAGTGTCTGCGAATCACATCATATAAATTCTGTATATAACTGTTTAGAACTGTTTAGTAGGCTACTGTGACCATTACTATGAATGCTATGTTTTTATTTTGTTCTTTTACGCTTGACTATTTTTATTGCATTGTATATATTGTTGTGTTGTCTTTGTACGTATGTATGTATGTATGTATAATGTATTATGCCAATCCAGCCACTGGCTGCCATACACAATAAACCATATAATATTGCCCGATTGTGGGAACTGAGAGGAAAAAATTTCCAGTAATGGTCGATGAAGCTAGTTGCCATTTGTCTTGTATGTATGTATGTATGTAATGAGGTCACGACCTTGACCTTTTGGGGTCACGTGACGTCATCGGTCACCTGACCATTCGACTCCCGGAGGCGACTTCCTATGGGCGGTCCATAGTGACCATGCGTCTATCTGGCACCGTTATGGAGATATGACCGTTTGAAGTTTTTCCACGAAGGCTCTTCCAGGCTAGAGGTTGGTCGTCGGTCTGTGCTCAATATTACACTGATCTCATATACTCCTCTTCGCTACGTTAGGAACGTAGCGCGCAAGGAGTAAAAATTTAGGTAAATGATAAAACGCTTCAGATCAACGTTGCGATGAATGATACTAGACTGTGTTATACCTACACATTATAGTGTCATAAAAACATTCACTGCAATGTTGGTCTGAAGTGTTTTTTTTAAATTTTACCAAAATGTTTGTTATTTCGTTATGTATGCATATTTCATTGATATTTTACAAGGTAGTGTAGAGACGCATTTACGGTGTGGTGGGATCTATAATAATCACATTAATTGCAAATTGTCTGTAGAGTGTGCCAATGAAAGAATTACGACGTGCATCATTTCCCGAATCGTTCGTTATCGCCGCCGTGCTTTCTCGGTATTTTCCTGTTTCAAACAGGTTGATTGATGGAGTATCGATCAGGTGCGGTCTCCGAGTAAGAGTGAGATTGTTTTCCATACGCCTTGCAACCGTTGTTGATCGTTGGCGCAACGTGTGGTCTAGTTTTCTCGGCTAAACTCGTTGCACGCTTCAGGCAGCACCTACCGGGAGTTGAACAATCGACCTGACCTGGCCACGGCAACGGCCTGGTAATTCGCCACGCACTGATTGCCTGGTATTGCAGACCACACCTGTTTACAAAACTAAGAGTGCGTAACCGTACGTCATCACCGCTGGACCCGTCCATCACTCTTGATGGCGACGACTTCGACATTGTTTGCGCCGTCTAACGCTAATAAATTATGATACGTGCAATCTATAAAAAGTACACGTAGGCCGAAACCATAAATTTTAAACATTCATAGTCACGTCAAATAACATAAAGTTGTCAACATTCTTTCACTATAGTGAAAACAGTGGTAAAGGTAAACAAAAAACCCCAGCTGTCGCTAGGATAGCCGGCCGTACTGGTTGTCAGTGATCTTCAACGTAATCCAAAGTCAGTGATTTACATGTAATCTGAAAGCCAATATGCGACTTTCTACTTATGATCAATAGCAACCTAGGCCATATTTTTGCCGTTTCTGATATACAACCATTTATAGCTTGAAACTTTCCATTGAAAACTGCGGCCAAACCGCTGCAGATGGAGACATGGTTACTATTGACAGCTTATAGGAAGTCGCAAGCGCCCTATCCAATGGCACCATAGCCAACCTTCTACGACTAACCGTTTAGCCACAATACATCCGTGACGGACAGACGACGACAACCATGCCAATAGCTCGACCGTTACTTAAGTACAATCGGCGACTCGTGATGTATAGTCGGTTTTAGAATAATTATTCCTGCAAGTTATACACCTATTTTTTTCAAAGCTGATTAAACTTATATTCTACAAGGTGGGCTAGTGTAGGACTCGTTTTTGGTGTTATGGTATCATGCGATCTTTGATATCACTCAGCCTAATTGCAAGACACAGGATATTTGACCGGTTGACCGGCAGCCGGTCAAATATCCTATAGGCTATATGACCGGTCAAATTTTGTCACCGGTCAAACGCGCCTGGTCATGACCGGTCAAATATCCGGCCCCGTGAGGGCCGGATATTTGACCGGTCACCGCCTTGAACAGCCTTAGCCGGTACGTACGAATATCGGCTAAGGCCGTTTGTGTCCGTGCGGCGTCGCCCACGTAGGCCTACACGGCGGCACCGGAGCAACTGCCCGACCTCCACCGAAGCCTCACGGGTCGACAGTCCGGCCAAGCAGCTCCTCAAGCAAGCACTATCACATGATACCGCTTGGCAAGTTTTTGCGATTGCCTGCAGCAACTTTTAATATACCACCCATACTCTAGGTTAATAATGGTGTTCACTATTGTTCCTATACTCGTACATCTTTGAAAAACACTAACCCGAACCAAAACCCTAACCCTAACCCTCTTAAGCCCTAAACACTACATCATAATATTATCGCAAATTCTAGTCATTAGCGCGTACACTATCTATAATGTCATTCGCTAGGTGGCGACTGCGATTTTTCGTTTTGACCGGTCAAATAGCCTATAGGCTATTTGGCCGGTTGCCGGTCAAATAGTCACCGCGTAATTGCAAATTACTGCAGCTATGCATTTGAATTTCACTACATGTATATCTCTGCAACAGCCCGTCACAATGGCGTATGATGTGTTAGCTTATTAGACAGCAGCCATGAGCTGTGCTCAGCAGTGTTGTTTATCAAGAACTGGCCAGTTATTGTACCGCGGTATGTGTACCTGCATTGGGCAACGACAACAAAGTCATAAATCGTTCCCCGAATAGTTCGCAGCTAGCTGCACGAGGTCGCAGCTCGCGCATCCACAGCATAGGCAGTCAGCAGCAGCAACAGTATCGAGTACGGTATATTGTACTGAAGTAAGTTGCGATCGGGCCTAGTTCCGTGTTGACTTGGCGATTGTGCTCAATAATTAGCAATCAACTGTTTGTTTACACAGCTCTTCTGAGACAAGTGTCATAATCTCGTGGCTGCGTCAGTGCGCCGAGTCGGCAAACTACGGGAAGAAGTGATCGCAAAGCAGAGAAGCGTCATATCATCGACAACATAAGCTTTCTTTCTGATTCGTTCGATCTTTTTGGCTGTTTTGTAATAAAACGTGGCTGCAATGCTGCCTGCGGACGAACGTCGAAAAGTTCTGATTGCAGTCGACATGAGCAAGTGGGCGGATTTGGCCTTCGATTGTAAGTTTTTTTTCTGAATACTGAGTATTATCGATAATTTCAAGAGCTAGCCATATGGCTCCGTGGGTCTGGGCATCAAGGTACATGTATATGCCCAGTTAAGGCAAGTTCTTTGCAATACTTATCCAAGATTCCGGTGATTAATTAGTTAACTTAACAATAGAAATCCTCCAAGAACACGTATGTTTTTGTTCAACAAATTTAGTAGCTATTCAGTCAGAATTTATCACAAAATTCTTAGATACGTACCACGTACGTACATAATTATTGTAACTGTGAACGTTATACTCGTCACGCCCTGCAAACACACTAATGGCGCGTACAGAGCGACGTAACTGAACCGAACTAAACTGACACGGTTTAGTTTTTGACAAACCGACCAATGGGCAAATAAGGCGAGCCCAATGGTGATTGGTTGACGCGTACGTGAGCGTAGTCACGTAGGCCATCGACACCATTAGACGGTGTCTACTGTAACGTATTACTGCTAGTGCTTTGCTTTCCCATTGGCCAATTCGTCAAAGACTAAACAGTATGTCAGTTCAGTTAAGTTCAGTCACCTCGCTCTGTACGCGACTTATCATGTTAAATAAGTAAGTAAGTAAGTATGTAAGTAAAATGTTAATTTTTATAGCGCATATCGTTAAATTAATCTCTCATGCTTTTCCTGCAAAAATAATAATGGTTGTTTACCTTAGCTGTACAGGTAGCTTATGAGACCTACACAAAGATCACTTTTTGTCAGAGAACATAGGCCGTACGATTTTTGGAGTACCGGCATTAATTGCTCATTTTAAAAAAAGAATGTTCTGAAATGCGGCCAGGTTAGGATGTGATTAAACCAGTTTTGGTCGTACTAAATTTTCGGTATCGTTGACGTATAGCCAGAATCAGTGTGTTTGATGCTCGGTTACTGCAGGGTACGTACGAGAGGTCCACCAGAGCGACCTCAATGATGTCATCTGCTTTCATTCCGTCGAGCCTCCACATCACTTTTCAACCGGTAAATACACAGACGCTACGAGCCCACAACGGCGGACCTGCTCGTATATGCTTCTTGATAAAGTTACATAGCATCACGTTTCACTTTTTGTGCCACCTCTATTTTACTTGCACAATTGTTACTGTCTTTGCCATCGAAAAGTCGTCAGTCCGTCTGTCCGCTTTTTGCATATAGATTCGCGGAGTTCCTGGAAACTGGGAAAGGGTTGTAAAATGACGACTGATGACTAAGCCTATACGCAGAAACCTTGCTGGCGGCTTTTATTACCGGCAAGCAAAATGCGAAGTTTAAAAGTTTTTAATCGTCGACAGCGTGATTTTTCCTCTCTTCGTAGGCAGCGCGCGTTTGCAATAAAACTAAAACCAAGTTTATGTTGCAACGTTGACTGAGTTTAGATTTATGGCATACAATTTTTACTGTTGCTTTTAGAATTCTACCCCACCTAATGTATAGGCGCCATCATACTAAAACTCGCATAAAGATAAAAAGAAACCATAAAAATACACGGCGTAGTTAAAATAGACAAACCAGCTGAGTCGCTTTGCCCGTTCGAAATTGCGATTAATTTTTTGTGTTAAGCCTAATTATCCGTTGTTTGTCGTGTGTTTAGGTGATTCTGGAGCGTTGTCGAAGTCGAAGCGCGCCTGTGAAGAAATATCAAAACAAATCCAAGAGAAGTTTACCGAAAAGATGAAAGAAAACAACGTATGGCCAATTTCTATAGGGAATGATTCATCACAGGGGCGTCGTATTAAGTTAAGAATAAGAATGTTGGGAGCAGGAAGGTACAATTTGCTGGCGGTTGTTGCAAAGTTCCGACAGCAAAACTTAGTATTAACAAGATAATGTTCACACGAACACGGAGTCTGTCCAATGCATTTCGATAGTTTACAGTATATGTCCGTATAAATATAATCAGTGAACCGTTTAGACCGGTAGAAAAAAAATGAAACAGTTTAATTTCAAATTGTACAGCAGCAAAGATCTGGCCTTTCATCTTACTGTATTATTTAACTAAACAACAGAGATTGTCAGTCACGAGACCATTCGATTCGTCACTAGCGCTTTACTATAAAAGGTCACCATGCGTCTGTCGTCTTATCTAAATTTTACATTGCCGTATATAGGTGAGTTTTAGCGCCTTTTAACATACGTAAAATTTATTTTGGCAAACAATCGATTCTTAACCAATTTGCGCTAAATGCCTGTAGTGGGTTCGGAGCGATTTGCTCGAGCGGGTTGATTATCGCCGATCTAAGTTATTTGCACATAAAACGTCGATCTGCCAGTGATGTAGCCAGAAATTTCAATTGAAGGCCTCGTCTCCCTTCCCTTTTCCTCTCCTTTTCCTTTTTGTCCTTTCCCTTCAGTTTTTGTTTTTTACCCCCTCCCCTTTCTTTCTATGCCTTCTCTTTTTTCCTTCCTCCTTTCCCTCAGAAGTAGGACCCTCTAAAATCTAGCTAGGGGGCCTGGGGAGCGCTGTGAGCTCCCCAGTGGGGTGTGGGGTGGAGCCCCAGCCGAAATCGAATTTGGTGCATTTTAGCTTTAAAAAATGACCTCTGGTGGCAACAGTTTTAATTATTTTCCCGAAAATAAATTAACCAAATTGGTAAATTTTGTGCATTTTATACGTATACTTATGTTTTGTCTGCATGAGGATTGGGAGCCTGGGCCCCCTGCCCCCCTTGGCTACGCCACTATCTGCCACTGACGACAATACTGACGATCTGTTGAATGTAGGTAAACGGAAGGGTGGTGGTCAGGTTCGGGTCACGTCCGGGCGAGTCAATCGTTCAGCTGGCCACCAGTGAGCATGTCACAATGATAGTGATGGGAACTCGTGGTCTGGGCTTCATACGACGAACCATCCTCGGCAGCGTCAGCGACTACGTGTTACATCACGCCCACTGCCCCGTCGCCGTCTGCAGCCACCATGGCAGTCACCATGGCAGCCACAACTAAACCCCACCTCACCCATCCCACCCCTACCACGACTGGAAAATTCGTTCATAAAAACAGCTTTTTCGTTTTTTTTGTTTGTGCGCGCGCGCGCGTCAGGTGTCAAAATTCGGGTATCCTTTGAAAACGCACTGTTATTTTATTGCACGTCGAACACTGATTCTTCAGACGGTATAGCACCGATGCTGTCGCGCGTCACTTAGCTTTGGTAAGATTACTTGTTCGAAAACCTGAAACCTCAGAAATCAATATTTGCAGATTTTATTTGATTTTGTGCAATTTATGACACAAACCAAAATATTCAAGTTCAATATATGTTGTTTAACCCACCGTGATTTTTGAGTTTGGACGGACGTCACATCATTTTACTTAACGCAAAACGACATGTGCCATGGAGAATTCTCTACAGGTCTAATGGGGTGTTTACACGATCCACCAAACGTCCCGCAAACTTCCAGCAAATGTATTCAAATTACACGTGCTAATGCTGGACGTTTGCTGGATCGTGTAAACACTCTATAAGTACGTGTACTTCCTGGGTTTTAAAATTTTGTCCCGTTTTCTTTGTGTATTAAAACCAAAAAAAATTTTTCTCTCCAAAACTTTGGTTTTTTTCAGCCCTGACCCCCCGCAACCTTTTCACATGGACCTGTTTCTTATGCGGCCGATCTACTAGGCCGCATTACGGTTCATGCTCGTCTGTCCGTCTGTCCGTCTGTTCGTCTGTCCTTCTGTCCCGTATACGGGCCCTTGATTAACTCAAAACAAAAAAGACGTAAAAACCAAAATTGTTGTGAACGTTTTCTCAAGCAGAAGTAACCTGGATGCTGATTTCCATTTCAAGCAGAGATTATAGATGTCTAAAACATGCAAATAATACACCATTATTGATTACTCGTGTAAATGTTTACCTATGCTGTCGTCAGCGGGCTGGCTCGCGGCACGCCAGGCACATAACTTGGACGCTTAGCAATTTAAAAATAGACTTTCAGTTGAAATTCGTAGTTGGGCGGACGGCCGCATATTACGTCAACACCAGATCTGCATATTCGTTTGTTATTTTATTTTCAGAGAATCGACCGTCAAGTAAACGCGTCAGTTCAGGAAAAATGATCTCATATCCCACTAAACTTATTGCCTGTTGTTGATTTGATTTGATTTTGTGATTTTTGCGATTGACTTTGCGCTCCCCTTTTACTCGGATATTTTCGATATCGGTTCATCCTCTTGCAAATAGCCGATTATACCGCACAACACAGACTCGATAAAGATGTTTTCATGTAAAAACTTGTCGTATAGGCCTACTGGCAGTGCTCAGTTGGCTGCGTATTGGTACAGTAAGGGGCTATAAAATTATAGGGCCTGTTACATGTATTTTGCAGTCAATAGAATGTAACAAATATCATAGCATGCACGTAGTCCTATACTTTTATATCGCTCGGGTGTAGTTATAGACTCAATCGAATATTTTGTCGTGGAATGTTGCATTTACATTAATTTATTGTTTGCGTTTATTTTGTACGTATGCAAATTCTGCGTGTCTACAGACTTGCGTTTGGATCTTACGTCCAGCGAAGCCAGTTTTTCGACAGACACTGCAAATTTCCGGCAGAGGAGATTATGAGTGCTCAAAATTTCAATATTGCTTTTAGATTTTTCTAAAATGTGGGTTTGTAACCCCAAATTTAGTACCTTTGGACGAACATTTTCGCACAAGACAAACATTTTTCGACAATTTAGAGAAAGGGAATAGCTCTTTCCCTGCCCCCTGCCACACGACGCCACGCTTCTGGCAATTAGATCACGTCATGAATGAGACGAAATAGTAATTACTGAGTCGTAAGTGGTTTTGCCAGAAACGCATAACACACTTGTGTGACCCGTAGCCTACATCCATACATACAGCCATATCTTTATTTTTTTTCAAAAGGCACTTTTTTGCGTTCAAATGCAGAGTAAGAAGAGGTTTTTCGTGTTCACGTTTGCATGGACATCTAGGCTTAAACATCATTAGCGATGACAGAAGGAACGTCATGACTATCGTCAGGTGATGATTTTATGTGTTTCAGGATAATATGCGTCCATTTCGCAACATTTTTTAAAAAAAAATTTCAAATTTTTTACGTACTTTATTTCATTCATTTACAGTTTAATTCATAGGCCTAGTGAGAATCTATGATAATAGGTTTAATAACTGGTGTCATAAAAATTAGAACGGCTGGAGTAATGTTGCTGGACTGCTGTTTGTTATTGACGACGTTATGGCACATTACACGTTGTGACTAATCCATATGCTTAAAATTACAGATTTGTAGGTCTAAATAATTATGACGTCAGTGGCTTTCATATCTGATCAACTACTGCGAGCACAGAAAATATCTGTTGCGCGGAACACACATTTAATATAGTGCAGGGCTTGCCAAAAAATGGCCCAACTTGTTTTTATCAGAACTTCATCAACGCAACGTAAGCATATGGATTAGTCACAACGCACTACCGTGTAAAACGCAGATGGTCCAAATTGTTGCATTACGCGGTGATTATCAGTATCAGATTGCTCACTTTGTTGTTATCAGTTTGACAGAGTGATGTAATAATTTTGTGGTAAATATAGCAGACAACAAAATAACTGATTAATGAAATAACTGATTAATTTTGTCCATAAATGAGTGCTGTGCATTTTGATCAGTTGATCGTTAGGCCTAATGCTGCTGTCAACCGTGGCGTCACGTCTAAGCCATTAGGCCTATGTACACTTTGGGCATAAATTTTAATTTGAAAACAAGTTGTTACAAAAACTTATAATTCTGCCAAATAAATCAGATTTTAGTTTACTATGTGCTTAATTAAGTCGTTAGAACTTTTATAGAGACAAAAACTGATCGAGCATTATGCAACAATTTGGAACATCTGCGTTTTACACGGTAGTGCGTTGACATAAACTATGTAAGATGGACAGTGAGTATATCTTACATATTTCTGTCGTCTTGGCTATTTGTACGCCAAAAATTAGCAAATTTGGTAAAGATTTGACGAAGTTCTGACCAAAACAAGTTGGGTCATTTTTGGCACACCCTGTATAGGCCTGGAAGGCGCCCGGATCGACGGACCATTAATTAAACTGGCCTCTAAAGTAAACTGCTCAATGCCCATTACTACGCCGTAATTACGTTCGTCTATATATATTTTGATTATCGTGACTCGGCTATTAACTGGTAATGGTATTTTTCAAAAGAAAAGATTAATTCAATAAACACTAATTGCTGATGAAAGCCGGCTATTGAGATTGATGCTACCATAGAATGCTCTGTTCGTCTGTTAATCAGTCGCGTGCATCCTGTTAAAATTGTTGGACGGAAGTAAATAAGACGGCAGGGGCAGTCGACCGTATAACTTCTCGCGGAAAGTTGAGATTTGATAATTAGAATCCGCAGGTAAGGTTTTTTTGCATTGCATGCTGCAATCCAACCGAAATGCATTCATCATGGTACAGCGCGTGACAAGAAACTTTGACCCTTGCTGTTTTTAAACCACGTGTATCAGTGTATTGTTTATTTACAATACAATACAATGCAATGGAAAATTTGCACTCAAAAACTGACAAACAAACACAAACTGTCAGTTTTATCTAGTACATAAACTAAAAAGAACTGAAACGTTTAAAAGAAAAATGAAATGAGAGATACTGAGAACAGAAATAGTGTTAAATGTAAAAATGACAAGATTCAAAAAATGACTAAAGTAAAGACAACTAAAATAAGAAAAAACTGAAAAGGTAAGAAATAAAGAATAATAATGAAAACTAAAACTCTGAAAAAACTGAAAAGAGTAAACATAAAAACCGTGAGCAGGTCCGAATAGCTGTGGAGTCAGTCCGAGGGGGTGCCAGATGTCTATGGAGGATAGGATTTGAGAAAAAGAAAAAGTTTTGAGAATGGAATGAAAGAATGATGGTGTGATGGATGACAAGAGTGGTGTGAAAAAATGAAATGAGAGATAGTGAAAATAGAAATATATAGTGTTAAATGTAAAAATAACAAAATTTGAAAAATGACTGAAGTAAAGACAACTAAAATAAGAAAAAAAACTGAAAATGTAAAAAATAAAGAATAATAATGAAAACTAAAACTCTGAAAAAAACTGAAAAGAGCAAACATAAAAACCGTGAGGTCCGAATAGCCGTGGAGTCAGGTGATTATACTGATCCACACACGGCGCAATGCACTAGCCCCGTCGGCCTAATTGTCTCGCAGTGTAAGCTAGCGTCTGGCTGAGCACATCACTAAAACCGGAGATTGGCGCCATCAGCGTCATGACTCGCTCGGGAAGGTTTTTAACGATTACCCGAACTACTGCAATGTCGATGTCCCATGCTCAAGTAATAATTTTGCCATGGCAACCTCACCCCCACATCTATTTGCCGGTTTGCGATTTTATAATTAAGCCTATGTGCATTTTACCGTAGCCCCACTAGCCTATAACAAGAAATTAAGCCTATAAGCATGTGGCTAGGGTGGGCCGACCGTACCCTCTCTATCCAAAGACCAACGTCCGACTTCGGGTCGCCAAAAAAGCGATTTTCCAGAGTGACTGCAGTCCCGTACACGTTTATGATGATGCTGCTCTATCGAACGTTACAATGAACGTTAAGATACGATATACGGTAATTCGGCGCACGTGAATGACGCTGCAGGGAGGAAACTAGGTGGAAACATTGCATCCAAAACTGCGACCAAACCGATGCATGGTTAATACTATTGACAGTCTAGAGAAACTCGTCATCGCCCTATTTAACGGTACAATCGCCGACTCCGTACGACCGTACGACGTACATCGATTTAGCCACAATACATGTGTTACAGACGAACGACAAACAGACGACATCGTACGTACGGCTTGACCTAACGGTCGGCCAAAAAACGACACCGGGTCCCCCGTAGCTTACGTGTAATTTCGCCAGTCGCCACAGTGAATACGCCTACATGCAGACAGATTGAGATTCGAGAAAGGGTTAGTGACAGGTATAGCCTGAAGCTCAATCTTCAAAATTAGTTGGGCTTTTGCCGCTTTTTGTTCAAAATTCCATCGTCTGTTAATTAAAACAGGACTTGTTTCGTGCGGTATATGCGTACGTGATAGCTTACAGCATTTTCGACTAGAGAGTAGGCCTAGACAGCTACCTAGAGCGTTGGGGTCAAAGTACGTAAAAAGGCTTGAACGATGGCCTCGTGGCGGCGAAGTACTGTCGGGGGCCGAGCGGACTACTAGGTCAGTCAGAGAGATAACGGCAACAAGCCGTTGGCTGGGAGGCGGGAGCGAAGAAGCTCCAATACAAGCTCGTGACCGTGGTTTTATTGCTCTCTAGGCCAGCCCCTGGCCACCCAGCAGGCGAGCAGTGGCGTCACACGTGTGCTCTTGCCGTTAACGAGAAGGAAAACAGAAACGAAAATGAACCGGTCCGACGAAACACTGAAACACCGGACCGCACCGGATGTCTGATGCGGTCCGGTGTGGTGTTTCATCGGACACAAATAAACACACCGAACGAAAACTGATGACTTATCGTTTCTGTAAATTCTACGATAGAGTATCCAAGCGATTTTAAATAGGTGTACTGGCGTTATCATTTATTACCTCCGCCAAGGATGTAATGTTTTTGCCAGACTTTGTCTGTCTGTCTGTCTGTCTGTGTGTGAGCAAGAAAAATCAAAAAAGTTATGGACGGATCTTTCTAAAATTTTGAGGGTATGTCGGGCATGGCACAAACTACCAGTGATTAAATTTTGGGGGTGATCCGAAAGGAATCCTTGATTCTGGATCACTTTGAAATTTTCGTTACCATTGCGTTAAAGGGGGCATAAGGGAACCGCTGGCAAAGTGAATACGGTGACGCCACCTGGCGAATAACATTGCCTTGGCGGAGGTACCTGCGGGCTATGACTGCTTTCTAGTTGTATTTTAATTGTGTTGCATTTTATTGCTAAACAGGTCAGCTCCGTTAGAAATCATCTCTTTCTGACATTATCATTATTCGTAGTATTAACAGAACAAACAATCGAGCGTAATAAGTAGATCTGAAATTATTTTACGCACGAAAATTAAATAGTTATTTTTAAAATGCTCCGCAACCCTAGAGCGCTTCTTACATGAGACGGACTCATGGCCCGAAGCGCTTTTACAATCTCGGAAGTGACAGCTGATTGTCATAAGCTAATGACACCGTAGCGCACTATGCGGCCATCCATTACCCGCGCTGAGCACATGGCAATGCAGTTCGAGTGAAACGCGAGACATGGTCAGACAGAGCTTACGGGTCACCGTCAGAAGCAAAATAATGTCTAGCTAGCTACCAATGTTAGTTTATGGGTTGTAACTATGCCCTTTTTATCATTATCCTGCGTATAAATTATTTAATTTTTACCACCACTTCCATAATTATGTACTGCTATAGGCAGCAGCTTTTTCGTCATGAGTCTGGCCCTTATGAACGAAAATAAAATGAGAAATTTTCAAACTAAAACAACACGTGCACAGTGCGACGTCCAACGGCTGAAGTAGTGCTGCTGTTGACTGTTGACGTTTACACTCAGTCAGACTGAGTCGGTATAGTCACTGTAGTCGATACATTGCACAGCATAGTGTGAAAATCTGTGGCATTGTGTTGAGTTCAATAATACGTTGTATGCTAGGCCTATAGCTGTCGAGTCGTCGTAGTTGTGTATAGTTGTATAGCATGGCTGCACCGACGGCAGAAGAAAAGAAATACAAAGTTTTGATCGCTGTTGACCTGAGCGCCTGGGCCGAAGCGGCGTTCGCGTGTAAGCATGCTGTAGGCCTACAACGCGCCTCTTTCAAATAGTACAGCGGTGTAGGCCTAATAACGTAACCAGTGTCTCGATAGCAAGACCACGATCGAGACAATGACTGTCAGTAGAGTGAGACTAATTGCTGAGCGTGACAATGCGTTTTAAAACAGGCGCTAACGTGGCAGTGTGGGGCCCCTATTTTGTTAGCAGAATCTTTGCCCTTTAGTCTGTATTGCTGGATTCGCACATGATCGTCATAATTATGAATTGACTTTCAGTGATTAGACCGCAATAATTTTCCGACTGAAGACCGCAGTCTTGGTTGGCTCTTGAGATAAGACCGAGCGCAGCCAATAATCTAGTAGACATCCAGTGAGTGATTGAACCGGTCCGATCTATTTCTTGCGATCTTTATCGTCTGACCTTTGACAAAGTATCCCGTATTTCAGCTCTTCGTCCACTGGTATCTTAGCTCAAACCCCGCACAAAGAGAAGCTAGCGTAGAGGAAGGGAGATAGGAAGAAAGGGAAAGCTCAGAAGAGCACCTTGGAATTTTTTTGGATAAAATACACAGGCCACTATATATGCGATAAGGTAGGCCCTAATAGTTTGCGCTGTGCTTGCGTTGTAGGGTACGCTAACAATATTCACTCGTCAAAGTCAGAAGTCATTTGCTTCCATTCGGTCGAACCTCCGTGGATCTCAGCCGGTAGATCACATCTCGCGTCATTAGCACGTTCTGTAGTGTTCAATGGCGGATTCAAGGGGGAGCCCCTATTGACCGGATGCATCTTTAAAAAGCCGAAAAATTTGCACGAAAATGCACTATTTTTGCATAAAAAAATTCAAAAAATTTTTGGGGAGGGGGCATAGCCAGACCCAGACCCCACGCCCTCTCCTTCACCCCCACCTTATTTCAAATGTCTGGATCCGCCACTGGTAGTATATACTGTTCAGCTCTGTTTTAGGACTTTATTATAAGATAAAGGTCGGTTTAAAAGACGGCGGACACGACGACGGCGCCGCAGCGGACCGTCGCCCGGCAAAAGACGACCGGCTGAGCCTGACGACGAGTTGTGGACTTGTGGTGACGGCCAGACGACGATTTCACAGTTGCTTACTAAAAGACAAAGTCGATATCCAGTCCACATCTAGCAATCCATCGTTTTACTCGTCTCCCCGTCGTCTTTTAGACCGACCGTAAGAAAATAGTTATACATGCGCATCTGCTGAGTTTGCATCAATACGGTTACTGTCGGTTGTTTTTTTCTTTTTTTTCTTTTTTAAAATCTTTTGCCATTATGCCTACATTTAGTGGTACCATAAGCCTACATTTCGTTAATTAAGCACGTTAGTCAACTTAACAGACTGGCCATTTACTGCATTTAATTTGTACCTTGAAGCTTGAACGGTCTTGCGTCTGCAGTGAACTTCCCAACATTTAATATCCTAGATATTTTGTGGTCTTTAGGTTGTCTTTGTAGCCAGAAGTAGGCCTAGCAGTCACGGAGAGAAGACATTGGTCACTGTCAGCTTTGGGTCAATAGCGTGCATGTTGTTTAGATAAGCAACGTCATATGCGAACCGCTGCAATAAAATGCAACTTATCTGTCAGCTTGTGTAGCGTCACGTTCTGCTGTGTGATAAATGGAGTCGGCGGAGACTGTGTCCAGTTGTTTTACGGCCGTTTTACTGTACGGGTATTTTATTGCTTATGCGCGAACGCTATAGTGCTGCCGGTCAAAGCTAATCAATTCGACCTCCCTGCTCTAGGCATAGCTTTATGCCGTTCGTATATCACCATGTGTAGTGTACAGTGTACGGCGATATGTCCTTGTTTGAGGTCACTTCTGTGAATTTCTTACTGACGTACTTGAGAAGTCGGACTGTATTCCAATATTTCACCGACTTCTGGCAGAAAGCCCGTGTGCGTGTTTATGCAACTCGTACACAATGTACGCTTATATTGTAGGCCATAAGCCACACGACAGGATTATCTTTGATCTAAATTTGGATGCGTTTTGGCAACAGAATATACATCATTTAAATTTTGTAACTTAATCTACTGTTTTTGTGCGGTTGTCCTAATAGGCCGCAATACGTGTCTTGTCCGTCCGTTTTTCTTTCTGTCCGTCTGTCGCGTGCTGACTCCTGAATGGTAAGCAAAAACGTGTGCCATTTTTTAGCTCAAAACATCAGCGGTGAGGGTCAGTATTGTAGTGCGCATCTGTAGGCACTATATATAGACTAACATATCTTTCTATACTGTGTCCCAGAAAAAGCATTCCCGACATTTTCGACTGTAACTTGAACAACAATTATCGAATTTTGATAATTTTTGGCACGATTATTTCTGACAGAACTTGCCATCAAATGACAACTTAGTTTCCCACCTCACCCAGTGTATGCTTCTGCACTACCTAGGGAAAGCAGATGAAGCGAAATATGTGTTGAAATAAAACAGAAAACCTGAAAGAACATCCCCGACATTATCGATCGTAACTTAAAAATTAGCAGATTTTAATAATTTTTGGCAGAAATATTTCTGACACAACTGGCTATGAAATAAGTGTTTTAGTTTTTACTTCACCCAGTGTCGGCTTTTGCACTACTTGGGGAAAGCAGACCAAGCATAATACGTGTAAAAATGAATGATAAATCGTCAATAAATTTTATCTATCCTAATCTGCGGGCCCCAACAGCCAGTCTATTACGAGGTTTGACTGCCATGCAGCAGTGTGTCTATTAGATGAAATTTAGAAGTGTTTGTGAAGTCAAGAAGCAACTGGTACAGCATTGGTCTATAGAGCAGAACATTATCGATACTGCTGTCAACGAATGGAGAAAGCGTCTCCTTGCCTGTGTTCGCATAGTGGGCCAACACTTCAAGCAATTTTACTGCAGGCAGTTGGAAAATGGACAACTAGATGAAATGTCAGCCAAAGTGTCAGATATATAAACAAAATGTGTTTTTAGGCGTTTTGTCAATTAAGCAATATCATATCGCATTGGATAAAAAAGTGATATTTTACTGGTTGTGTTTTCCCCAGGTAGTGCAGAAACAAGTGTTGGGTGAGATAAAAAAAAACTGAATGTCATTTGATGACAAGTTGTATCAGGAATATTCGTACCAAAAATTATGAAAATCTGGTAATTGGTTTTCAAGTTTCAGTCGAAAATGTCGCGGATGCTTTTTTGGGTCACAGTGTATAGTTATTACTGTGACCTTTACTTATTGCTGAAGGTCATATGATGCGACACGGGCTGATACGTCGTTACGAATGTTTTCATTTCTGTTTCATTATATGTTTCATTATGTGCAGACAAACGACACGCCATAAGTTAAACGTGTACAGTTAATATATAGCCATGCAGTACTCCAAATGGACATCTAGATGAAATGTCAGCCAAAGTTGCGGTACTCCACCGATTTTGGTGAAAGGGAGTCGCGACCCTTCCATGAGGAGCCAGAGACACTTAATTCTCTATTTTAATTAGCACCTTATGCACCGGGACATCCTTTAAGAGTTTTCGTTATGCACTCAGCACTGCCGGCATGTCCACAACCACTACTGGTCAGGAATCTTCAACTTGTTGAAGTTTGACCATACTCCGAAGAAGAAGATGCAACTCAAGTTGCTGTCTACCGCAGGCCCGTCGAGAGGGTCGAGTAGGGGGGTAGCTACCCCGGGCTCCGCGACGTTTGGGGGCCCCGCCGTCGGTCAGAAATATAAAGTACGCCAGAATGTACCATTTTGAAAAGAAAAATTCACAAAAATTTCTCGCCTAGGGCCCCGTGAAAATGTTTGGGGGCCCGCGAGAATGTTCCCCCGACCCCGCTGTGGCTGTCGACGGGCTTGGTCTACCGCGCATATGCACCAACGCAGAATTGTCTCCCTTTCGATTTTTTTTCAAATTCCAGCAGTGTTTGAATTGCCGGGGGTGTTGGGGGTTGAACCCCCAACTGTTTTCTCAACTCGCCTAACACATTGTCAAATTATGTACTGCTGGGGGTCAGCTGTATACTATATAGGCCTGTATACGATTTACACCACAATCTTGGTCGGGCTCTGACCGTCGAAATGTTCAACCCCCCGGATAATTTTTCTAACACTGAATTCCGGTACTTTCAAGTAATCAGTTTAGACATATCAGACTCTGTTATCAGCAGGTAGTTTTGTTTGAAATGTAAGACGCTAGATAAACGGGCATAGCTGAATGTAGTTTACATGGTAGCTCAGGCTGTGTGACCGGTTTATTGGGCGGCTGAGCTATAGCTGTAGCTAGGGCCTACTAATGTCAGCAGATCGAAAGCCTCTCGTGACGGCGATGTAACAGCTGTATCACTTCTCGCACCTGACGCTGTATATACGATCGTCCGTAGCAATTAAGACCGTAGCCAGAATTTTTGCCAGGGGTTTACCTTTCCCTTCCCGCCACAGTCCTCACGCTCTTTCCGTTAGTGGGACATTAAATCCTCCTCACTCGCTCGCTCATTTGCTCCCTTTACTTTCTTTTCTTCCCACTTTATTTTTCACTCTTTTTTCTCCCAAATCCATCTTTTGTTTTTTATGTGCAGTGCGGTTGGCTGTTTTGCCGATGTCTCAAAGCTTCGCCCTACTGCAAAAAACAGATTAAAATTAGTGCACAATCTTTTTAGCCGACCTTAGCGAGCTTATACGGTTGTCGTCTGTCGTCTGTCTGCCGTCTGTAACGGATGTACCCTAGCTAACGGGTAGGTCTTAGGAGAAAATTTTTTACGCGAATAATTAGTTATGTGTTTTCAATCTAGGCGTGCAAAATTTTAGATATTTATTGCAAGGGAAACATTTTCAAAATTGAGGGTGAATGCAGAGGGTACGAAAGATGTGCGTTTTCAATGGAAAACTGGCCATATCTTGGAAACTGTAAGAGATATAGGGCCAACGTTACTATTACTGACTAATAGGAAATCGCATACGGCTTTTTAGATGAGATGAACATAATCGACCTTGGATGACCCTGAAGGTCACTGACAACCAGTACGCTCGGCTATTCTAGCGACAGCTAAGCTTCTTGTCTATAATATTGCGGACAAGTCAGATACGTGCAAACGTAACTTTTTTTGGTAGAAAGTACCGCATACAATAATAAGTCGAGAAATTTCTTCACATTTACGCAGTCGTTAAACTGGAAATCGCTAATCGGGTTTTCCTTCTCAACAAAGCGCTATTTACATTAACAGTCCCAGGGCCCGTGCATTACATCAGAATGTTTTAGTTATTTTTTGCCGATCGTACTTAAGTAACGGTCGAGCTATTAGTATGAGTTGTCGTTCGTTGGTCTGTCACGGATGTAATGTGGCTAAACGATGCGAGATAGGGCCTAGGTTGCTATTGATCACCAATAGAAATCGCATATTGGCTTTTAAATGACATGTAAATCATTGACCTTGGATGACCTTGAAGGGCCATGACGCACTGTGGTATGCCAATTGTGCGGTATGGTGGCTAAGCGGTAAGTCGTACGGGGTCGGCGATGGTACCATCGGGTAGAGGACGCTGGCGACTTCCTATAGGCTGTGAAATGTGAATACTAACCATGTCTCCATTTGCAGCGGTTTGACCGCAATTTTTGGCGAAAAGTTTCAAGATATAAGTGGCCATATCTTGGAAACGGTGGGAGATTTGGCTAAGGTTGCTATTGATCACTAATGGGAAATCGCATACGTCCTTTCAGATAAGATGAAAATCATCGACCTTGGATGACCTCCAAGGTCACTGACAACCAGTACGATCGCCTATCTTAGCGACAGCTGGGCTTCTTGTTACCATTAACAGTTGGTGGATATAAACGCCACAATTTGATGCTATACTTCCTATAATTCATCGTGTTGACACCATCCGGTTAGATTTGATACATTGCTATACCGTGACCACGTTGCATATAATACATGTACCGGTATAATGGTTAAGCTCTGCGTGCACACTGTACAAACGATATATTGATCCGTTGATTGCTTTATGTTCGAGATCCACTATTGTATGCGGCCATCCGTCCATTAGTATGCGGCGTCCGGTCTCGGAAGAGAAATAAAACTATACCGCGTGACTAATGCACCTGCGAATACAATGTGCTATTAATATACCCCCCTGCTCCAGATAAGAGGTGGTTTGCTGTTCACCGGTTAATGGGACGTCATTGGTCACCGATAGCTAATTGAATTGGTACGCCTCTGCACTCCCCGTATTCTGCTAATGTGCAAAAACAGATGAGCTTTTACAAAAAAACTGTATAGGCTACCGCTAACAGTATATTGCTGGAATTGTTTTTACGCATAAAAGCTGGGGAAAATGCAAATGTGGCACTCATGCCGTTTGTCATGTTAAAACTTGTCAAATTCATCTGCTTTTTGTTTTGAAAACCTCCTTTAGCAAATATTCAGTCGTATTCAATTTAATTGCATTTAGTGATATTTGCGCTATTTGACGTGGTATCCAAGATTATGTCAAGCAGGGAAATTACTTCACTATAGACTAGAGTAACTTTCTTGTCACAATAATTGTAACAGATTAAAATGCTTAACTATTTTTTGTTTTTTTTTGTCGCTGATCAGCTGAGTCGTACGGGTTGGCGGCAGAAGCTTATGGCGATGCGCTGGAAGGATGCAAGAAGACGGCGAAGAAAGTGGAGGAAAAATTCGTCGCTAAAATGCAAGAAGCCAACGTGCGTATATAAATACACAACTAATGCATCCAATTAATTGTGCAGTGGAGGGGGTGTTTACACGATCCAGCATTCATCCAGCTAGCTGGAAGTTCTATGGTAATTAGGAGGACGGGCGGGTTGTAACCACAGATTTACACAGATGTCCGTCGTCTGTCTGTCTTGTACGGGCGCCTGATTCGCAAACGAAAAGGAGAAACTAAACTCTAGGGCCGGAGAAACAGGGGTGCCAATTTTCAATATATAGGGGAACAGCCGCATAATATGTTTCAGTTACGATACGATATGATACGATAAAGATTTGCACTTTAAACTGACAGACAAGTTGTCAGTTTAATCCAGAGCTTGTCCGTTATTTTAAAGTGCAAATCCTTATAGTATAATATTGAAACAAAAACATAGCCCTACGCTTCCGCTTCCCTCAAGTTAACTCAACTCAAGTTTACAACTGTTTCTAACAGTTTGTAGTTCGTACGTGGATTTCTGTTGATGGACACCTCAGGTGCCGGGTCGAATGGTGGTGAAGTTCGGTCAGAACCCGGGCGAGTCGATCGTAGACGTGGCCAGGGAGGAGCGCGTCTCACTGGTGGTCCTCGGTACCCGTGGTCTGGGCAAACTGCGACGCACGATTCTCGGCAGCGTCAGCGACTACGTTCTACATCATGTGCACTGCCCGGTCGCCGTCTGCAGACACCCGGACCAACCTCCGCCCGCCCAGCACGCCCACAACGGCGCCTCCGCATAGCAGTCGCTAAGGAGGGTTTGGTGACGATCCGTGCACCGCATTCGATGCCGTATCCGTGGGACGTTTCGTACACCAGGCTGCATACAGGGCCGCCAAGTTCGACGCGTCACATCAGTGGCGTCGTGCATAGGTTAGAGCTAGTAGGCAGGACAGGAAGTAACATTTTTCTGACAGACACTTCAGATTTTCCACAGAATTCCGGCAGACAGCTGCAAATTTCCGACAGAGGAGATTATGGGTGCTGAAAGTGTCAATTTTGCCTTCAAAATTACCCCAAAATGGGGAAAAGGTTTAGCTTCAAAGTTTGTATTTTTGGATGAAAACTTTCTGAGATAGAAAAAGATTTTTTCGACATTTTTTCAACAATCCAAAATTTACGGGGGGAGAGCAATTGCTCTTTTTCCTGTCACGACGCCACTGCATCACATTTTATTGCTAATTTCGTATTAATGTTTTTAAGTCACTACGAAATTGCCAGTCTTGTGATTTGGCTTGTCATTTTCTGCCCAACTCAGTGACGGTTATGTTCCGATGTTCGTTTGCATTGCTAGAAAATTAATATTTGGCGCATCTAACCAATCACACAACAGTTGCAACGGCATTCACGCTATGTAGTTGAAGAGGCGTAGCCAAGGGGGGGTCAGGGAGCCCAGGCCCCCCAAATCCTCGAGACAAAGCATAAGCATACGTTTAAACTGCACGAAATTGGCGAATTTGCTCAGTTTAAAATAATTAAAATCTTTAAAATCGTTGCCACCACCAGATCTCATTTTTAAAGCTAAAATGCACCAAATTCGATTTCGGCCGGGGCTCCGCCCTACACCCCGCTGGGGAGCTCACAGCGCTTTCCCAGACCCCTTAACTGGATTTTAGGGGGTCCTACTTCTAATGGAAGGGAGGGG
>Ga0056128_1002507_pt1 | contig 21859 bp, 11 predicted proteins | sample WorMetLIZISLAND2_FD_71113 | JGI IMG/M metagenome (GOLD analysis project Ga0056128, IMG submission 71113) | Marine gutless worms symbiont microbial communities from Max Planck institute for Marine Microbiology, Germany - Olavius geniculatus... ... | reverse complement strand
TAGAATAAATCGTTTGATATGGGCAGAATAACAAAGGATGATCGCTGTTTGATCATGGGCTTACGAACTGAGAACTGTTTAGCTAGGTAATGTGGTCACACAATAAAGGTGCGGTGGGTGAAAGAACTTCACTTTACGCGCCATAAATTTCTGCTTGTAACAGTGAAAGAATGGTTAAAATCGGTGCTCAATTACCGAAGTTATCCCAACATGAAACTGGGTATCCGTTTTTTTGGACCACCCTGTACATACCGAAGAGATGCATTTGAAGTTTGAACCTCACCGCCATCGTCTGGGTTGTCTTGATCACAGATGTAAGCATGTATTCTTTTTTAAATGTTTGCAAGTAACATTCGCGTGTTTTTACGTACTAGAGTAACTAGACCTACTTATTTTGCTAACTGATAATAAAATGTGTTGTCAGTTGTAACGCATGGGTGATTGGGTGTGTAAACAAGTCCAACGGAAACACTTCTTGAAGTTCTTGCAGCAAATTTTGTTTTCATCTTTTTGTGTTAAGTCGAACAACTGGTTGTTATCCACTGACGTTGGACAGGCGTGCTCAATATACTGGGTGATTTACCGCACAGTTTCACGTGTCTCTAGACGTCTGCCTCATATGAATCTTGGACTAATGTTCCGTCATGACCGCAAAAGAAGTCAGTCGTTCAGGTGGAAAGTTGGTGACATAATTTACATGTAAATCTTAAATAATGTCATTTTTAGTTTGTTTCCAGATGCGTTTTCGGGCCCAGGAAAAAAATACAGGAAGAAAAACTAGGAGAGGGGAGAGAGTGACGGAGAAAAGAAGGGATGGGCGAACTTGGTGCAAGGGATCAAGGGATAGACACCCCTAACTACGACAATGGCATGATATTTTTTGCTTGATGGCGTGTTAAGGTCTTCTGCAGCGGTGACCTCAGCGATAGGCGAGATGACGTCAGCAGCGTCAGCAGCGCGAACTCACAACGGCGACGACGATTACTTCTTCGACGAACAGGTAGAACTTGACAGCGGCAATGTGTGTCATACTGTCTGGTACCAGTTTATGGCACCGGTTTTTGGCGCCAGAAACCGCAGTCGGAAACTGCTGTTAGAAACTGGCCAATGTGTCATCACTATAAGAACAGACTGCGCGGTTTCTATTTGTTGCGGACTTGTTCAACCGTATAATATAATCTCCTAACTTCACTGAGCTCGCTATTATCTTTTTTGACATTATGACTCTGGACAGACGACGATTTAATTACTTGTGAAAACAGCCACCCGCATTAGCTCAGCCTGCAGGACAGGCGCAGTAAGTGCTGTCGAAAGCTGAGGCGTAGACAGGCACACCGCGCGATGCACTATCCCCGTATCCGTGATTCGTGGTGTTGTAGTGTAAGCTGGTGTCTGGCTAAAGGCTGAGGAAACTGAGATCAGCGCCGTCTTAAAAAGTTTTGTGGCTCGGGTTAAAGTTTTGTGTGTATACGTATGAGTTTATTATTTGGTTGTGTTACTAGGCTGCAATACGGGTCTGGGCCGCCCGTCTGTCTCTCCGTCCGTCCGCCCGTTTGTACGTCTGTGTTTTACGATCTCTTATCTCAAAAAGGAAAGACATAGAAAAACGAAAATTGGTGTAAACGTTTCCCTATGATGGAAATAACCAGTGCATCAATTTTTAGTTTAAAATGTCAAAGGGTAGGGTTGCACATATGCTTTATGCGGATGGTAAGTTAGTAAGCAAGCAAGCAAGAAAATGTAACTTCATATAACGCATATTGTTCAATTAACCTCTAACGCGCTTGTCACACTAGTACTGACTGAACAGGATTGTTTTAAAGAACTGTTTTAAACTGTCAATGTCACACGCTGGATCTCTTGAGTTCATCTGGCAGTGAGTTCTAGACCGTCGGACCGGCAACTGGAAAAGCCCGGGGACGGCCGTACGTGTTGAGTCGACAGCGCGGTAAGCTACAATGAGCCGGTGTCGGTTGGCAGAACGTAATCGATGTCGAGATGCGATTTCAATGGCTGGGCAATATGCTTGGCGAGGTACCGGGGTGTTTGTCCATGCAAACAACGGTACGTCACAAGGCCGAGCTTGAAGGTGACCCTCTCAGACACATCCAGCCAGTGCAGTCTGTCATGCAGGAGTGTCGACAGACCACGATTAAACTTCCTGATGTCGCTGACTGCTCGGGCGGTGGCGCTGAACACTCGTTGCAGCTTATCTGCGATCGTCTTCGGAGCTCCTGCATAAACAGCGTAGCAATAATCAATCCGTGACGTCACGAAAGCATGCACAAGAGTTGCTGCCGATTCTTCGCCAAGCGACCGCCGGATGCTACGAAGTTGGCGCAGCCAGTAGAAACCAGCTGCACAGGTTTTCGAAACATGCTTCTCAAGGGTCAGATTCGACAAAAAGGTCACCCCGAGTACTCACACATGATCGCTGGCTGTCACAGTATCTGAGCCGAGCTGCATGGCAGAAGCACGACTACCCAGCATCGTGATGTTGTGTTTTGAGCCGGTGTAATGTATAATAATGACTCCCATATAATAATGAATCCCCAGTCATTATTGTAGGTATAATTTACATTCCCCCAGTCAATATAATCTTATTCAGCTATCAACATTATACAAAATAAGCGAGAACATACATTGAATAAGCAGCAGCAACGATTTTAAAAGGAGAACCTTTTATTGGTCACACAAGCAGTTAATATTATACTAGGGGAGTGTAAACTATACATATAATAATGACTGTGGAGTTATTTTTAAAGGGAGTCATTATTATACATTATACCGGCCCACAGCAACTCGGTCTTGATGAGATTTATCTGCAGACGATTTGCTGCCATCTAGTGGTCGATGTCGGCAACGCAGTGACCAGGACGAGAGATAGATGGCCGCGAAATATGCCAACACTGAACCAGGATATTTTTCTAGTGGTGTGTAAATTGCACGTTTTAGACGGCGGCGACGATATCGTCAAACAACCCATTCGCCGACATACTGCAGACATCCGATGACCCGACGACGAACTTTGACCTCTTTGACCCGACTTCGCACTCAGCCGACCCTGACCTAGATTTCTCCGCAGGCTCCGCCTCCTCCGCCAATAACCCGTTCCTGTTCGGCGCCGCGGCCGCTGATGACGTCACTGGCGACGTCACTAATCCCGTGACTCACGACGACCCCTGGGGCAACGCAGGTAAAGTACGGTAACTAGGATTGTGGAAAAATATCTGGATGGGTTTAACTTGATCGACTTTTCGGCTGTTGGAGCCTGTTTTATTTGTGATGTCAATCGACGTTTCTAAGATGTATTCTAACTGACATACTACCACAGTATAGAGAGCGCTCCCTATACTGTGGTACTACGTAGGTTAGTCTAATAGTGTGTTGGTAGTTCAACTTTTATTTCCTAAAGAATAAAATTTTGCTGAATTGTTGTGTGCAGTAATCTGTGCAATAATATTATTGTGTAAAACTACGCACATCTTATTTGGCTGACTTTGCGGTTACACCGTAAGGCCAGAATATTTGGTCAAGATTCAACATTTTAAAACGTTAGTAATTTTAACCCGTAGAATATAAGTTTACAATTATTGCATTTTAAACGATTAATATTTTATTTGCGCATAACGCATGCTGTTTATATTTTACTACTTTGCTTGTGGCCTATATACGCGAAATTATTTTTGCTTTATTTTTATTCGCCTCAAGTATGTTTGTTACTATATTTTTATTTTTACATTTTTTATAACTTTGCTGATCATCTGTAGCTTATTACGTTTAATTTTGTTTGACAGGTGGCGGCACTGGTGCAGAAACTAGCGAAAACTTTGCAGCGTTTGACAACACTCAAGAAACAACGGATTCGTCAGGTCAAATTAACAACATGGCCGATCTTACGATAGCTGACACTCCGTAAGTGCCATTTTTTTCTTCCCCTTCGTGCTTTTCGTAGCTGGATCTCAAACGTGTAACGAAACGTGACAATGTCACGAGACGTCTCCGTATAGCGGCATAGGCTTAACGAAACGCGTTTGTTGGACCCACTAGAAAAGCTTTCAAGGAAATGGAAGAAATAAGAGAGAGAGAGAGATGAGATAGGCCTAGGCCTATAAAAGAGGGTTGGGACATGACGGAAGGGAAGTGTCGACGGCATTATTTCCGGACGCGGTTGCACCGGTTCATCTCTGCTTGTTTTAAGCACGTCGTTCATGTTTATATTGTGTTTTGTCAGATCCGGTTGGGGATCAGCAGCCGCTGAACTGCCGCCTCCGTCAGCGGTAAGCCGAGCCATCTACTTTGCAATAGCCTAATGCATGGTTTAGCTGTCATTATAAAGATCCAACGACGCTCCATACGTGTTGCTACACTACTCTGTGAAATATTATTTCTAGTTTTAGCGTACCGTACTTACATGTTGTAACGTCGCGCTCATGGTGCGATGTGCTTAACCGTCCATCTGTCGTCTGTCTGTAACTTTGTACACTGTCGCTCAACGGTAGATCGTAATGGCTCGGAGATTGTACCTTTGGATAGGGCGATGGCAAGTTTCCATAGCCAGTCAATAATATCCAGGTTTGGCCGCAATTTGCAATGAAAAGTTTTTACAAGCATCCGTGTATTCTTAGAAACGGTTTCTTGTTTATTTACCCATGCCGGAAGTAATACGATCTCGATACTAATTAAGTAAATAAAACATGAAATTTAGCGACATGCATACGGCGAGAGACAGAATACGGTCGGCTTTTCCTAGCGACAGCTGAACTCTTAATGAATATAATGAAACTTAGAGCCATAGTAGCGACGCGTTCACAGTATACAACACAATAAATTTGTATAGCGCAGAGGCACGAAAAGTCTCTAGTGAGCTGTACCGTCGGCATTAGTGAAGAGCAAACAGGAAATTTTTAAAAAGCAATTAAATATGTCAGTAGACACTTTTTTATTTGTTTATTTGATATCAAGACAGCACACGGACAAAGCGCAATAAAAACTCTGACAAATAAGAAGCAAAAATACATTTGGGCATCGAACTACACGATACCTGTGTCGAGCAGGCGTGGCAAGAATCACTGTGTGATTCTATATGATAGGTAACGCTCCGTAGCTCTGAGGTGGAAAGATCTATACACACGTTTAGGCTTAAGAGTTTTCTCACATGCTGTTGTTGTTCGATGCAGGAGACACTTGATGACGACGATCCGTTCGCTGACCTACGCTGATTGATAATACCCACATATAATGCTGAGATACTGTCAGTTACGTCGTGTACGTAGACGTAATGCTGAATGATGGATGTTCGTCGCCCAACCGTCAGTCCGCCGTCATAAGTGACGTCATATTCGTCGTCGTTTGCCGAGCGTTCTCGCAATGTCGATTATTACGTTGATGCTGACTCGCGGAGGCGTCGTACGATGAGATGGGTCAGGGAGTAGCAATTAATTTTAGCGCGTTGGAAAATATTTTTCAAACACACCAAATCCGGGGCTGAAAGTCCTCAATTTTAAGGAATTTCAAGGCAAGATTAAAATTTGGAGCACCCATAATCCCACGTGTTCTATGTCCAAAAATTGCAACTTTCCCTTATTTTTTAGACCAACGTCGATGCCGCCGGAGATTTAGATTCGGTGGACTGCATATCTTTCCGACTTTGTGCGCCCTGTAAATTTGTATACTTACGTATTACACGTGGCTTGATGTAGGCTGCAGCATTGGTGTAGAGGTTAACGTTTTGCGTTTTATCAACGAAGTTAATCGACACCGGGCCCTGTTAGAACTTTAGATCGGTGATTGTTGGCAGACGAGTGAATAGAGATGGAAATCGAAACCGAACCCGAACCCGAACGCACCGAACTCGAACCCTGTTTTTCATTGAAACAAACCGAACTGAACCCGAACTCATCACATGGGTTCGGTCCAGAGTTCGGTCTCTACAATTTTTCGACAAGCCGCAGGGAGGCAGTCATCTATCTAAGTAGACCGAGTAGCTACGGGCGTAGGTATGGAACAAATTTGTTGATTGTGTTGACATCGCATTAACCACTGTCTTGAACCGCCAGCGTTTGTGCTATTCATCTTTGTTAGCAATAGACGAATTTCCTCAAACAAGAGAGATGTTCTTTGGTGATCAATTCAAGTAATCGTTAGAATGGAGAGCAGAGTAATCAGTGCAATATCGATGTGAGTTTTTGCTTGTCTCTGTGGTATAGTGCACATGTAGGATTGCAGTTTCAACGTCCTGTGCTGCGTTACAGTATAGATGCTATTCTGTCATGTCTTCGTCATCATCATCATTATGGTGGTCATAAGCATTACCTGTATTTTTGTACTGGTGACTTTTTAGGCATAGCCAGAAATTAGAGTGTGAGGGGCGGATTGAGGCCGAAACTCGAGGTCAAAAAGCCGAGAACGGGGGGGTGGGGTTCCTGGAAGTGAGTCCCTTTTTTTCCAGTTACTGTTATGTTTATCTCCAAACGCGACTTAAAAATAAATCAACCATTTCTGAACGTGTAAAGATAGCTGCCGTTAGCTATAGTAACAAAAATTTGCTAATATCTTTGACTTTGTCGTGTTAAACGACTATTTATCTAGAGCAATGCGTAGGCGATCCGCATAGCCTTAATTTGCAAAACGTTAGGTAGAAAGTCGGTATCGTGGTCGAAATAGTAGCATGTATAGATTATTATTTTTTTGGTGCACCCTATAGATTTTGTGAGAATGCATGCCTATATACGATTAATGTGACTTATGTTATTGTTCGATGCGACTTGTTTGTTCGAAGTATACATCGTATAGTGTTAGGTTCTAGTTAAAGTATTACTAGTTTATTATCGTATAACAGAAAACGATGGTGCAGCCAGCGGTAACTACAATGTTGAGAAGGGAGCCTACCATGCTCCTTTTGTTTCTTTTATCAGCGCTGACGAATACCAACAACATTGGAAACCGAAGAACCGCAGATTCCAGATTTGTTGCCAAAATGCACTAGAATTTACCAAATCTCGTACATTTTTGGTTATATACCCTTTGACCTCTGTCCATTGGCAGTTTTGCCTTTCTCTTCCTTCGACCGGCCGTGGCTTATACGGTTTGTCCTGCAAAAATTTTTTACACGTAACTACGTATAAAGCATTTATGAATAAAATGTATTTCGCGTGCAGCCATTTGATGTAAACTATTTTTGCAGTTGTTTCAATGTACAACCCATTTTGAAAAAGTTCTGGAAATAGTTATTTGCAAAATTAAGCTGAAAGCATTTGCAGAATATTTTCCAAATGCTTTCTTTTCTGTTTTACTTGCAACGACGGCTTAAGTCAGCATACTTAGATTGTAGTCTAGAATACGCGTAGATTGTGTTCCATAGCACAGCGTTGTTCTGCGTGGCAGTTGTTTGAATTGTTTAACCTTCGTGGTTGTCTGATCATGACACTAACAAGTTTGATGTCGACATTATATGCGGCCGTCGGCTCAGCTATATATGTACTCGACCACTTCATTGTACAGCCATAAGTTTCCTCATTCTAACGTTTGATCTTACGTAATAAAAATTGGGACACCTGTTACTCTTGCTATGGGAAATGTTTACACCAATTGCGGTTTTTCTGCCCTTTTTGACGCGCTACAGCTATGCTGTACGGCGTCTTTGGCATCGTTTTCGTCTGTCCGTCGTGTGTTTATGGGTCACCGATGTATTTTGGTTAAGCCTTGGGTCGTAGAAAAACTTTTTATACAAGTCATTAGCCCTCTGTCAAGTCTTTTTTCGTGCAAAATTTTAGCGATCTAAAGAAAAGAAACATTTTCAAAATTGGAGTTGAACAGAGAGGGTATGAAAAATGTGCGTTTCTAAAAGTAAACTGGCCATATCTGAAAGATAGGGCCAAGGTTACTAGTAATCACCAATAGGAAGTGGCGTACGCTCTATTAGATTAGATGGAAATCATTGATTTTAAATGACCTTGAAGGTCAGTACTGCAACAGGAACTGTATAAGCTGTAGCGCGTCTTCCCTAGCGACAGCTGGGCTTTCTTGTTTGAATTAGAATTCCGTACAGGGCAGACGGAAACGGACGAGCAGGATCCGTAATGTGGCTTGTTGGGACGGCTGCATAAGAAAATAATATATTACGTATTGAATGAGTATTGCGCTCAAATAGGATGACAAATAGCATTATGTTACGACGTTGGCGCTTAATGACTGTGTATTTGTGTCTGTGGTTATATTGCTTTTGTTGTTTGTTTTGCTTGTCTGTCTGTCCGTCTGTCTCATAAATGTAATAAACGTTAAAAATAACATTTAAAAACGATTAAAACTTGATTTTTAATGAAAATACCGTAAACGTTGTTCCTTTTTACTTTGGCGTGTCGACGAAATACATTGTTTTAACATACCGGGGGTACATTGTTTTTCATGTCCGTAAAAATGTTGTGTATAAATATTCTAAAATCACCGTCATATTTACAACGTTTATTTTTAAACAAAAAAATGTGAAAAACGTGGTGAAAATAGGAAAAACTTTAAAATGCGGTTTGATAAAAAATGCTAAGTTTATAAACGTTTATGACAACTATTGTCTGTCTGTCTGTGTGTGTGTGTGTTTGTTTCGTAGGGTAGAACGTTTGTTGTGCACTGTTATGTAACGTACACGCTACACCACCATTATGATCTGTTACGTAATGTAAAGGTTTCATTAAACTTCACCGTATTTCCGATACGTGCATGTGTGCATTTTATAATAATTGAGAGAAACAAGGGCACGTAATACGTAAACTTTGCTGTAATTCGATTCGTGTAGGCTCGCTAGGCTGTGGGTGCATGTAAAATATTTTAATAAAACATACGCAGTTTTCTTTCTTACACAATATTTAATGCATAATGACAGTTAATGCAAGTTATATCGGATGGGCCAAAACAATCAAGCCCTTATAACTACGTCCATAATAATGCAGTTTAATTGACGTTTGTCGTGCAGTTATTATAACGTTGTTAAATTAGACCAACGTTTGATCGACAGAAACATTGATTAGGCCTATAGGTAAGATAACTCGGAAATAGAACTCAAATAGCTGACACACTGTCATGTCAGCTATGGCACGTCGAAGACACTTTAAACTTGGGGAATTATTTAGCTTCCCTTGTTTAGGGGCACACCCTATTAAAGTGTTGATACTCCCGACAAAAAGTGGTCAGTGGGGTGTTCTGGTTAAAACCAACGTGTTTTCTACCTTATGCTTTGACAATTTAAAATTTAAACTGTTGCAGAAACCGAAATTACAGGCCTATGCATGTTGCACCGTTGTTGACTAATTTCATTTGTGCAAAAACGCAAAATTTGCCACTTTCATCAAACGTCTAAAAACTAAAAATGTTTCACTTATGATACCACCAATGTCTGCATAAGCTGAGAAGCTAAAAACCAACGCAGCTTAAGCCATGGTTGCCTGTAAAATAAAAAATAACATGTTTTTAAAAATTGGTTCCGTTCATTATAACCGGCAACTACATCAGCGTGCAACGATGCGCTCTAACAGCTTCGACAGAACAGACTAATTCCAGATCGGCCGAAAAGATTTTGCTTCGGCCATAAAAATAGATTGGTGAACGTCAACTTAAAACTATTAGTAATCTAGTCGCACTTCACCCAGTCAATAATGGTCTGGTCTGTTAGTGTGACAATGATAAATAGCCGGTGTCCTGCGGCTGTGGCAATGCAATGCTATTGATCGCGGTTTGCCGACATCACGTCGTCTGCGCGGCAGCAGCAGCAGCAGCAGCAAGGAGGTGGTCGGATTGCACCGTGATCCGCTTTGCCCTGCCCGACATCAGCAGTTCGGTTCAGTTCCATTGACAATTCTGGACCTGTCAAACACAGAATCGTGAAAATAAATGACGGACCGAATCGCAGGGACTGGAAAATGCAAGAACTAGTCATTTTTAGTCGACCGTACTTATGTAACGGTCGAGCTATTGACATGGTTGTCGTCCGTCTGTTAGTCTGTCTGTCTGTCGTCCGTCTGTAACAGATGTATTGTGGTTAACGCGTAAAGCATAGGAAAAACTTTTTACACGATTAATTAGCCATGGCTCTCAAACTCGGGCATGCAAAATTTCAGCCATTTACTCCAAAAGAAACATTTTCAAATTGAGGGCTGAATGAAAGAGAATAGAAAAATGTGCGTTTTAACGGAAAACTGGCTATATCTCAGAAACTGTGAGAGATACAGCTTAGGTTACTATTATATTGGTTTTTAAATATTATAAAAAAATCATTGACCTTGGATAACCTTGAAGGTTAGTACGCGCTACTGTGACTAAATGGTGCGAAATAGGGCCCATATTGCTGTTGATCATTGATAGGAAGTCGCATATTGGCTTTCAATTATCAAATGACATAAAAATTATCGATTTTGGATGACCTTGGAAGTCACTGACAACCAGTGCAGTAAGCTATCCTAGCGACAAGTGGGTTTCTTATTTTTTTTAGCATTTTAGTCAAACAAATTAAGTCAATTGTAACGCAGTGTTTGTTTCAATCTATGTTTTATTCACATAATAAGCCTACATACAGCGGTGTTCTGCCAGCCACTGGGCATGTCTGCCACAGTTTTCGCACAACTGGAACAGAAACGAGAATGTCCACGCGTACAGAAGTAACTCCAGAGCGGAGTGTATGATGCAGACCTCACACATCAAGCTCTGGAATAGCTGTTGCAGCAGCTGCGGTGACGCTGGCAGTGGGTGGCAGTGGCTAACGGCGTAGAGTCGACGTCATCATCGTCGTCGTTGTCGCTGTTGTCGTTCGACGTGAACTGGAATGCCTCGGTGTGAGCGCACGGACTGTGGCTGATCGCTCTGAGAAACTGCGGTTTACAATACGCCCCGTTGTCATAACTGCCAATGCACTCGCTACTTTTGTTAAAACGTGACGTTGTTTGCAACACTGGAGGTCTATCATTTTCGTGGTCTTGCATTTTTAACTTTGCGATTTGGTCCGTCATTTTTATGGTCTTGCATTTTCCAGTTGTTGTTTCTTTCGTGGTTCGGCACCTTTAGATCTTACAATTTTAGCGCTTCCAACAGATATCAGTGACCCTACAGTTGGAAAAAACATGTACGTGAAAATGACTTGTTTCTTTATGTTTTTCTTCTATGAAGTTCTTTTCTTTTTACCAACTTTACTTTTTTTCTATTTCGTTTTTTTCCTTACCGTCCAATTTTCTGTTATTTATTTCCCTTAAAAATACGAAATTGCTGAGTTTATGAAGCTCTGTAAGCGTTCAGCACAATCTGGGCGAAGCTAGCCAGGCAGTTAATGCACTAGCAGCCAGCTATGTATTTAAAGCCGAGATATATGGGTTTAAAATACAGAAAAATGCATTGTGGCGAAAACATTTTAGCGCATTCTTGAGGCGCGTATACACAAAGCAAACGAAATTAACTGAACTAAAATGAAATTTTAGCTTAGTTCAGTTCAATGGCGTTTAAGGAGTAAGCGACAAAACTAAACCGAACTAAAATGCCACCTCAGTTGCATTGCGCAGACTGCACGAACTGGCACTAGCAGTTGAGCTCATTTAATTCAGCTCATATTGCGAGGTGTAACCTTCTCGCTTCGTATACGCCTTAGCTCTGCGCTCTCGATCGAGGCGGTGATCGGTTTTGTGGAGTAGCGGCTAGCAAGCGAATCGAAATCGTAGCATTTTGCATACCTCTGCTGCAGAAGCATTAGCGACGGGTGCTACCGTGCGTCGCTCAGTACGCACTGGCAAAAAGACTCGGGACGGACAGCGGTGGGCACTGCCACTGGCGCACAGCATAACAGTCTGCGACTGTCGGCGTCTTGCTGGGCTGTATGACGTCACACAACATTACGTCACCTCCGGTAGTTTTTTAAACACCAACAGCGATCGGAATCATCACGATTAGACGTCGAGTGTCCGCTGACAAGGCAATCGCGGCACAACATCGCTCTGCAATCAACGGTAAGAATCAGCGTATTTATAGCATTCACTATCTGTCTGACTAGCATAAGCCTATACAGTCATGTGCTTAAACTGTAAAATCTGTTAGCCTATTGGGTGGTTTCATAGGCGACACCAGAAGAACGGCCACTGACCAATCACGCTTTCCGGAATGTTCCGTCTTTGGTCAATTCATAACAATTTTGGACGAAATGTGTACAGTAAACCAGTAGATGTTTGCAGTTTATAAATAATGTTTTACGTTAGGATTCTGTGCGATACATCGCTTCAAATGCTCAAGAAGTGCCGCGAATGTTTCAGCTAGCAAGGCCAAGATCCTACCGAATATATGCCATGGACCTACAAAGGTCAGACATCACTCGACCCTACTTTTTTATTTCCTTTAATGCGTGGCACTTTCTGAAACGTGCCGCCGCTTTTGGATGTTTTTTTTGCAATCCAAGGCCAAATCTTCCCGGATTGTCGTGATAATTTATCTACATATTTCTGTGTATTCTTGCTGACGAACCAATGGATTTAATACAAAACCTCGACCATGAAAACGTCATATTTCGCCGAAACAGAAAACTAGTTGTTTTGCTGGACGTGGACTACAAGGTTACTACAGACACGACACAGCAAAATGGTATATTTACTACCGTTTGGAGCATGTGACAACGCTGCACACATGCCTGAACACAGCATTGGATCGCAAGCATTGAATCCACCTTAGGCTACACCATTCATTCAGCTATACGATGTACAATGTGTACTGCTCTCGCTGACTGTCGTCCTCTTACTGTTGTCACAATCTGAGGGTTGTACGTAACGCACCAGTGCATCATCGAGTGCTGATATTGTCTATTCACACCACTTTTTGAATCACAACGCACTTAGCTATACAGCTTCATGTGCCGCGAAACACACTTGAAGCATTCAATAAAGGCTTATTTTTTTATATTACTGTTTATATTTTTTGCATCAGTGTGCACTGTGCACGGCGTGTGTGTGCGTGTTAGGCGGCGCCTATAGACTACCCAAAATGTATTATTGTTTACTATAGAATGTACTAAAATGTTCTATTGATTTCCTTTTTTCTTGCAATTTCGGAGGTCCTGCTGAGAGACCTCATCCTCCCAGCCTTCTGTTTTGTACCCTTTTGGCAAATTTCTGCATGCTACGCCTCTGTCTACACAGACAGCCGCGCAATATATCGGCACTGGGCTGGCACATCGAATCAGATCTACATGTAGTTTCTCTGTAATTGCGTGGTGCAGGAAACGAAGAGGTGGCAGACGACAACTGCGATGACGTTCAGCAGCGTACACCTCGAACTGTTGGTGATAGTCGTGACCTTGGTGTTGACCTTGACGTTGACCTTGGCCTGTGACATTGAGACTGTGAGACCGTCGGCAGGCGGCGTCATACCGGGCGGATGGAGTGGAGTGGCTGTCGATGATGATAGAGTCTTGCAGCTCAAACAGTCCGTCGTCAACGACGCCTTGGTTGTCAACGCGCACCACGTCATCGAATCGTACCAACAGGTGGTTGACAACTTGAAAAAAATGACAAGGCTGTATTTGTCGGGGGCGATGGGGGGAGGTTCGAGTTTTGAACAACAGTTTTGACCGTTTCAAAAAGTCTATAAAAGTATGTAAGGGGTGCGACAACAACTTTTTTCTCTGTATCCCACAGCCTTATTTTTTTGTGTTTAGCTGAATATTGATCAATCCACAGTGCTAACCTATCTCTGAGCTACAAAACTTTGGGATCAGACTGTGTTACGTTTATCTGCCACCCGACACAGATGAACGCGTCAGGCCAATTTACTTACCCCAAAAGGGTGGAAGGCTGAGTTGACCTTGTCGGTCACCCATCCAGAGAGCGATTCGACCGGGAGTTGAATCCATGATCTCTTGATCGGAAGTCCAATGTACCGATTAATGCACATAAATATCATTTTAAAAAGCACCAAAGCCAGACAACGAGTAGAATGCGTCTCCGCGTATCTGTTGGTCTCTAAACTGAACGCTGTTTGTGACTATTACGTAATTGCAGGTCGTCGCCGGCGTTAACTACTGCATCAGATTCAGCGCGTCTGCCAATTGTTCAACGCATTACTGCCAGGTAGGCCTATCAGCATAGACTCTCGATATGAGCTTGCAGATCCACGACTTTTTTGTATTTATAACTAATGCAAAAAATATATAAATAGTAATATGCAAACTGTGAAAAACGTGATCCAAAGAAAAGCTCTCCTTTCCCCAGCACAGCGCACTTTCTTACGGCGTCTCGAACATTCCTGGTTCTAGGCCGACGAGCGCGCCGAGAGCGCTTGAGTTTACATATTTGAAGTTAACGCTCTGTATACAAGTTAACTAATTAAGCTAATTCCACCAAGGAGGTTGTCTGATAGCTCGCGTTTGTTAATCTGTTTGTTCCTGTGCAGGATTACGCAGAAATTTACAGGCAGATTTGGTTAAAACGTTTAGGAATGGTCGAACTTGGCTTCGACTTAAAGATGATTACACTGTGTCTCAAAAAAAACCGGACCCCTAAATTTTTTCGCCGTTTTCTCAGCAACCGTTAGGGATTTTAATATGAAATTTTACAGCTTTGTTTAGTAAAACCTTCTACATTTAACTGCAAAAAAAATTTGATTCTGTTGAAAAACGACGAAGTTACAGACTTTTTAACATGACCGCTTACCGATTTTTCAGCATTCAAAAATGTTCCGGCTACAACAATAATTTAATAACATCGTTGAAACAACACAGTTAAATAATGATCAAATGCCAGAATTCCATTGTCACTGCGAATAGTCGAAGTGTTCACCACCAGCTCCAAGCAACAACACCAGCCTCCAGTCGCCTTATTTGAGAAATCTTTTACAGCCTTGTCGATCGGTCCCTGTGGCAGGTTGCCCCACATAACCTGAAGCGCTTCTTTGAGTTTGGCGCTTGTTTCCAGTTTTTTGTTTTAAGCTTGCAGTAAACCTCCAACATTGCGCCCCATACGTGGTAGTCCATTATTCAACGAATTTGGAGGCCATTGGTCTTTTGTGATGATATCTGGACAGCTGGCCCGCAACCAGTTCTGTGCGCTGCGCGGCGTTGCGCGCTGTGTGTGCTGACGCGCCGTCCTGCTGGAAGACGAATCCGGTGGGCAGCCGGCGATTGCTTTAAAGGAACAATAATTTAGTGATAATTTATAAACAATATAAATTGTTGTTTATCAAAACGTCACTGTGACGTCATCGGCAGTAACGTGTAAGCAGTTTTTGAAAATTAAATAGCATTTTTAGCATGAACATTTTTGAATGCTGAAAAATCGGTAAGCGGTCATGTTAAAAAGTCTATAACTTCGTCGTTTTTCAACAGAATCACATTTTACTTGGCAGTTAAATGTAAAAGGTTTTACTCTAAAATCCCAAACGGTTGCTGAGAAAACGGCGAAAAAATTTAGGGGTCCGGTTTTTTTGAGACACAGTGTAGATTTTGGTGATGATAAGAATCAACATCTGGATCTAGAATGGAATTTAAAAAATTTTTACGAAACCTGCGCTGAACGGAATATGATTATATCACCTGACGAACAAAACTAAAACATTGGCATAGCGTTGGTGGAGGTTTGCGCTCTCCGAATGCCCTTCTAGTTAATTAATTAGTTAGGTCCTAATTATAGTTTATAATAATAATAATAACAATATAGTAATTTATAAAGCGCACAAAGTTAGCGAATCGAATCGGACTTTGACCTTTTCAACTGAAAATTGACACAGGCGTTTGATGTGTCTGTGTCTAGACGGTAGAGTGTGTGGCGGGCGGTCACCAACCGCTGCCTTCAGAAGGTCAACTACAGCAACCTGTTCAACGAACCAGTCTCAGCTGTACACCAATGAAATGTGAGAGGCAGCTTTTAGCGTTGAAGCTTCTGCGTTTATCATAGCAACAGCAATTTTCACGATATGTTACAGCGCTTGCGCCGCCAAAGCGAAACGACGAAAGAATTTGTGTTTATTTGGCGTTACTGGTAGTCCGTTTTTGTCAAAAGTGGATTACCGGTACCCAGAAATTATCAACAGATATTGATAAAATTTTGTGGAAATGTTGGACACGAGATAGAAGCGACTGGATCTTGGCGTTTTTGTGAATTCGGGATCCTAATCAAAAAAATGTTTTTTACCCTCATGACATAGGAAACTGACACGTCATGGTATTCGCCAGTTGGCAACGTCATTAGCCTATCGGCAAAAGTTTGAGAGCTCTTATCGCTTTTAGTTCCGATTCATTGCCGGCATATTGCGCGGCCGTCCGCACCACTTGTGACCTTTATAGCTAAAATTCAAACACGCGTTACTCTTGCCCTGGAAAGCGTTTTGATCAATTTTGCGTGTTTTGCGCTTTTTCGTTTTCGAGTTAGGAGCTTATACGTCACAGGCGAACAGACGGACGGATGGAGTCGGGACGGACAAGACACGTAATACGGCCTATCGGCTTATGATAACGATGTGTGTTGTGACAGCATGTGATATAGAAGCGGCGCGGGAAATGGCGCGAACACCGATGCCCGGCGGGTGGCATGAAGAAAACACGACCAACGAACTTATTACACAACTTTATAACCACGCCGCTAACATAGCAGCCGTTAGGCGCGGCGTTGTACGAGAAGCTTATGCACAGGTGAAACCGGCTTTTACATAGCCATACTTACTTCTGTTATCTATTTCTTAATTTTATTTAATTATATGTGCTAATTTTTTTATTAAAAGGGAGTTAGGTTTTTGAGTCTTTCCGACTGCCTGTTTGTCAATTTGTTTGTTTTTCCGCTAAATTTAACGAAAAAATGAACTAACTACTAGTGGCCAGATCTTGGTGGTGATCTGAATTACGACCCGGATACGGATCCAAAAAATTTTAAATAGATCCATATAGCAACTGCAATTCTTGATGAAATTTGTTGTAAGCCTATTCGCCAGAAATCAGCACATTTATCCGATATTTCAGGTAGTTTTTTGTGTTTATTTATTTTTTGAAATTTTTATTGGTGATTTTCGTACGTAACTCGTAACGATCACCAAGATTCTTATAGCGAACTGACATCGTCATCTTATCGTCATTGTAAAGTAACCTGGTTACGATAGCGACTTTGCGCTTATTATGCTGCCGTCCGAGTATGCCGCATTTTGGGTCATGTCCGTGGTCCGTAAGGTCGTCTGTCTCTTTGTCGCATACGGGTTAATGCCGTGGCTACACGCACCGATTTTCTCGTCCGATGTGTTGTTCGACGTCGCCGAGCCTTCCGAGATTTAAAAACCTCAGAAATCGGACGAAATGTGCATGCCCATCCTTTCTGATTTTTTTCGGACGAAGTTTTTTTACTTGCCAGCCAAAAGACGCCCGTCGGAGCCTCGAACGAGAAAATTGGTGCGTCTAGCCACAGCTTAACTTGAAAAACAACAGACGTCAAAAATGACGCTGGCTGATCCCGCGTTGGACGGGTGCGTAAAACCTTGGGCAACTATAGATGGACGGCCTCGAATATGTCGGCACAAGACGTGGTGACATCTTTCGCTGTTTATTTTATGTTTCGTAGAGTGTGAACTCTTACGTTTTGGTAACTGGTGTGACTAATCTCTTACGTTTTGGAGACATTTCAGACGGAGGCCGGTTTCAACTACTGCGTACAGTTCGACTCCACGGGATCCGCAAACTGCCATCGTCAATGTCAGGTCGTCGACATTTTTTTAACATTCGTTGTAATTAATACGTGTATTAATTGGTATGGTGATCTAATTATTATTAATTAATTTAATTAATGAATTTGCGTCACTTTTCGTTCTCTTGCGGCATTAATATATACTACGTACAAACGGTAGGCTTGTTGTGTACCAAATCCACAACAATTCGAAGTAAGTAAACTTTGGGCTTTAGCTATGTCGGGAAGAACTGATGAATCTCAGTAATAATCGTTTTAATCCCAGCCTCCACTACTTTGATTTGAGCTGCAACGAAACAGTTTTTATCGCTGAATTAAAAAGTTTACCGTCGAAGCAGGGTAGCATCGCAGCAACTGACGGCGCCCGTTAAGACAAGCAATCTTGTTGTCATTATGCGTACTACGAAGTCACCGTTATGTCGTTACAGTTTAAGTTGTTGTTTTTTACTTGCAAGTGCCACACATTTCATGTAAATTTATTACTATTATTTGGCCGAGTTGTGGGAAAGTAAAGGGTGCCTTTTATACGAACACCAGCGAACCAAGGCCACTTAATAGTTTACAGTGTAACGTTGTTTGCATACTTCATTATCAGTCGATGAACACTAAGTGTATCGGTTGTCATGTGATGACTATTTGCTTCGTTATTTTTGCAGGCGTTATCGTGCATAGCTGCCGGCTATCTACCACTTGATCACAGTACAAACAACCCGGGAGTCGTGTCAAAGATCGGCGTTAAATGCCAACCTGGCGGCCAACTCGTCGGCTATACAGGTAAACCAATCAGTCGCCATCTTACCTGTCTGCACAGGTGAAATGAAACGATTTTCTTTCGTTAGGCTATTTTCAGCCAGGATGCTCCGACTTTTCGTAAACGAAATCGCTCAACAGTTTTGAAGGGATTTCAGTAACATTTTTGGACGGATTGGGCACAACCTTTGTAGACGATTTTGGACCAGATGCGATTTTTTTGAGGATACTGATTATCCAGGATTCTTCACTATTGAGAGATAAATCGTAAACTGAGAATCTGTACTTTGCGAGGTGGCAGCACCATTCTCGATGAAGTTTGAGAACTCTGATTGTTTTTAGTTTCGAACTGCGGGCAATGCGAAGCTAAAACAGAAATAAAGTTTAATCAGAACTATGCAGAAAGTGTTTTATTTTGTTTTGTTCAACACGTATAAGAACAGCCTAACGTGGCTGTTTGAGTTTTTACATTGCTGAATTACTTAATCCGTTTAATCACTGCTTTATGTTTAGCTGAAGGCTAGCAGCAGGAAGTGTTTTTACCACCTTTGTTTTCTTTTTCCTTTCTTTTACGTTATGCGTTCAGTTGCGATACTTTCTAAATCTTTTCCACGCTGTTGGCGGTAGCATTCGCAAAATGTGCTGCCCCAAGAACTGATACATGTACGTGTCGTCTTTATTGAGTTTAAGTCATGGCTGTAACCACCGTGGTGTCATATTTTATTATGCGGCCGTCCATGCAGGTCGCATTACGGTTTTGTCCGTTGTTTATTTGTCCGTCCGTCCGTCCGTCCGTCTGTTCGTTTGTCCTTTTGTGTGTCCCGTATCTGTTCATAATCTGACAACAGCAAAACGTAAAAGATCCGAAACTAGCAGAACGCTTACCCAGCACAGAAGCAACTGGCACGTCACTAATTTTTATTTCAAAAGGTTTGTCAAAAACGTTTCTAGAAAATGTCACAGTGTCTTGCATAGACGTAGGCCTATAATTGCTTCTCGGGAACACTAAGCACGGTACAGTGGGCGTGTACACCGAACGGACGGCCGCATATATACATGTCGGCACATGGCGCGGCGACATCTTCGCTTGTTTTAACAAGATCGTTAAACTTCCTCCGATGTTGGTGTTACTGCCGTTACAGGAAGTTCTGCGGGAACTGTGACATCACCCTCCGTCGCGTCACTGATGACGTCATGCGCCGCGTTTACGCTTGTTCGCGTTCTTCGCCTACCGTAGATTCGTGTGGACATTTCATCCTGTATGATTTCCATCCAACGCAACGGACGCTACGCAAGATTAGACACTGCTTCTGCCATCGCGTTTTAGCCAACCGTACTTCAGTAACGGTCGAGCTATTGGCATGGTTGTCGTCGTCTGTTTGTTTGTGCGTCTGTAACAAATGTATTGTGGCTAAGCTTAAAGTCGTAAAGGAAAAATTTTTAACGAATAATTAACCATGTGTGTTAAACTCGGGCATGCAAAATTTCAGCCATCTAGCTTTTGATGCAAGAAGAACATTTTCAAATTGTGGGTAGAACGGCGGGAGTGGGGAAAATGTGTGTTTGTTAACGGAAAACTGGCCATATCTCGAAAATGGTGAAAGATACGGCCAAGGTTACTATTAATCTTTAATACAAAGTGGCATACGCTCTGTCACATGAAATGGAAATTATTGACCTTGGATGATCTTAAAAGCCGTTACGCGCTATTGTGGCTAAACGGTGCGAAATATGGCTTAGGTTGCTATTGATCACTAATAAAAAGTTGCATACGCCCTTTTAAATAAAATAAAGGTTATCCATTTTAGATGACTTTAAAAGTCACTGACAACCAGTACAGTCGGCTATTCTAGCTACAGCTGGGCTTCTTGTTGATGGTTGCGACTAAAGTTGCGTCACTTGCGTTAACTGCTTGTTGCGTACGAAACATACTCGTATCGTTTTCACTGAGCCATTTGCAGCGGCTTAGTGGGTTAAGAATGTAAGGGTGGGGGGAAAAAGAAATTGCAGTTTCTGCACAAACTTCTGCAAACTGACAAAAGGGATTACACTACAGTACATTACATAAACATTTTTAACGTAGCCTAAGTGAAATTCGCAAAGCCCACTGCTTAAAAGTTCAGTTTTGCACCGTAGGCCTAGTTTCTTTACAGTGGAGGATTTTCAACCCCACATTTTGTATTTTTGGTAAAAAAATTTGCCAAGAAGCTACAATTTTGGTAATGGTGGCATTGATCCATGTGCCGTTCTTTGCCAGAAACAACACCGGATATTTGCAAACTTGTTTGCATACTATTTTGCGTTGACTGCGTGAATTGCGTGAAAAAGTACTCAAGGGACTTGCGTTACGTGCGTTGTGTTGAATGGAAATCAAACCGGCGATTCGCCAATGCATAGCCTTCATTTTTAGTCTAGCAAAGCTTTGCTGCTGATTCTGCTGTAATTAATTCGTTGTTTCATATTTTATGTTTTATTACCGTTACTGTTCAGAAATTTTATTTTTAGCTTTTATTATTAGAATAATATAATACTAGCTGTTGAAAGTGTAAACGTTTTTACTTTAGTTTAGTTTTAGAAAATTACTGTAAGACGGTAGGAAATGATTCATCGTTTATTAAATTATATCACAGTTTAGGGGAACATTATCGAATCAGTTACTAGGTTCCTACTTCTTGCGCTGTTTAGGCAAGCGTTACCGTAATCACAGTGTAGCACGGTAGTGTGTAACACTGTTGTAAGAGCGACTATCAAAGTCAATGGGAAACCCCAGATTTTGGGCACCCGTAGCCCCCAAACTCCTAAATCAATCGACTTAAAATTTGACTTGGATGATTATGTCGGCAGTCTGACCCTACGTGCCAAAAATGGTACAAATCGGCCCAGGGGGTTCGGCGGGGCAAAGGGTGAAATATAATGTTCAATTGGGTTCTTTCTTCTTTTTTTACTTTTTTTGCCAAGCTCTGGAGAACGCATTTTTGAGAGTATCGCCGCATACTTTGCACTGGATAACGTGTTTCGGTAGGGATTGATTTCCTAGGGGGTCTCAACATTCATCTTTCATATTTTCCCCCTTAAATTCCCCCAAAACCGAAAATTTTAGGCCCATTTTCGGACTTGGAAAAATTACTACTGAAAATGCTTAACAATGGAGATGCTCATCTACAAACTACCCTTAATCGTCATCGTAGCCTCACCATAGTGAATAGGCATTGTGGCCTCGGAAATTCCAAATATGCAGTTATTTTGGACCCCCTGTCTACAGGTCACGTGACACGGCGCATGCGCAGTGAACTTTTGGCCTTTAACATGGGCATTAAATATAAAAACAAGATAATGTTCATACGAACACGGAGTCTGTCCAATGCCTGTGTAAAATAGAGTAGGTCTAATTACTCCAACAAATGAGCAGTTAAGCATGTTTAGTAGTGTTTAGT
>Ga0056128_1002504_pt1 | contig 21876 bp, 15 predicted proteins | sample WorMetLIZISLAND2_FD_71113 | JGI IMG/M metagenome (GOLD analysis project Ga0056128, IMG submission 71113) | Marine gutless worms symbiont microbial communities from Max Planck institute for Marine Microbiology, Germany - Olavius geniculatus... ... | reverse complement strand
AATTTAACCCTGGTCTTTTGACAAATTTTCTGAACCAGAGCCCTCAGCAAAATTTTGGAGCCTTCAGCGACTTCTAAACGTAATCCAGTTTACTCCATATTTGCATCATATCTTCACACTGTCTGATAGAACATTGTTTTTGCTATTTTGGTTGGCTTATGCGTGAAGTCAGACAGTTACTGAGAATGACACATATGCATCGCAATGTGTAAAGTGGCAGAAGAAAAACTCGTCTTGAGCGACCTGTAAATATTCATCAACTGCCACCAAATTTGGTGAAAGTAACAGTAAGTAGGCATAGAACAAAAACAGGGTTGTGGAGGGGAAGCTCTGAAAACTTTTGTTTTTTTGGACCACCCTAACGGACAGACAGAATTACTGTAGCTAATACACGCTATAGCTCTCACACTATGCTAGCTCTCATAATGTGTAAAAACCTGGCTTTTCAGAACGTCACATCTAGAGTTCATAATTTGGACCATTAGTCCTTATCTATCAGAAAGTTTAGCTGCTTTATTTTTTAAACTGCCAAATGGTATCATCTTGTGGTACCTTTATATGCAGTTGATTGAATGATTGATTGACAGGTTAATCGACTAGTTGATTGACATTGAGTTGTGACATTGAGTTGTTGTGTGGTTACAGTGTTGCTGGCACCATACGGTCTGACAGGTCTGCTGACCGGCCGAGCTTACTCCGACTCGGATCCAAAGACACAAAAGTTGCTGGAGGACTGGAGGCGCTATTTCTATGTTCCGTCGCCGGCTGACAGTGCCTCGGAAGATGGTTTTCATGTTCCATTGTTTGTCGAAGTTATTGTCGGTATGTTCTGTTGAATTTGTTGTCAGTTTCTTGGAACTTTTACATGTGCTCTGGATAACTTGTGAATGATCTGTGTAAATGTACATTGCTGGTTCCATTTGCGCTTTCACATTTTATGATAACCATATCAACTTACTTACTTGGAACTGAATCGAGGTGTATGCTGACTTGCAATTATATAAACCATTTGCAATTTTGCTTTGCTGTAGCTTTTCGTTGCAGCATTTACAGCATTTCACTGACAAATAGGTGGCTTTATTGCTATGATCATGTGTGCATTAAAGAATGCCGTCTTTTATTTCAAGTATTTTAGCACCAGAGCATCTGAGGTCATCAATTTCCATGCAGTAGTTCCTTGCCATATGCATTTGTTTGCTGTCAAAAACTGGGAGCATTTATCTGTCGGTGATTTGTGCAGCGGGCACGAGGTTCCGGTATCCGAGCAGCTTTGTGCTGGTGGGTGGGGAAGTGGATGCGGATCTCAGTCGTATCCACGCCAGTCTGTTTCAGCAGCAGTCTGCCGATGCCGACACCAGCATGTCGGCTAGAATGACAAACCCCATCGACAATGCTCTGTCGAAGCTGGCCGGCTCTGTACGCATGGACTGTAGCTTCGGTGACAAGCGAGCTGCTCGTTCAGCCATCAGCAAGGTCTGGCAAGATGGCATGGTCTCCAGTGGCCTCTTCATGCATGGGTATGTTGGCCAACCGGCTTTCTCTTCCATCTCTATATCTGAAAACAAATGTAAGACATTATTAACCCAGTTACTTCATTTAGTAAGAAAGCACACAGTGGCTTACTTACTTTTAGCAAGGAAAACAGTCATTGTAATGCATGGATTTGAGTTGATTTTCATTTAGCATACAGTGAAATAACAACAATTACTAACACTCACGTTTGGTTTAGATGTAATTCAACATTGGAAGTTTTGCATTCGTAACCATAATTTTTTTTTTAGCAGCTGATCAATCACTGGAAAATAATTGTTGTTGTGCAGTGTTCTTATTTTGTTATAGCTACTAAATTGTGTATGAACAGGTTCGATGTTGGTCCATTTCATGCTACCGTCTTATTGATGATGATGATGATGATGATGAAGGACGAATCAACTTTAGCGTGGCATTAAGTCCTAAGACTACAAGGACACGTGACAATAAGTTTAAACAGTGAAGTCACGTAATAGTAGTCAGCGCAATGAGACGTTCTTAGTCGTGGCTGTAAGACCGGGCAAAAAGTTCAGTTTTCAGTCTGCTGCGGAAAATTTGCAACGATGGCGATGACCTGACTGACTCTGGCAAACTATTCCAGACCGATGCAGCAGTCGCTGGAAAGTTGCTGTAATGCTGTGCTGTTAAGACTAACTAGCCATTTACTCACACTACACTCACACTTGCAGTTTGCCGAAAGAGATTGATGCCGTGATGATGCGTGTTGTGATGTTATGGCAGAGGTCGACATCTGATAAATGAAACTGAAGGTCGTGATGAGTCTTCCGCTACCAGTTCATCAACGTGGGACTTTGGTGAACCAATGCAGAAGAACCCGTGCTTCTGCGGAAAGTGAGATATTCAACTGTCATAGTTTGCTTCAACATAACATTTTCGGTGAAGTGGAAAAACTGAGAAATATAGTAGTCTGGTGACACTTTGACACTGGTGGCTGGGTGGCCTGTAACAGGGGATTGGGCATCCTGGCCTGACTGGGAGTATTAACACTGGAAATACTGATTTATGAAACATATATTCTAATTACCGATGTGGTACTGATGCTGTAACATTTTCAGTTTTAACAACCAGAATTAACTTGACCAGGTTTCACAAAGCCAGAGCTCAGTATGTCAAGGACAATAGGTCTCAGATTTTCTTGAAATTGCATGAGGGATACATACTTATGCTGTAGTTTGTTCAGTTTAAACAAACATCAGCTACTGAAGTTGATTTTTTGAGTAAAGTATCATCGTTGTTGCATAGATAATTTAGTCAGCAATCAGTTCTTACACGCGAAAGCAGCTACAGTTTGAGCGCATCTTAGCCATCGCAATTCTGTCCCGTCTGTCTGTCCGTCCGTCCGTTTGTCACATGGTGGATCAGTCAAAAACGGTGCAAGCTAGGATCACCGAATCTTCGCCATCGGCTGCCTGGAAGACTCTAGTTTCAGGAACCGTAAAGCTTTTCCATAAATTCGAAGGGGGTCACCCCGAACGGGGCGCTCAATGAGAGGGGGGTGGGCAAAATTTGTGATTTTTTTGCCAATAAGTTGCTGCATCTCAGTAACGGTGCGAGATAGGGCCTAGGTTACTATTAATCACTAATAGGAAGTCGTACACTGGCTCTAGATTGGCGCCGAATTCAATGACCTTGAATGACCTTGAACGCCAAAATAGGGGGTTTTATGAATTTTTGGGCAATTTTGGGCTGCAACACAAGTCTATCATTCACAGGGTGGCGCCGCGGAACTATCGTTATGCGATCCAGGTAGAAAATTTGGTATTTGTATATTAACTTTGCGTGAACACCCCAATTTTCAGCTAAACTACTGAACCGGAACTGCTATATGCTTACGCGTGTCTCGTGAGCATCAAATTTCTTGTTTGAATTGGTGTATTATGTACTTGTTTATAATTTATGTTTATGGTAACTTGTAGTGTTATGTTGTTGTAATAGAAGCAAAGCAGTGCGTGGACGACCAGCATCTGGCGTGGCTGGCAAACAGAGTCAGGTCCAAGTTTCCGGGTCATCTGGGAAACGTGGCAAAAGTCCAGGCGAGCGACCAGAGAAGGTGTCTCGGCATGCACGTGGCTATGCACCATATCATCGCCGGTTGACGTTTACATCTCGTGACACAGTGCCGTCGACAAGTGTGGTGGACGTGACGTCACTGAGTGGACTGAAGACGTCGTCACAGCATGGGGTTGGTGTCCCTGGTGGACAGTCACATGGCGCAACCACTGCTGCTGACTCGCCCCATTCTGCTGCACCATCGCCTCTTACTGCCACGCAGGCCCAGCAACCACCTGGCAACCCGGTCGCCGACCCACCGATGCCAACGTTAAGCCCGCATCCGCCACCGAAGCTCGAGAGCCGTGATACCCTGAGCAGTCTGCTGACTTCAGGCAATCAAACAGATGCTGATCATCCCAGTGCCGGGTCAGCAGGAGGCCGGCTGTCCTCGTCAGTTAATGCTGGTGAACATAAGTTCAGCGGAGGGATCATCCATGCAGGTGATGGTGGCACGGAGCACCGCCTGTCACAGCTCAGGTGTCCACGGATGGAGCTAAGGCGACCGATCCTGACACCGATGTTCGACGGTGAAAACGACGAAGAATTAGTCACGACGTCGTTCTACGATTACTCACCAGACTCTGTGTGAGTGATGTTTGACGATGTTGGGTCTTTTAGAACTCTCTCCATCTATCATTACCATAACGCATGGCATCCAGCAGAATTGTTGTCTTAACTCGAGTTTATGGTTTGGTTTCTGACTTTTGGTTTTTGTAGTGGCTGTTTATTGTCATGCGTTTTTCGTTATGTTGTTCATTTTTTAATTGTTTTGCTGATGGGTTATTTTCCGTACAAAACAGGATTTTTGTTTGTCTGCTACATGTAGAGACAGGGTATATGATTTCATATGATCAGATTTACTCTTTTAGAGGACGTGTCAAAGAGCAGCATTTTCTTAGTGAGGTTTGCTTTGTCCTGTACTATTTTCAAGTTATCTACACAGGAAGTAGCCAACCTTTTCCATGTGCTGGAAACAGCATGCTTATTTGCAGCCCTGTTGTCCTAGATAAGACTTAAAGAGTGACTTTTCCAGTCATTTTTATGTGAATCTGCTTGTCTTGACTTTTTGCTCACTTCCACATTGTTTTTGTTTAAATGGTGATTGGCAGACTGTCTGTTAACTCGCCATTGAACAATAAGATTGCATGATTCATGTAGGCAGCACTTCTTCCTTTATTAATGTCTTTGTTGAATTTATATTTTGACAAGCTAATAGCTTAGAAAACTGTTGTCGCAATGCTTAAATAAATGAAATAATCAAAAACAGAAAACATCACACAATCGTTCGGACAGACAGAAAGACAGACAGCGAAAAAACTTGACAGTGAGGATAACTAAAGAACAGACATTGACACTGGCTGATAAACATGATCGCCCGACGACTGGACTGCGGCATTATTGATAAGATAATAATCGACCACTGCCCATGTTTTGAATGCGTAGGCCTCTTGTCTCGGTCGTCAGTCGTAGCATGCCAGGACGCACATGACTGGTGCGAATACTGCTGGCAGCTGCCTGTCCTATACAAGTTTGCTTCGGCTGCCTTTAATAATTGTGGGCGAGTTTATTGTTCAAAGCAAACACTACAACAACAGTAACATGGCAATCTGTGCCAGTTTTTCTCATGCCCGGTACGCATTTAAATTCTAGAGCAATATGCATAGATTTCAGATCACTGTCTCATGCTTGTTGTGCCTGTATTACGAAACTGCATGTAGGTCTACTCAAACTCCACTCTACAACTGACACAGTAGTCCATATTCTGTCATCGCCACTATTAAGCCATGTACGCCATACATGCCGCATTCGGCTTCATACTGCTTGCAGTAGCCTATTTTGTCTCCTTTCAAACCGTGACTGGTGGTCGTGCGCCGCGATATAGTGCTATAGGCCTATGCATCTTCACTTAGCTCACACTGGTACTGGTAACACAGAGAAAGCAGCAAACGAGGCAGCAAGCCCTGCCGTGTGATGCTGGGATTTCCGCGCCACCACACAGCTGCTGCAGCAGCAGCACTCACTCAACCCAGTCAGATGTGCTGCTGCTGCTGCAAATCGACCCAATGCATTGCACCCAATGCATTGCGGTGTCCATGGACACACAGACAGACAGACAGACTGATATCTGACTATAACAACTATCAGTGCCACTGGGCTGTCGTAATGCTGTGTGTTGACATTGCTGAGCTGTGGATGCATATCTGTTGATGTCAGACTGGAGGCAACGACCACAAGTCGATGTCATCGGCTGTCAGCGGATCTAAGTCCTCCATACGTGTCCAGTCCTCCTCTGCAGCCGGCCGGCCTCGGCCCGTCAGCCATGCAGACTGACCCGGCCAAGGACCCTTACCTCTTTGACGATGCTGAGCCCGGAGTCATTGGCACCTCGCTGAAGATGAGGGAAATGAGAAGCAGCAGTCGCGATGGAAAACCATTCGCCGCTGGACGAACGGTTCGAGAATACTGTGTGCTATTGACGATAACGGTCGTCAAGGATTTAGGCTGTAGCTTGATTTGAGGATTATTTTTGTAGGTTATTTGGTGCAAAATTTTGGGCATTATTTTCAATAAATTATGCATGTAATCCTTGAATGCTGTGCTTAGCACTTCCATTTTTTGTTGCATTGCCTAGAGTCCTCTTATCCATTATGTCCCACATTGGTGAGTCACACGTCAAGATGTTTTTTTTGGTGCTGTTTGATTCTGAGGGTCATTTTCTTAGCTTGATTGATTCGTTTATTATGTTTGGCAGCAGATGCTGGATATATGAACACTCATGATAAAACACAATACACAGTCATCAAATAACGCTAAAAGTCAATGCAATTGTCACCAAAATATTTTACACTAATTTGTCTGTAGGGCAGGGGGTTGCGCTAAGTTTGCGACACGGTGTATATGTTTGCAATAAGAAACTACTCGGTTTTCATGCATAGCATGACGTCGGTCTGTCAGACCACCGACTGTTACAATGGTCGGGGCAGTTGATGCGGCCAGCTCCTGTATACATAACGACCACCAGTCGACCATGGGCACAACTTGACGCCGACGCTGACGCCCTCCGAGCGGCGTTGCTGGCTTCTGTCGACCCGGGGACACCAACAGTCTACGGAAACTTGTTGACTATGTTGCTGCCATTACTGATTGGATGCATTCCAATCGACTTCATCTCAATGCATCCAAGACAGACGTACTGTGGTGCGCTTCAGCCCGTCGATTCGTTGGTTGTTGGCTCTGATCTTGTGTCGCCTGTCAGATGCGTGCGCGATCTCAGTATTTTCATTGACGCTGACCTGATGCGTACCCAAGTCACTCAGACATGTTCGATGTATTTTGCTGCCTTTTGACAACTATGAAGCATACATTGATCTGTGTCAAACGGCATGATGCAGTCGCTCATCGTGGCACTGGTGTTTTCCAGGCTTGACTACGGCTCCGTAACTTTTGCCGGCCTTCCGAAGCAACTCATGGACAGGCTTCAGTCTATGCAGAATGCTGCTGCACGGCTGATCTTCAAAGCTTGTCGTTAGGACCACATTCAGCCGTTACTGCACAGGTTACACTGGCTTCAAATGCCAGAACGCATTTCGTTCCGGCTGGCAGTGCTAATGTATTGCTGCCTCCACGGCTCTGCACCTGGCTACCTTGCTTTAGATCTTCAGCGCGTGTCACACCTCAGCGCACGTCGACCACTGAGCTCTTCGACTACATCAGTGCTGGTCACTCCACGCACTGTGCGTTCTACCATTGGCGACCACACCTTTCCAGCAACTGCTGCATCGGTCTGGAACAGTTTGCCAGAGTCAGTCCAGTCATCGCTGTCGTTGCAAGTTTTCCGCAGCAGACTGAAATCCGAACTTTTTGCCCGGTCTTACAGCCATGACTAAGAACGTCTCATTGCACTGACTACTATTACGTGACTTCACTGTTTAAGCTTATTGTTACGTGTTCTTGTAGTCTTAGGACTTAACGCCACGCTAAAGTATATTCGTCCTTCATCATCATCATCATTACTGAGACAAAAACAAAGATGCTTGTTCGGTTTGTTTATGTTTAGTGACACTAACCAATATGAAGTAATTATTGCAGCAACTATGATACTGTTTTAGGATGAACGTCGAGAGATCAGCTGCAATGGTCTCGGCGATGTAGCATCATCCATGGGTACGTTGTAATAGTATTGAGAATTAATCTTCTGTATAATTATGATCAGAGCTATCAAGATAATAATACTCTTTTGGTGGTAATGGGGTATTGTGTACAGAGTGGGCCATAAAAAACTGTCCCCCTACATTTCAGCTAATTATGTCTTCCAAGAGTAATGTACATTTAAAGTGAATAATGCACATTGAAGTACAATCAATTCTGAGTAATATGTGCAAATTTCGTGCAAATATTTTAAATAATTTTGTAATAGTGTAAAATAAATGAAAGCAACTCACCTCTACAGGAAACACGATGGAGAAAACAGTGTAACGTCATTTTGAAGTTAACGGTCGAGTTTCTGCAGCAGAACGTATCCAACTTCATCGAGCTCTTCTGTCTGGCCGCCAAACAGTCCGGACGTACACCCCGTCGATTATGCTGTCTAGGGTGCTCTGCAGCAAGATGTTTACAGAGTTCTGATCGTGGGTTTGGAGGATCTCAAAGACAGAGTGCGTACCTGCTGGGCCAGTCTCAATCAATAACTGATCAACAAAGCCACTGATCAGTGGCGACCGAGATTGAAAACTGTAGTTAAAGTTCACGGAGGTCACATTGAACAGCTGTTTAGTTGACTGTCTTGTTGTTGTATGAAGTTTTCGCTGTTTTACTTAGTCATATACGCAAGCATGTATATCCATTCGTGTTTCATCATTGTTGGGGTGCTTTGATTTTATCCTATTATTTGTTAGTAACATTTTGACATACTCGTTAGGTTTTGACATCAATATGTGCAGAACAGACTAGCAATTTATATGGTGTGTCATTTTAACATATAAACAAATGCAGTAGCATTTTAAACAGAATAATATAGGGGACAGTTTTTATGGCCCACTCTGTATATTTGTTTACAATTGTTTTACATACTGCTACTTTGTGCCTTCCATTTAGCATTAAGTTCTATTGCATGCGTTTCCGTGATGCAATATTGTTATTAAATAATGTATCGTTATTTTCTGGTAGAATTCTTGCATTTGATTGAGAGTGTTCAGACCATTTGGCGCATGATCTTTGTGAGATCATATCGCACTGTTATAATGAAAGTTTGAGAACCGTAGCAGTGTGTAATAAGTAACACGCTTCACGAGTGGTTTTGTCGTATGTTGTTGAACACATGCAGACGTGACTCAGTCTCAGATAGCAAAGATCTCTCAGAGTCTACGCAATGAGAACGACCTCAAGCCAACGCCTCACGACCTTGAGAACATTTTTGACACTGATGAGGAGATTGATGCAGGAGACTCGGTAATTAACATTTTCATTACTATTGTTGTCACTGTTGTTTTTTGTTTCGTTTTAAATGGTAGGTTTTGTGACATTTTGGCCATGTAAAGTTAATCAGTAAGAAGATATAAAAGGCACTAATTATATCAGTTATTTACAGTTACCACAATTTCAGCACCTGAACAAAAATTTCTTTAGCAGCCGCTTAAACTGTTCACAGTTAATGCCACTTGTTTGTCTCTGGTGAGCTGAAAGGAAACCACTTACTGCTGTCTTCTGTAAGTTATGCTGGTTATGTCACTGAGCATGTGCAGTATGGCTAATGCACTGTAGTAATAACAGCATATGTCCATGTCAGTGTATGAAAGTAATTTGAAACATGACGACAGTCTGCTTTTTTTAAGTATAGCATACTTGTTCTCTTTCTTTCCAGACTACAATCAGCTTGTAGGCAAAATATACATCCTGTTATGGTGTCAAAGTTTAGTAGTTAACTATGTGAAAGCTAGATGATAACTTCTATAGAACTCAGAGCTGTAGTTGTTACTGTTAGCCTGTTGTTGGCTGTTTGTGTAGCCGCCAAGTTCAGTGCCACACGAATCGCAGGGTGATGAGACCACTGGGGTCACATCCTCTAGATCTGCATCCTCTTCGGTCGTCACTAGTGTTAGGCATGCCTCTCAAGGTACTGATGCTTCAAACATTATCACTGCTGCACTAATGGGCAGCGAAAATAATTGCTTCTTATCATACTGATTATATAGTGAGTGAGTGAGTGAGTGAGGAGGGTTTAACGTCCCACCCGACACATATAGGTCATTTCGGGGATGGCCTTTGCAGGCAAAATTGCACATACGCATAATAACAGAACAAAAAGTTTAACCTTTATAGAAAGTTTAGCCTTTATAAAACACAAAAAACGACAGAAACAACTGCCGATTATAATTGTGCATATGTATCGATGATGACAGTTCTAATAATCTTCCCTGTTATCCTCCAGACAGTCATGAATCTCATAATGCTGTCTTTTGGAGGACAGAGGGCAAGATTGTATAGCTTGCTGTTTTTTGAGTTACAGTGATACTTTGCGTACCATAGTAAATGAGAGTCATTGAGCATTTCTCATGTAAACACTACAGGATGTGGACTAATTACTATTTTCGCTGCTGCTACTGTTGTTATTGCTCTAGCTTAGCTTCAGGTCATATGGTGTAGAGCTGGTCTTAGTTCCACCAGGCAGAAGAGGAATTTGAGGAATTTCTGCAACATTAATATTGCTTAAGCAACTTATGTTGTATTTCACTGTTTGCAAATGTCTATCCCGATCGATCGACCACTTAATAGTTTGCTGTAAATATAAAGTTGTGCAACATTGTCTGCACAGGTCCGAGTGCGAGAGATCTGTCTCGGATGTTCCCGACGCCGCCGTCGGCTGAGATGCCGTGTAGCAGCATATCATCACCGATGCAGGCTGCGGAGATGGTGACAGCCGAAGCCATTGCTGCTGCAGCAGATGCTCATCATACTCATCAGTTCCCTCCAGCTGCTGCGGCTTTGTCCTCTAGCCGAGATGATGGTGCCGGTGGTTCTGTAAGCAACCTCGTCCTGCTGAGAAAGGTGCAGCTGCTTTCATGTTTTATAATTTTTGTTATTTATCTATTTATTGTATGATTTTCAGTGTGTTTCACTGCAGGAAGGCATGTCGCAGTGTTCTGCGTAATGTTTGCATCGCGAGATCACAGTTTTCTCGGAGCCTCATAGTGATGGATAAGTAACGTCTATTCGTCTAATGTGGCTGTTAGGCCCTCTTAGTTCTTATTTTCACCCATTGCACCTTCAACTTGATGAGATTCTCATTGTCATTCTGTGCCATATAAATTTACTTGCTTACTTACTTAAAACTTTTGCTAGTATAGCTTTATGCATGTGGGTGTTTTTGTTAGAACAGATGAAGGAAGAAATATTGTGGGAACAAAGGTGCGGTGTGCTAAAATGTAAACGGAGAGAATTTTATAGCGAAAGTAAATTTATAAATTGTCTGCAGATCTGGAAAAAAGTTACATATAACTTGATGCAGAGTTATTTTGATGACTTAAGAAACAACTGAGGAAGATATTTGATTTTGATATCGCAACATAACGGTGCTGTACAAATCTTGTTATTATTATTTTTTCGAACCTCAGTACTCATTTCTCGAGTGAGGAGAATAAAATTAATATTGCTATTATTATCCTGAATAATAATAGTCACTTGTAAGGTGCTCAATGTCAGGAAGTCGAATCTGCGCCGCTGGCAGTCGCTAGATGGGTAATGATGGGCTATAAACTGGGTAGGTTTTGAAGGTCGGATGGACAGTGCAACGTCTAATTGACAGAGGGAGATTGTTCCAAATGTTAGGAGCTTTATAGGAAAAGGCTCTTTTGCCAAAGTCTGTGTTGACACGAGGCCTGTCAAGGAGATACTGATCAGCGGAGCGTAAAATGTTCGAATAGGTGTATACTGATCGAGTAGTGACCTCAAGTATATTGGTTGATTATTCCTTGGTGGTTTTGCAAATTTGGCTTGTGCTGAGCAACACGTGTATGTGTGTGTGATTGTCTAGAACTGGTTGCCGGTGGTGGACGTTCCACAGCATGTTTCTTACCCATCGTCGTCCATGTATGACCCCGTGGAACTGCCGAGCTCCAAGCTGTCACCGCTGTCGGTTGCCGACCGGGTATATCAACAGATGCGAGGCAACCACACCCCTATCATGATGACACCGTTGGCTCGAATCGCCTCACAGCTGATCAAGTGCGTGTCGTTACTTTCTCTTACCTTATCTCCAGGGTCGGCAGGCTGTTATACCTGCCCAGCACTGAGGCCGTATCAGTTTGGCCCAATGCACGTCCCCACGTGTAACTGAGTAATCAGCTGTAAAGTTGTTATCTGCCGTGAATCTGAAATTGTCATTAAAGCTGAATATTAATTAGTACCTTAGCACTTTCAAAGTGTACTGTAACTGCGCAAAGGGAGCTGGTCGGCACTTTGTTGGCTTCTGTTCTGGTCTTCAGAGCACTAAGCTGATCAAGGGCGAGTGGCTCAGGCTTTGACTGCAAACTGGAACAACGTGTTGTTAGATCTAATTAGTAGGGCCCACAGTTTTCCGCGGGCCACGGAATTTCGAGCCGAGCCGCGGAATTTGCCCTTTTCCACAGAATTTTGATATTGCTGCGGAATTTTGCAGAAGTTAAGAAATGACCGAAGATTAGTATGATCATCGGCATCAAACTAACTATATCATGGAAAAAAAATCTGACTGAACTGCCTAAAACGGCGTTCCTACTAATAATTACCAATGTACTGCCAATGTGCCACTCCCGCGGATTTTTGACGGTCTTGCCATCCGGCGAATGAAGTTGAAGTTAATTCCGGTATAGGCCTATTGACTGTATATTATGTCTGCATTTTCTGCCAGCGTTTTTTCTTTTGTTTACATGCAGTCACATTTTTGTGAAAATCCTGTGGCACCAAGTGGCTTCTTGCGCTCTGTATTTGTGGATTATATTAATTGACCATTTTCTACCATCCTGTGAAAAGATGTTCAACATGAAATATTTGTGGGTTTTCTTTGGAATTATTGGTGAGCTCGTAACTCCTTGTCAACCCAGTGTGGGTTGAATAAACTGCCTGTATTTGTCGTTGTCGTTAGGTGTATTGTTTGGTCTGTGAATGTTGCAGTCACTACAACGTGTACTTGGAGGGATCAGTGGTCCAGACCGGTGGTCGGTTTCGTCGTAATGAGTCCATGTCGATGGAAGCTTCACCAGGTGGACTTCACATGGGAGCACCGAGCAGCGTGCAGCAGCGAACACCAATCAACTACGAGCTATTGTCACCGGCTTCATCCACCGGGACGTCATCGTCATTCTATGGTGGACGTAACATCGGGTCGGTGGATGCCTCCCAATGTCAGTCAGTGTCGAGTGGTCCAATCCCGGAGGCCAGTGCCCTCTACGTCAGCCTCGCTCTCTCTGACTCGCCGCTGGGCATCTTCCGCGACGTCAACTTTGACAGCTGTACAATGTGCGTGTGTAATCTCAACATTGAGGGGTCAGACGTCGGCGCAGTTCTGCCGGTGCGGACGAACAGTGCACTGTGTATGGACGAACAGATTCGCTGTACATGTGCATTCAGTGCCGTCATCAACCGACGTCATGCTCGACTCTCGGGGCTATTCTACGAAGATGAGGTTGACATCACCGGCATTCGTCATACCGTTTATGATCAGATCCGGTTGCCCCCTCTGTGTCCTGTGCCACCGCCTAATCCAAGGAATCCCATGGCTCCAGTGGAGACATTACCGGAGGATGTCGTTCAGCTGCTGAGAGTTCAATTGTCAACGCTGCATCTGTCATGCGCGTCGGCGCAAGTCTGCACCTCTCGGCATAACCCGGCCCATATGGACATCTGTCATCTCATGGAACTCATTGGTAAGCAGCTCTCTAATTCCAGTTACAGCTTTCGTTCGCGGCAGCGGAGCCTGTGCTGCTCAAATCGTGTATTGCACAACATAGTTCCGTCGGCAATTCCCAGAAAAATCCCAACCAGTACTGGGCAATTTGAATGCCATTGTCAGATATTGTTTCAGCCTATAAACACGTAACCACTTCAATCAAGCACACTAGGCGCTTATCGCCTAGTTTGTAAGTTAATCGTTTTGCATCTCACTGTGGGTACAAGGCTAAGTTGACCTGAATAAAGCAGTATGTGTGTGTTGTCCATGTTAGAGTGTCTCTATGTGCATTGTGTCTGTGTCTGTGTCTGTGTATGATAGATGCACGAGATGCGTGTTTAGCGGCGCTGGAATATAGTCAGCAGCTGGACACTACGTGCAGTCAACCACCACGGCCTGACAATGCCACCTGCCTCCATCGATGGCCGTTCCTCAAATGTCAGTACTTTGCTTGAATTCTGCTCACTGCCAGTTGTTTCAGTAATGTCAGTGTTTTTCTAGTAATGTCTGATGAACATGGACGTCGCAGGGAATTTGACAGAACTTTGTCAACGGAATGTCAGCAGTAGCCAGGGAAAGATAACGTGTTTCGTTGCATAGTTGTCAGATCACATTCGGTCTGTAAAATTTCTGATTAACAGTTTGAGACAAATTGGTTTATTCTTGGAGTAACGGACAAGGCTGAGTTGGGGCTTATGCTCAAAATCCGCATGTCGGCATAAACTGAAGAATTATATTAGTCAAAATCAGTCTTGGATATACTACCAGGTGGTCATTTTCATTTCATGCATTTGCTGGATACCTCTGCTAGTTGTCATACAGATCTTTGCATATGACATCATTGATTGGATCAAGATTTGCATTTTAATTTTTTACAACATGTGACATTTAACATGCACTATATGGCAGCTGGCTAGTGTAACACATAACCAAACCATCATCACTGTCAAATGATAGTCCATAGCATGTGATATTATTACAAATAATTGCATGCTCATGATGGTCCACTTGGCTCAGACGACAAACCGGCGTTACCAATTCACCGATTTTAACCCGTATAACCTTTTGCATTTAAGAACAATTTTTTGGTGTTGATTATTAATGGTGCTAGTGGCAATTAAGAACTGTATACGTCATGACTCGGGGGTATTTTTTCTTTTTGCTGCAGATGAAGCAAAGATCGCAACGAACTCAATGGATGTGATACAGCTGCTGAAGACATTACAAGAGTTGCTGCAGAACGCCATTCAAAAGAAACGACCAACGCGACTCTGGGAGTCCGTCTATACAATATCTGGTCCTCTCACTTGGAAGGACTTTCACCTCTTGGCCGGAAGAGGTTGGCAGTTTGACATAAGACACATTCTCGGTAGAAGTGAGCTAGTCCTTGAAAGTCCGAGAACTTTTCTTCACTTTTCCCGGCCTGAGAAAGCTTGAAAATGTTCTGATTCTTGAAATCATGGGAAATTGCCATTAAAAGTCCACAAAAGTGCTACTTCTGTTGTTTGTTTAGGTTTTTAGATATTTCCACGCAGTGTCAGGCTGTCAGTTATGTCTTGCTGAATTTGTTTGATGTATGTGACTGGCGTGGAACACAGCCGATGTTTTGGCATAAATATGTTAGCATGTCGTAAATTTTTTATGCTGCTGAAGCAGTACTGAGGTGCCTAGTGATGGAAGAATCTTTTTATATTGTACTGTCATCATCATCATCGATCACATACTTGTAGCGCTCCGTTCAGGGCATCGTGCACTTATAAAAGTCAAAAATGGCCAAAACAGTTAATTACATGTTTCCCATGCATCCTTGAAAGTCCTTTAAAACAAGGTTGGTCTTTGAAAGTCCTGGAATTTGAATTTCTAGGTCTTTGAATGTCCTGGAATATTTTTCAGGGAAAACTGAAACAGATTAATGAAACGATAAAGATTAGGCATTTTTGCAGTTTGCAGTTAAATTTCGTATTTCTTTGGAAAATTTTTTGATCACTACACTTGCGTGTCATGCCATGATTCATTACGTGATGGATGCTGAAAGATAGCAACATGTCACGTAATGTGTAATGATATGAACAAATGTCAACACTCAGTCCTTGAAAATTGATGTCGACATTTTTTGAAAGTTCTTGAAAAGTCATTGAATTTTATTTCATGTTTACAGTGGGAACCCTGTAATTAAAAACAGAACTGATTAATCAATGGTGATTTTTTGAATCTTTCTATGTTTTTTTAAAGTTGTCACGTTGGTGATGGATTTGAGTTCTACGTGAAGATCATCAAGTAAAAACATAGCTGTACGTGACTGCAAAATGTGAATGTGCAGTCAGTAAAGCGATTGTATCCATGTGAACAGTATACAAGCAGTGAGTGCCATGATTAGTGCATAGGGTGTGTGTCTGTATTCTAATGTTAATTCAGGATCTGAAGAGACCAGTGAGCCTAAGCCCATTCCTTCTCTGCTGGTTGGCTATGAACAGGAATGGCTGTCCATCTCGCCGCATGCAGTCCGCTGCTGGGTAAGACCTTCATCACTTTATACTCGCTTTAGTTTGCTAGACTGTCTCATAACATGGCCGGGTTGCAAGGAATTTGTCCACAGGCTATAGAAATTCTAATTCTGTGATGAAGTGTAGCAAGTAATTTTTGTTAGTGGCCATATATTATGACAGGGAAAGGTCAGGGAAAAGTATTATTTTTGAAAAGTCAGGGTAAATGATCTTGAATCATGCAGACTGCAGATATCTGTGATTTTTTGCGTCTCCAAATATAAAAAAAACAGACAAATTTGCAGCTTCCTTTAAACATACAAAAGCTAGAAGTGTTTTAGCTTTAGAGGGGGAAGGGGAATGAAGCTCTCCTGACCCCCTGACCAGAGCTTCTGTCGTTTACATATTGCTTCATTAATAACTGTTTTATTACCTTATGATAGAGTGTACACATTTCTGACATTTGTGCGATAGGATTATTGTTTCAGTAAGGTCAGGGGAATTGTCATTCCATTACTGGAAAAGTCGGGGAATTTTGCTACAGAAGACCTGTAGGAACCCTGGTGTATGCAGTGGGGCATTCCCGTGATAACAAAGAAGGTCATTATGTTGATGGTTGGTGGCAACATCTGTTCTCGTAAATTGGAACTCCCCTTTCAACTGTTACAGCTTTGGAATAGTCCTGACTTTTACGGAAAATCAAGATATAAAATGTAACTCTGAAGCTGATTTAGCCAGTTTTGGAGTAGAGTTTGGGAAATTTTGCTGATGGTCATGTGTTATTTTGGCACTCAGGGTTGACATGTTGTTTCTGTTACTTTTAGTTTGTGGACTCATGTACGTGCCATTTGGCAGGTTCACTCATGGGGTCCCATGACATGTTGTGTTAGATGGTGGTCCCTCAACCCCAATGGAATGGGGAATTTGAGGTTGAACCCTAGCCAAAACATGCAATTGCAAATTGCTGCTGTCACCCGGCAAATACAGTCGAGGAGTTGAGTAGACAGCAATTCTGCCTTTTACTAAATTACTTTGATCACTTGTTTCTGTTGTTTGACACAGGAGCGGATGTTGATGGAGCCGTGTCATTGGCCACACGATGTGCTGTACATCATTGTGGCGCCAGAGAATGACTACGTGCTGACCCAGGCATCGGCGTTCTTCCAGCAGCTGAGTGTGACCTACGAGCAGTGTCGGCTTGGACGACATCGACCACTTAGCGACAAACTACGTGACAGTGTCATGCGTGTCGGACGGGTGAATGCTCAGAAGGTTGCTGACGAACCCCTCGAAGACTGGTTCCACAACATAGGTGAGAGGAGTCGATACAAGTTTAGTTGAAACGTAGATTAGCATTTAATTTTAGGGATTGTATTCTACCACAGTCAGTTAGTTAACCCAAGAGCGGTTACAAAGTGCATGGCATTCTACAATGCTCTGTTGGCTAGCTTTACATTTTCCACCTGTCAGTTGGTTTCTAGCTGTATCATGGATGCGACTGAAAGTTTACTTCTGTCATGCCCAAAACGGGAATTTGCAGATATTACAGAATACAGATGTGTTTCAGAACTGCTCAGATTTCTTGGAATTTTTATTCCTTTGCCACAGCTGCCTCTTCATACAATATTTTGAAGTTGACTGTTTTACCTGTGACTCTTTTGAAGCTAGTGACTGTGATACTCAAAAACTTGTGAATCTGAAACTCTGCTGTGGCATAGATTAGTTCTAGTGTGGCAGTTGAGAAATCTCCATTTTTTTCCTGTAATATGTGTGTTATACTGTTGCCGTTGCCAGCCATTTTGTGCAGTTTTATTTCATAAATTCTGTATAGTTATGTCAGTTTTATTGGTGCTGTGTCAGGTAATTCTCCAATAGCAGCCAAACTGAGACTATATGCTCAAGTCTGTCGAAAGCTACTTGGTATGTTTGACTTACGTTACAATGCTGCGTTTATTCTGAGTTTATTCTGAGTTTGGTAAATGTGAGTTTTCCGTCATTTTGAATGCGCATTTAGTTTAATTTGTAATTAATGGTAATTAAACTAGATACCTGCTACAAGTTGGGAATCTGTGACGTGTACCAAGCCACAGCAGCACATATTTGAATAAGATCGAAACGGTAGAGATGAGTTATGTAACCTCATCAAGACACCACCTTTCATGTAAATTGCATGTCGACATTTTCGCAGCCGTTGAGCATGACAATATGTCGGCCAAAAAATTAAATCAAAGCTTGTTTTTTGATAAGTTTGTATAACTTCACAGCAGTGCATTTTTGATGTATAATGTATTATTGTGTCAGAAGAATAATGTTAACTTCCAAAAACATTGGCTTCTAAAGTATTTTTACCTGGTTATAAAATCACGTGTGTGTGTGTTCGTTTGTTAAGATGGCTGAAAAAAGTTATATGAGTTGATTCTGATGAGATTTTTTCAGAGTTGTGGGCCCAAGTAACAAGTGATTGTTAGATTTTGGCTGAAATGGCATCCAACAGCAATTCCTGAAAAGTTTGCTATTAGGGATAAGTGTCATTGAAAGATAATCTGGAAAAACTGAGCATGTTTATGAGTGTGATCTATCTGTTAGTCATGTGGGGTAAATGTGCTGTGTGTGCTTGGCTGTTGCAGCACCGTTCGTGCTGCACTGTTTGTCGGAGAAGAAGAAGCAGCCGACGTCGGATGACAACAACCGCATGGCTTACCAGCCGTACAAGCACCTGCATAGTTCAGCTGAGACTAATGGCGGCGACGGGCCAGCATCTGTCGAAATGTCGTCACTGCTGGATGACCGAGGTATCACTGGCATGCTGTCGTTGCGCTTTGTTTTATTTGCCAGCCGTCTTATTACGTTGCTGGTACTAGTCTTTACTTGACATCTCTCTGTGTGTCAAAAATAAATGCAGAAAAACTGGAGTTGGTGTGAACGTTTCGCGGGACAGGAGAAACCGAAGTGAGAGTTTTTGTTTGCCACAGTCGAATGGTTTCATTGGTTTGCATTATTTTTATTAGCATTAGCTCCCGTATGGCAAAGCTGTTCACTGTGGCCAGTATTTTATCTTGTACGGGAAGTGTTACAAGTATGATTGACTAATTTCATGCTCGTATTTATTTATATATTTCTTATTTTCCGGCCTAACTAAGTAGCAGTTGGATGGTGTTATTTGTAATGAAAGGATTTTTACGTGCGAGAGCTACCATAGCTAGCTATAGCGCGTATTAGCTATGGTAATTCTGTCTTGGTGTCTGTTTTGTGTCTGTCTCTCACAACCCGGTATCGATTGGAGCCCAGGTGAGATAAAGGTTGTTGGTTTTCACCATATGATAGCTTAGAGTCTCTAGTATTTCATGACAAAATTTCATGCCACTGGATGAGTGGGGTCTCCTTGAATGAAGGGGAGAAAGAAGGGCACTCCCCTAAAAAGACATTATTTTCCAGCCATTCGCTTGTTTAGCGTCGAAATCGTTGCAGGTAGGCATAGACATGATGCTTATCATAACAAGCACTGGTGACAAGCTTCTTAGCGGTGTCAACATTGATGACGTTGAATGGCCTTGAACCCCCAAAATAGGGGATTATAGTGAATTTTTCTCGATTTTGGGCTGCAACACACATTTCAAGAGTGAATTGTGCCGAAATGGCTGGACATAGACCACGACAATCTGCATATGAAATTTTCAGCATTGAATGTAAATTTTAACAGTCCATGTCTCGACCCCCTGTGCGTTTAACGAGGCCTATGCACGCGGATGTCAAAGATGGGTGGGTATTCTTCTAAAAAGTGGTTATTTTTTTGCTATTGGCTTGTTTAGCATGAAAATGGTTGCAGATAGGCACAGACATGCTGCTTATCGTAATAAGCACTGGTGACATGCTTTTTAATGGTATCCAAGATCGTTGACCTTCAGTGACGTTGAACCCCCAATATAGGGGTTTTAATGATTTTTTTGTCGATTTTTGGCTGCAGAATAGTGAATTGTGATGAAATGGATGGATATAGACCAAGACAACGTGCAAATAGGAACACCCATAGGCTCTTGCGCCTCTCATGGGCATTAGCTTAGATTTCTTGTGAACAATGTGTATAGCTTTTCATGGAAAGCCATCACAGAACTGTCATATAAGATCTGTCCATCAATTGGTCAAAAATGATGAGTGGATTATAAGACGAAAGCTAAGACGGGATGAACCTAAAATAATGGTCGGTCAGTACTTGATTTGCTTGCTGTAGGAAGGCTAAGTTGATCTTATTAATAATAAATGTACAAAACATCAGTTTATACACTTGTTAATGGCAACATTTAAGGACTTGCACATCGAAAACAGCAAAAATTACAAAAGGTGATATTGCCCGCATCATATAATTTTTGTATGCATAAAATCATAAAAAATAATCACATTTTTGTCTCTTAAAAATCACAGAGTATTGAAAAATATTGGCTTTTAAGGGAATAACTCCCTTTTTAGTGATAAAAAAAATAAAAAAAACAGAGCTATTTTATTGAAAATTTTATATTGAAATATTCCTGAAAACCAATAAAACTATATGGGATAATAGTCTAATAAAAATTAAGCGAGATTCTTAATGACAAAACTGTCGGAAAAAAATAATGATATGCCCTTAAGAATTTATGTCAATTTATAACTAACTTAGCCTAAATTCTTAAGGTATGGTCATAATTAACATTAAAATTATTTTAATTTTAATTTATAGAGTTGGAAGCTAATACTCAAATGGCAGTGATTTTGTAAATCAAAGATAGATATTATCCCAATTCTTATTATGTCATGACTGACTTCTCTTTTCAATAATATCTATTCTTGATGTAAATGTCCCTGACGATGACATGAGACCGAAGCTCTCAATCTAGAATCGAAAATGAACCTAGCAATCACTCTCTCCATCTTGAGGGAATCTCCCGACGATCTAGCACCGAAAATGAACCTAATAATTCTTCTCGCCGTCTCGAGGATCCCTGAAACAATCGTCCAAATGTTGAAGTAAGAAAGTCCTGAGGTCCTGAAGTAAGAAAATCTGGAGGTCTTCCTAATGTCGAAGAAACTTTAAAAGAATGCGAAGAACGCATAAGCGAGTATTTAGAAAGCCAACAACCCAAAAAGGAACAGCCTGAAAGAGAGTACCAAGATGATGACCAGGACTCATGAGGAAGTGGTGATGATTTTCAAAAAATCAATTCAAAATATGATTATTATAGTTTTTATATCTTTCTTTATAATTTTATTAACATTTGTTTCCCGACAGTAATATATCTTGCCAGTGTTATTGTGCTTAGAAGGAATAATATTACTTGTAATGTTATCAATGTTATTCAATGTAAATAGTCAATTTATCTTTATAAGTTCAATTATAGTAATTATATTAACTATAAGAGTCTCTAGGGCAAGCCTGGGTTTAAGATTATTAGTAATAATAAGGTGAAAAGAGGGGAATGATTCATCATTAAGTCATTTATCTTATATATGCTAATATTAATAACCATTGAAGTAATATTAATTTCTATATCAAAATTTAAATATGCCTGAACAATAAATATTATAAACATTTTTATAATAACTTTCTTTGCTTTGAGTTATTATCAATTAACAGATTTTATTTTTAATTTATCAAAGAATATAATATTAGATTCCTTAAATTTTTCAATAATAATATTATCTATATGGATTACTATAATAATAAACTTAGCAAGTTATAAGGTAAAGAAAAGTAAATTGTTCTTAATTAACACCGCATCATTATTTTCAATTTTGATCTTATGTTTTCTAATAAATAACTTTCTTACATTTTATATTATATTTGAAGCATCACTTATTCCTACAATTTTATTGATTATTATATGAGGGTATCAGTTT
>Ga0056128_1002502_pt1 | contig 21877 bp, 13 predicted proteins | sample WorMetLIZISLAND2_FD_71113 | JGI IMG/M metagenome (GOLD analysis project Ga0056128, IMG submission 71113) | Marine gutless worms symbiont microbial communities from Max Planck institute for Marine Microbiology, Germany - Olavius geniculatus... ... | reverse complement strand
TGTTACCTGCCACCCGACAGAGGTGAACGCGCCCCGCCTTAACCCCAGCCAGATAGGCCGGTACTCGATTTACCTACCCCAGAGGGATGGAAGGCTGAGTTGACCTAGGTGGTTCGTTGATTCAAGTTCTGTACAAGTACAGGTTATCTGTCAGCAGTTCATGTGTAGGTTGTGTTTATATTCAATCTGTATAATTAAATAACACATTATCTATTAATAACATCAGCTCAACTTTTATCAATTAAGGGCACATGCTGGGTAAACCCAACATATATCCCAAGTTTATTTTTTTGTTCCATTGAACTTGTGTAAATTTGCAAATTTTTGGATATTTAGTATTTGATGTGGACATTATCTCTCAGCGATGTGTGCTAATTTTGTCAACTTCTCTCAATGAAAATCACAAACTCGTCATTTGGGGCTTTAAAAAATCTAGATTTAGTCCCGAAATCAGTAAAGTTTAGTGGATTGGGCTTTGTTTTAAAAAACACGTGCAGTTTTTTCGCCATGGTGGGTGTGTTTGTGTGTTCAGCACTACAGAGCAGTAATGAAGTATGTTAGCCACGGACCGATGATGGTTGACGTTCACATGCACAAGCCACAAACCAGTGCTAAGAACTTCATGGACTCTCTGCTGGCGTTCTGGCCTGGTCTTCAGGTTGCATCTCTTTTTATTTGTTTGCTCGTGCATGCTGTCTGATGTGTGACTGAATTGTATCTGTCAAGTGCCACCACAGAGGACCACCCCACAGTCATCCATCACTCCACTGCGTCACATCTCTATCTTGTCTCTTGTGATTTTTATGCATGTGTCTATATACCACCGTTGATTAAATTCTAAGAATTTTTCATTTACTAGTAGACCTGTTGTTGTTTTAAGTGCATTTTTGACAGCTGTTAGCTGAATAACTTTATGAAGTTGATAAAAGCAGGCATTTTGCTTGCACTTTTTTAGTCTTAGCCAAAATTGGTGATTAATTAATTATTACTTTATCGGAATTTAATCACGGGGTACTACTTTTTTTTATCATTACTGGTACCTGGTACCAGTTTTAGATTACTGCAGTCAGTTCAAATATTATAATAAAATTTGCAGTATATATGGTCTGAATTTTTCTGTCTAAATGTAAATGATGTGCGAATTTGGTGGTGAAAAAATTTGCTACGTTTTTGGGGTATGGAATTTTTTTCAAAACCTCTAGTTTTATCGGTGCACTCTATATGTGCTGCATGCAAGTTATTATCGTTGACTTTTGGTAGATAACATTGTTGTTGATATCTGCTGATATAGGTGCTGAAGGGTGACTTAAAGTCTGCTATTGAAATGCATGAGATGCTTTATCAGATCATTCAGAGGCACAACTTCCTCCCTGAGGTCAGTCCCGTAAAACTATTGCTATTTGTGTTTTCTGTGTTCTTTGTTGTTGGGCACTTGCTCGTTAGACTTTGCCTGCCTTGATGTCTTTTTTAGGATGTCCGGAATGATAGTTCGGGAAGGCCTTATGTTTTGCTGCAGTTTATTCTTTTTTTTCATCGCGAGATCTCCGAGGTTCGTGGGCCGATCTCTGCGAAATTTGGCCACATCGTTGGAAGCATGTTCAATTTACAAATGCCGGTCCAAAAATTTGGGGCCTGCCAGCTCTTCTGAGGGACCTCGCAGTATTTTATTATTATTATTATTGTATCATTTTAGGACGTCCTTTTTGAACCATATCTGGCCACAGAAGTTGGGGGTGCTTCAAACTTTAAAAGGAGTGGGTGCACAGCTGGATTGCACCCCTCCCTCCGCACTGGATCCATTGCACATACATTCAACGTAAAGACAATGTAGGATCGACGTTTAAAATGCGTTGATGCGGCGACGTCGATACAACGTCGACGTTTCAACGTCGATCCTAGTTGCAAATCCAACATCTTTCCAACACATCATCGACGTCGAAGTTCGACGTTGATCCAACATTGATACAACATACGTGTGCCCATTGGGTGACTATGCTGCTGTGAAGGTGATGCCTTTAGTTGCAACTCTGTCTGCGCTGCAGGCATTCACGACTGATTTCCGTGTGCATTGGGCGCAGCATCCACTGAGACCGGAGTTTGTTGAATCAACTTACTTCATCTATAAGGTCAGTCACTGCTCTGCTATTGTACTACTTCATGTCTTGTTCAGTCTGCTTATCGCACGCCATTGTTTATGTTGTATCTAGTGAATTGGGATTTGATGTGCCTGCACTTTTTCTCTGGCAAATATGTGATCGCCACATATATCACACAAGTAAATGAACAAGAAAGCCTAGCTAACGCAAAGGGGAACACATGATAGCAGTGCGTGTTTGAAAGCCTACTGCAAACAAAATCTAAGCTCATCGATCCCAGCAACTGACATTGGGTATGTTGCATTCACGTACGCCAGATGGTGCCACCGTCTCACGTGGCTGCTGCCATTTGAGTGGCCAAATGTGAGTATTTTGAAGGGGGTACCCAAGTTTGATGCCCCTGTTTGGAGAATTCATTGTATGCAGGGGGGGGGCAAAATTTAAACTAGTGAAAACTACATTTAATGCTGAAAGTTTCATACACAGGCCATCCCGGTCTGTCTCTAGTGATGTCGACACAATTCACTTTTGAAATGTGTGTCACAGCCAAAATTCACCGAAAAAAATCCATAAAAACCTCTATTTTGGCATTCAGTGTCATCTAAAGTCATTGCTTTCGGTGCCAATCAAAAGCCAGTGTAGGACTTCCTATTAGTGGTTAATAGTAACCTATGTTTTATCTCGCACTGTTTCTGAGATACAGCGACTTATTGGCTGAAAATCGCAAATTTTTTACACACCCCTCTCATTCAGTGTCCTTGCTGATGGTGACCGCTTTCGAATTTATGGAAAAGCTTTACAGACCCTGAAACTAGAGTCTTCCACACTGCCGACGGTAAAGATTTGGTGATCCTAGCTTGCATTATTTTTGACTGATCCAGTCATGTGACGGACAGACAGACAGACGGACAGAGTTGCGATGGCTAAGACACGTGCAGTAGCTGCTGCCGCACGTAAAAAATCTTTGAATTTAGTGAAAGTGGTAGTCTGTAGGAATGGTGTAAAAATCACAGGAGAAGATGAGAATGACTGTGTGTGTGAAACAGTTGAGATTAAAGGGGTATATAGCTTTTATCGGAAACCCATCGAGAGCTATGGAGTGCCGTCTGCCATATGGGATTACACAGTGTTACCTGTCGCCCAGCACAGGTGAATGTGTTCCACTGTTACCCAAACCAGACAGTTTGGTATGTAACGACGGTGGCCAGATGTACATACAGTGGTAACATTGGAGTCATCACCATCGTACTCGATTTGTCTCATCATGTAAGGATGAAGGTAGTTGACCTTGGTTTGGTTTATATACTAAGATGGTTTACATGTTGGATCAAATTTTGATCTGGTTTCATATGCTATGGTAGTGCTACGTTGTACACTTTGCACCACTTGCAGGCAACTGGTGACCCGTATTACTTGGACGTTGGCAAGGCAGTTATCGACAACTTGGACCAGCTTGCGAAAGTGCCATGCGGTTTTGCTGCAATCAAGGATGTCACGTCAGCAACACACGAAGACCAGTATGTAACTGTGCGTGTGCATTGGTTGCCTGCTTCTCTGTCACTCTGCATGCTGCAGTTGCTGCAAGTTTTGCTGGCTCATTGCTTAGGGCATTGGATTCGTGATTACTAGGTCACGAATTCAACTCTTTGCCAGTCCGCTACCAGCTAACAACTCTGGGCAAGTTTTTCACACCTATGTGCCTGTGTAGGTGCAGTGCACTTTTTATCATGTTATTTTGTTGCGTTGTGTCAATGGTTTGTATACGAATATATGGTATGGATATATGATTTCCAATCAAACTGTTCAAATATTATGACCTGCATGGTTTGGGGATGCCATATTGACGCGTTAGGTAAAGATCAGTTCATAAATGATACCTCATTTTTGTCTGCAGATGTTGAATGAATGTTGTACAGTAGAGATTGTATAGAGTAGACATGAGGGATGACATTAGCCAGTTGCATCTTGACAGGTGGGAAATTGTCATTTTCTTTTAAGTTTTTGCTTGTTCAAAAGTTTTTATGTTGGAAAATTTATAGTCAAAAAATGCAAAATTTGCCACTGGAAATACCACATTTTGTTTAAATTTGGGGGCTAAATTGATATTATGAGCATCCATATCTCTTCTCTCGGAAATTCGCAGCCGTTTTTCGGAAAATTTCAACTTCCTACTTCTTTACCTTTCTGGCTGACGATGGTGTTGATGTTAGATGATGTGTGAACGTGGTACAGAATGGACTCATTCGTGCTGGCCGAGACATTCAAGTACCTGTACTTGCTGTTCTCGGACAAGGACACTCTGTTGGTGGATGTCGACGAGTTTGTGTTCTCGACCGAGGCGCACTTCCTGCCACTGTTTCTATCCGCACAGACGATGACTCACTCCGAGCGCAACACTAACAGCAATGCAACTTCACCTACACTGGTCTGTATGACATTTTGTAACTTTATCTGGTCTATGCTGCAATGTTTTGTACTGACCAAAGATTCCAAACTTTTAACAATGTTATCCACTATAAAATATTCGTTAGTTGTTACTTTCAACTACTGACATTAAAATGTTATACACTGTTGAAAATTTTGCATGCTAACTTTAGCTATTAACACAACAACAACTAGTGTAACGAGCACTTTCTAGTTTTTGCTAACTTGAGTCCGTTTCGATCTTTTAAATTTTTGAAGGTTTAAGGGGTATAGCTTTTCATGAGAAACTTGTTTCAAAGCTACGGATCATCTGCGTCACCTGCTATATGGGATCACACAGTGATATCTGCTTTTTGGCACAGGTGAACATGTCTAGCCTCAACCCTTGCTAAACAGGCTGGTACTCGATTTACCTACGTTGGACTGATGGACAGTTGAGTTGACGTCGATGTTGGTTATATGCCAATATGGTTTACCTCTCTGCAGAGAGTCATCCATGGATATGCGTAGTAACCACTTGATAGCGATCCGACTGGGAGTCAGACCAATGACCTGAGGCGCGTTTCGCACTTTTTTTCTCTGAGACTCTCTGAGAATCTCAGAAATTCTAACTTAGAGGCGTGTTTCGCACTTTCTACTTCTCTGAGATTATCTGAGAAATTGTGAGCAAGATTTTCCATTGCTACGTTATGCTAGCTCCGCCCACTTGCTTGAGTTACGTTATCCAAATAGATAAAATTGGCTAGTGTAGAATTCTATGTTAGAATTCTTAGAGAATTCTTACTTGCGCGTTTCACACTTTTCGTGAGAACTAGTGAGAACAACTGAGCCGTAGAAGTGAGATTCTCAGAGAAAAAAGTGCGAAACGCGCCTCTGGCAATCGTAATTCCAACGTCCTATTGTTACACTGCCAGGCAGAAACTGGTTTTTGCCATCAAAAAGTCAACCCTGATGACTATTACTATAACTATTACTGTGTGTGCATGTGTTAAGCTGGTTGATGAAAGAACCAGTGCAGCCGGGAGTCATCATGGCCCCAGTGACACGGCTGACTACACTTGCCCCAGTTCTTCTCATCTGTTCAAGTCCAACATGGACTTTGCTCATCATGTTCGCTCTCCACTCAAGAACATGGTCCAGCAGCTCTGTCCCAAACCACTTCATCAGTACGTTGTTTTATATAGTGCTTAATTTATAGGATGCTTAATTTGTAGGAAAAGAATTGGTGGTACTGTCAGTCGATCTGTCATAATCGAGGTTCCAAAGTTTTTGATCAACTAGAGGAAATAAACATGGAGTATTTTCTATGTAGCTTATTAGAGGGTCTGGGGGAACAGCGTCAGCTTCCAAAGTGGTGTCTGTTGTGGAGCCTTGGCCAAAAACAAGTTTTGGTGCATTTTGAGTGTCAGGGTTGCATGTGATGCATATCAGTTCACAAAATCAACCGTAACCATAAGACACCATGTAGCATATGGCCTCCATAATAAGTGGTGGTGTGCTGCACTAAATAGTACTGGCACAAATATGGCCCTGTTTTTATCTTCTGCTAAGCTTTGTCTCAGCGATGAAATCGGTCACATTCACAGCTGGAAACATGGGACACTCTGGATTTGCCACTGGTTTGCAGCATGTGTTCATCGACCTGCTGTGGTTTGACTGGCTGTCATCATCAAAGCAATGTGTTTTCGGTGTATATAGGCACAGAACGCCGCGTCTGAAAGCATCGGAGTTCATAGCAGGTAATACTGAGCACATGCAGGCGCTGTCACGCATGGGCATTCACCTGGTGACGATGAGCGACGGTCGAGTTCAGCTGCTTCACATTTCTTCACAGGTCAACTGGTTACTGGGCGACTTCACTTTTTGATTTAGACTTTCGCTGAGACTTTCGCTGAGCCAAAACTTCGGTCTAAGTACCTACTTAAGTCAAAAAGTGAAGTGATTTCGCTGAGCAAAAACATGGTGACTAACACGGATAGTTTAGAAAATTAAAACAGTCTGGTACCAAAAATAAACGCCGTAATGGCTACATAATGACGTAAGACGTTACGTCATTTGCGTGCGCAGCGCATTTAAATAAGCAAGTCCAAGCGTAACTGGTTGATTTATTTCCTGTTAGCTTTACCGGTTTTCCACCATTTTTAATCGTTTAGTTGAACTTTGGTCTAAGTACAGACTTTAGCGTTCAGCTTTAGCTTTGGCTCAGCATAAAGACTCAGCGAAAGTCGAAGTCAAAAAGTGAAGTCGTCCACTGCCATCAATGTTTTGGCTAGTAGCATCATGGCAAGCACAAGAAAATTTTAGCCTGTTGAGGTCAGTTTGCTTTTATCCGTTCATTGTAGCTCTATCGAGTACTGGTCTGCATGGCTGGGGTTATGGTGGGGCACGTTCACCTGCGTCAAGTGGGAGATAACACTGTGTGATCTCGTATGGCATGTGACACTTCGGCGCTCTGAGATGGGTTTCCTATGCATCTTTCATACGCTTGGTCATTTGAACTAAAAGTTTGCACTATTCGGTTTTTATTATTTGCATATATGAGATTTTATTTAGAATTTGCTTTAAAAGATTCAAGGCGTGGGGAAAGCGATTTTAGATTTGAGAGTTGGCCTAGAGATTTGAATAATTTTCAGAAAGATTTGACATTTAGGCTTGATCGGATTTCACATTTGCCAATCACTGGTTTACAGCGTGCATGTCTCTATGTGTCTGAGCGTGTAGGCAGCATCTGCTGAAGACAGCTCGGACGGAATGATGTTTATGCACGACATGATCGAACTCTCTAAAGTCCAGGCCGGCGAAGGTATGTGCCATAAACAAGGCTTGAAGTGGGATGCTACAGGCCACTATGGCATCGCAGCGTTTTATTGGCAGCCCAGTGAAATACACATATTTTCTGAGATTGTTATAAAATAACATATCTGGGGCATAGTTATAGCATGTTGCCGAATCAACTAAGTTGCTCTACACCAGGCTCATCACAGGCTGAACTGTAGTTCAAGCCATGTGTTAATGGCGACTTCTCTTTCCTATGGGAAAGCCAAAAATTTGACCCCCACAGAATCAAAACCCCTGATCTGCTTGAGATAAAATTTGGCATGGTTGATTATGTCAGCTAGATGACCCCTCATGCAAAATTTCATGTAAAGCTGCACTAGGGGGGCTTCTCGGCAAATAGGTAAAATATACGCAAAAATTTTTCTAGCTGTACATATGCCTTTTCTTACAGAAACTCACCTACAGGTCAGACTGTTTGGCTGATTTTTGTCTGCGATGGCTCAAACGACGCGGTCTCGCGCAAGGATGTGCCTTTTGGGAATTAAAAATTTGAAATTAATATTTAATGTATTTACTATTTATTTCAAACATTCCAAAAAAATTACAGTGGAGCCTATGGTGAAAATTAAACAATTCTTAAAAACGGTCATAACTTTGGCTGTGTATAAGATAGAATCGTAATTTTTGGTTCTAGGGTATGATTTTCGGGGATGGCCAATCTAATGGTGTCATTTAATTATAACCCGGACCGTTCCTTGTTGCCATGGGACAAAAATGGGCTATAACTCGGCTTGTGTAAGAGATATTTGCGAGATTTTTGCATCTGTAGGGGGGTTTTGGGGGATGGGCCATTGAATGCTGCCAATCGCATTTTTGCCCACCGACCCCAGTTGCCATGGCAACGAAATTTGGGACAAAATGGGCTATAACTCTACATATGTACGAGATATATCCGAGATTCTTGCATCTAACAAGGGGTTTTGAGGGTGGAGCAAATAAATAATTTCAGTAAGTCTATCACGGTTGACTTTCGTTGCCTTGGCAGCGAAATTTGTAGAATTTTTGCCAAAAATTGGCTAGAACTCAGTTAACCACGAGATGAGCTCAGACTTTAGTTTGACTCGATTTTATAGACGTTTGTGGTCAGGCATTTTACGCAACGGTCCAATAACTGCAATAGAATGAATTAAATTAGCATTATTGAAGTGTTTTCTGGGCCTGTATTAAGTGGGTAATGCGTGTAATATTAGTTTGTTTATTTATATGGCCATTTTGTGGATATAAAAGGAATTTTGTTCAATATTGTCAGCAATGCAGGCCAGCGGTGACGTTGTGGCTGACGAATGTCTTGCTTTGTTCAGTCACGCCATTAGGCAGTAAGTTACAGTTATAAGCGACTTGGCTACTGTAAGAAATATCTGAAGCTCAGTATCTTTGTAACTGATCACCAGTAGGAAAAAGTATTTTAGTAATTCAGTCCAAGCTTAATGGTCACTTGGTGCTCATACTGCACTGTATTCAGAAAAAAACACCCCCTTACTTTTTTTTTATATTTCGGTGGAAAGTGTCTAGATTTCCACAAAATTTTCAGGGAGTGTTTAGGAGGGATCAAGTATTTCACCGATGAGAAAGTTAAATATTTTTTGCTACCAGTGATGTCATGCTGACGTCATATTTTCGTCTTTGCAAATTATGGGCCTTTACCGTTGAAGACATACATTTGATCAGATGTTAATACACATCAGTTAATCATTGTGCTGACTGAACCCCAAAATATGCTAATCCATCACATCGTTTTTCATTGTGAACTGTTTTGTGGTTTATTTTTTTTTTGCTGAATGTGAGATTCTCAACTTTTTTATGTTGGCAGGCGTATGTGCACTGCGTGGATGACCACTTGCTCACCCTCATCAAACGGCTTGATACTGCCAGTCGTTCGTTTTTTATTTAAAATTTTTATTCCGTCATTATTCAATTGTCTGTCCATTGTCCATAAACATTTTGCACAAACTTGTGGTTCCATAACCCTTGCTGACTTGCAAACATTTGATCAAATGTCTGTTCAACGGTAAAATCTGTAATTTTCAAACACAGAAATATTACGTCAGCAGGACATCATCGGTAGCGAAGAATGTTTAACTTTTACACTGATGGAAAACTTGATTTTTTTAACATGTGCTGAAATTTTTGTGAAAATCTAAGCATTTTCTACTGAGATATAAAAGAAAATATAAGGGGGTGTTTTTTCTGAACACAGTGTATATTCTATCAAATGATGTGGGTGAACTCTTTGCAATGGCAGTGGCAAAATAGCACCATGAACATTGTGTTTCACTGTTACGATTACTATTACTACAAACTGCCAGTGATACAGTTGGGCAGTGATGACCATTTTTCCACGGAGGTGACATATACTGACTAGTGACTATTTTGCTAAAATTCTTGTAAAAAGAAGGCTATTCTGCTGGCTATGGTGGTATAATATTGTTCAGAACATTTATAGTGGACATAGGCATGTTAATCCTCGCAAACCCTTCCATTCAACTTCGTATATGATATATCCATATATCTGGTTGCTGCTGCAATAAAAAGTAGCATAGCATATTCTGTGTATAGTTTTGTCACTGCTTATCGCCCAAGTGTACGCGTATGTCACTGATAATTTATTTTCACTTAAGTGATGTGCCCACCCTTCCCTCACGCCAAATCTTGGCAATGCCACTGATGTTCATATTCATATCAGTTTCTAATTGTTTGCATGTGTGAACATGAATGCTGATGGTTTACAGTGCAGCAAGAGCCTCGCATAGTTCAGCTCATCTCTCACCCATTCCTTGGTCAAGACGTTCTACAAGCTGGACCATCTCAGTTCGGCCTTAGCCTCAAGGCTCACAAAGGCGTAAGCTGTCTGCAATTATGTGTTTATTTTTGTTCTAAAAGTCATGCAAAAGTGCAATTAGAAATGGAAAACACTAAAAATAACTTCTGCTGTCCACAGTTTGTCCAATATACAATTAATTAAACAATTAATTGATTAATTAAGAGCTTGAATCTAACATACGATAATACCTTTAAGTAAGTAAGTAAGTAAGTACGTGCATATTTAAAGTGCACAATGTCAGCCAGTGGCCGAATCTGAGGCACTTGGCCGAGCCGCTAGGGGGAGCAGTATAAATATACAGTCCAATCCAATTGTTAGAAAATATTGGATGATTTGATTCTGTGATTTTTAAATCATGGCCCGAATCATTTTTTGCGCTATTGTCCGTCATCTGGAATTATTTTTAAAATTTAAGATGTGATTTGACATTTGTTACGACTAGATCCTGATAATAATCAAATCATCATGTGATTTTAAATGGTGCGTCTGTATTCTTCCTTGCTCAGTCACTAATGCAATGCTGTACACTGCAGGTGCAGGGCGTGGTCACGGTGGCAATGCCTTTGCGTGCGTGTGAGTCACTGGTAAACACCGAGGATCTCACTGACAAGATTGTGATGGCTGAGCGCGGTGACTGCATGTTTGTTGACAAGGTCGCATGTTGTTGCTTGTTTATTCATCTTTTTCCAAGAACACAGACACCGAATATATGAGCAAAAGCTAGTAAAATGCTGTGTCCTTTGGGTGAGAAAGGCCAAGATGGCACTTCGGCTGCCCTTTCTAAAATGTACTGTGATAGTCAAATGCACAGTTATTATCAAAAGTGCCACTAGTAGGTGCTCATTGAAATATAATCATAATACGCAAGCAGTAGGAAACTTAGAAATACTAATTACTAGATCATACATACAAATCACATAAGTCTGTCCTTAATTAGCGATCTAGATTTAGCTTTTGAACTCCTGATGTTCAAGTTATTTATTGGGCATTCTGTTGACAGATAAGACAGGATGTTAGGCTTAAGGCACTCGGATGATATGTTGAAAAAATAAAACACAAATATTTAACTATTAAAGAGGTGACATCAGCTTGTTAAGTTTATTAATTGTTTCTAGTTTTTATGCTGTTTGTCACTTGCAAGTTGATAAATTACTCGTGGTGAAATTAATACACACACAGTCTGTGTTCTACAGGGTGTAGCAAAAAAAGTAACCCCATAAAGATTTTCGCCATTTTCTCAGCAACTGGAGTTTTAACTTGAAATTTTACGTGTTTATTTACGGAAACGTTCTACATCTAACTGCCACATGAAATATGATTATGTTGAAAAACGATGAAATTATAGACTTCTGAAAATGACCGCCTACCAATTTTTTAGCATTAAAAAATGTTTAAGCTAAAAATGCTATTTTCAAATATCGGTTACCACGTTACTGTCTATGACGTCACAGTGACGCTTTGACAAACAGTAATTTATTTTGTTTATAAATTATCACTAACTTATCGTTCTTTTAAAGCAGTTGCTGGCTGCCCACCAGATTCATCTTCCAGCAGGACGGTGCATCAGCACACACAGCATGCAGCGCACGCAACTGGTGAACTGTCCAGATTTCATCACAAAAGACCAATGGCCTCCAAATTCGCCGAATACAAACCCAGAGGACTATCATGTGTGGTGTGCAATGTTGGAGGCTTACCGCAAGCTTAAAACAAAGACAAAGATCGCTTCAGGTTACCTGGAGCGACCTGCAACAAGGACCAATCGACAAGACTGTGAAAGACTGCTCAAATTAAGCGACTGAAGGCTTGTGTTGGAGCATGGAGCTGTCGGTGGACACTTCGAACATTCACAGTGACAATGGAATTTTGGCATCTGATCATTAGTTAACTGTGTTGTTTGACTCGTTTCAGTAATGTTATTGAACTGGTGTTGTAGCTTGAACATTTTTATGCTGAAAAATTGGTAGGCGGTCATGTTAAAAAATCTATAGCTTTGTCATGTTTTAATGAAATCAAATTTTGTTTGGCATTTAGTCGTAGAACAATTCCGTAAATAAATCTGTAAAATTTCAGATTAAAATGCTGAACGGTTGCTGAGAAAACAGCGAAAAACTTTAGGGGCTACTTTTTTTGCCACACCCTGTATAAACAGATGACATCACAGTAATGATGTAATCATAAAAAAAATTTATACACATTTAAAATAAAATTTTCTACGAAACATATATTTTGGATATTTTTAATATTTGCAAAACTAACAGAATGGCACTGTTTTGTAACTTATTTGTGGAATGACTCTCATATTACTATCATACTATCGACTGAAAACCGAACTTTTTGCCTGGTCTTACCATCATGAATAACAACGTCTCATTGCACTGGCTACTATTACGTGACTTCACTGTTTAGGCTTATTGTTACGTGTCCTTGTAGTCTTAGGACTTAATGCCACGCTAAAGTTAATTCGTCCTTCATCATCATCATCATCATCATTCACATCTAACTTTTTGCTTGTGCAGGCGCGTCACATCCAAGCCGCTGGAGCAGCTGGTGGAATCATTTTTGGTAAGTAATCAATTTACAGCTCAGTAACTAACTCTGCTCTTGGCTGTTTTCTGTCAGACTGCACACATTTGGCATTTTGAATGAACAAGTCATGATGAGTCGCTTTTATTATTTAGGTCAACAATGTAGAGTACAAAGCAGAACATAGAGAGCAGTTCATTATTGTTTGTATGCTTTGCTTGCACTGTGACTTTTGCACTGTTGTTATTTGTGCAAACAGTTTGCTGTTGTTTGCTCCGTCATCGTGGGTTAAAAACAGTTGGGGGCAGGAAGTTGCATTTTTCAGACAAACAGCTGCAAGTTTCCGACAGAGGAAATTATGGCTGCTCAAGATTTATTTTTGTTTCTCAGATGATCGAAATAGGATATTTCAGCCCCAGATTTTGTATTTTTTGAATAAATTTTACAATGAACAAACTTTCGTAACAGGTTAAAATTAGGGGGATAATGTCCCTTTCTCTTGCTACAACATCACTGAATGTTTGCTTATCTGTTGCAGACAACAACTGTGAGTTGAGTGCAAATGTTCGCCCGTTGTTTGCAATGTCCAATGATGGTTCTGGGTTGTTAGATCCAAACCATTTGTGGTTATTTGTATTGTTAGATGTAAACAGTTTGTGTTTGTTTCTGTTGTTTGACGTAAACACTCCATGGTTGTTTGTAATGAGCAGACAACAACTCGGAGTCGAGTGCAAGTGCTCAGCCGTTGTTTGCGATGTCCGGTGACGGTCAGACCGATATTGTCATTCCGTTGGTGTTTCTGTTTGGCATCGAGGCTTCACATCTCATGGATGCACTGCGGGCTCATGACGACCTCGTCGTCTACGTCGGCGAAACTGCCAAACAGTCAAGTGAGTTACGTTGCGTCGACTTTTTTGCAGTACTGCTACATACTTGGTTTTGTCCGCGAATTTTAATGCGATCAGTATCATAACACGAGAAATGGGTAGACCTGCAGGTCAGGTTGGGTAATGTCAGCTAATGTCGCTCCAGGTTGGGTAAGGAATTTCAATTTATGAGTTGGCGTTTCAGTCCGATATGCTGATGCAGGTGTGTCGACAGGTATGATAGATGAGAACCACAGTGATTTATGATCCACAGAAAAATGCAGAATTTGTACTGGCCAGTGATTAGTTTATTTTTTCCGTTTAAATTGATTTGAAAGATTTCTCTTAGCCACAGTGCTCTAGTCGGCACGTTGGCGACAGAGCTAATGAGTGTTGTAATGGAGAGCTGTGTGAGAAAACGTGCGGTTGACACTCTCTGCTGGTAGTAGAGTGAGACTTGTGTGTGTGCTGGGGCTGACTGAAGGTGACATCCTGATGGATCTTATCATCACTACACAGAGTCAAGCACCATGTGACTCGGAGATGGACAGCACCATCTCTATGCCAACATCTGTTGACCCACCCAGTACGAGTTTCCAACAGTTGATGCAACAACGACAACAACGACGACGACAACACCAACTACTGCTGCAACAACAGGAGGGTCAATGTGGTGGTGGTGCCCATGTATCGGTGCGACAAACAGTCAGACGTATACTGACCCGGCTTGGTCTGTCACAACTCACACCACTTGTTGATAGGACGGTCGTCAGCAGTCAGCCCGACACAGCCAGCAACATACAGGTCACTGCAATTACCGTAAAACTTAGAATAGAAGCCCCTGGCTTCTGTTAGTTTGCTTCTATCCCTGGCCGGTATCCGGGACTCGGCATTTATTCTCGACCCAGCTTCAACTTAACTAGTAGGCACTTGTCAGAGTGCATATCTCTTCTGTGTGAATTTTTACAAAATAGTAAATTGCGATTTGGTGAATTTGGACTTGGTGATTAAAATTATTAACTACAGTTATGTAACTGTAGGTCGTCACAGGCAATGCACAATCTGCTGGTGATGTAATGGCATCATGGTTGGATACAGGCGCCAACGATGACAACATGCCGATGCGTGCAGAAACACACACACGCAGACAGAAAAGACAGAAAATCCGATGAATACATAATGTTTTCCATTTGCTGTGTTCACTTGGCAGAGATAATAAACAAATATGTGTGTGTGTAGGTGCATGTGATTCGATCCGGCCAGCCACACCAGCAGCACCCAGCAGACACTGATGATAATCAGGATGCTGCTGCTGCTGCTGCTGACGATGATGCTGATGATGAGTTGCGTCATGTGGGCGAGTCGTTTGCTCTGCTTCTGCAGCTGCTGCGCCTCTGTACAAACTGGAATGAGTTGGTCAGCAGTGATACGGCACTTGATGATGCCCTGGCTAGACTGACTGAGCACGAGTTCACTGGAGGGACGATGGGCTTTGGCGTTCACACTGAGAGAACGATCGAGCAACTTGCTAGCATTTTGACTGTCACCGATGGCAAGTGTGACACTGTTCACACTGTCATTGACAGTAGCTCTCAGTCTGCTGACAGCGACAGTAGGATTACTGACATTTTGGTTGAGCGTGTTGACACTGGTACTGACAGCTGTGAGCTTGCAGATTCTGGTACAGTCACCTGTAAGACCACTGACACTATCAGTGATGGCTATGAGTCTGCTGACACTATCACTGTTAGCTGTGAGTCTGCTGACACTGTTGTTGACACTGACAGTAGATATAAGACTACTGACACCGTTATTGACAGCAACTGTCAGTCTGCCAACATGGGTGGCGACGCTGGTGCTGACAGCTGTGAGTCTGCTGACAGGGTCACTGTTGGTTGTAAGACTGTCGCTGACATCGACCTTGGCACTGACACTGACAGCTGTGAGCTTGGTGATGCTGGTTCTGTCAGCTGTAAGACGACTGACACTATCGATGATAGCTGTGAACATGATGACACTATCACTGTCAGTTGTAGGACAATAGTTGTCATGTCCATTGACACTGCTACCGACACTGACGTTGATGACAGGTCGAAAACACTGTCCCAAGACGTGCAGGCGACATCGTTAGCATCAGAACAGATCATGCCAACACTCGGTGTCAGTGAGTCGACGCAGATGTCTGTGAACATGGACAGTGACGACGACGTGAACGACCGACTGATATATCCTGACACAACATCAATGCCAGTGAATAGAAAAGTCATAGAGCAGGACATAGCAGACACATCAGTGTTGGGTCGTGATCAGCAGCAGCAGCAACAACAACAGCTTCATCAACAGCAGCGGCATATGTCAGCCAGTCCATCTGTCGACGTCAGTCGTGGTAGCACTCACGTGTCTGAGGAGCTACCAGCAACTGTCCCAGACTCTGCCCGCCATCGGTCCATGGCGGATGAAGACATTTCTTCCTCGACTCAGCCGTCGCAGCAAGATCTTGACGAACTCAGCCGAGAAGAACTCATCAGCGCTCAGGATCAGTCAACCGATGTACCGTCGAGGCCAGCGGCCAAAACTGAGTATAGAGACAATGTGAGAGTGACGGACAGTTTGAAGTCCAAGTCATCGATAGTTCGAGACAGTTGCATCTCGTGTCAGCAGCCAATGTCATTGGTGGCTCGAGACTGTTGTGATTCAAGTCCACAGAAGCAGTCACTGTCCCACGAGCTTGAGCGGCGTTCATCAGGACATGTTTGTAAATATGACCCAACATGGTTGTTTCGTAACTCGTTCGGTCGTCGTTTAAGTAAATGCTATCATGTTGCCAAACCAGACCGAAACCTCTGATGGTCATTATTATAGTTATGAGTATGATTATGTGTGCAGTTGGTATTGAGTACATGGTCGTTGCTCACAGCAGTGATACCGATACTTTGATTCAACTGTCAACAGTGATGATAGATTGGGACCACAGTTTTCCCATTACATTTATGCACATTCAGTGCTTCATTTACTTCATGCGCATAACACTATGGAGGTTGATAGTATTTGAAGACTGCTGATTTGGGGAATGGAAAGCTGAAAGTTTGGACGTTGCACTTATGACCAAAAAGTCGTTTGTTTTGTCACTGTCAAGTGGTTACTACTAGGATGGGTGACTGCCTGCAGACATCGTGGTATGCCACTAAGGTGAACTCAGCTTTCCTTCTCTCTAAAGTATTTAAATCAAGTACCGACCAGTTTGCTTGTCTGAGCTTAAGGTGGGGCACGTTCATCTGTGTGGTAGATATGACAGGTGACGCTCCATAGCACTGTGATGGGTTCTTTCATAACGAGCTGTACGCATTTTAACCCTTTAAAAACCACTAGGACACACGTGAGATGGACACTGTGTTTATTTATCACATCGATACCTCATTGTCTGTGTCATTTGTGTCTGCTTTGTTTACCCATATGAAACTGAAGTGTGGTTGGTGTATAGTATTTTCTATTTATTTATTGTGTCCAATATTGCGGTTCCAGGCTGTTTTGTTAGTTTTTGCACTGCAGCAATATTCTGATATTTTTGCATGTCAGCGTGGAGTCTGTACTGTGTGCTATATAAACCTTGAGGCAAGAAGCACATGTGGCACTAAACTCTTGTCCATATATTTACCCAGTGTTGCCTGATTGTCTGAATTCTTTCACAGTCAGACTTGGCAGACAATTTGCAACAAAACTGTCACTAAAGTTCCCACCACGTCTAAAAGGTGTTGCTACACTACCTTGTGAAATATTTTGACTTGTGGTGTACTTGCATGTAGTTCATGTAAACGTCGTGACTTTGCTGCAAAGCAGTGGCATAAGTTCAGATTTTACCCCTTCTTACAAGAACATTACTTGGGCCTCCTTCGCTTTCAAGTTTCCCATAGCACCGACACTTGCATGGTGCACGCTTCCCATATCCTTTACAGTTCAGAAAAAGTCAGTATGAACCTCTTGAATCTTGAGGAGTGTAGATCCTCAGAAGACCAGGAATCAGTCTTTGGAACACGGGCATTAAGGTATAATTTTTCAGAGGATTTGCTTTTTCAGCCGGCTAGGGAGTCTGGAAGAACGCTGTGAGCTGCGGTAGAGCACGTTTCAGGAGAGAATAATTTCGTGAGTTTTTTTTAGCTTCACACAGTGCAGCTGGTGGATCGAGAAGATGTCAAGTGCTTGCCGAAAAAAGTACACAAACATAATATTGGGTCCGCCGCCCCTTGTAGGTCTGTGCCCTTCTCTCCACATTGTGGCTTTTTCAGCGTCAGTAGTTACGCCACTGCAGTCGTCAGTGCTTTGTTTATAAATTCAGTTGTGGCAGTTTTATTACGTTGTCCTCACGTTACGTTACGTTGTTATCATCATCATCATGCACAAAACTGACACATTGTGCAAAGCATCCACTGTTGCTTCTGATCCGTTATTATGCATCTTACTGTTTAGGTTATACATATTGCTCAACACAACAACAACTAGGTAAATTTATTTGTAAAGCGCTAGTTTGAAAATTCAAAATATGTGAGAATAATTGTTCACTGTATTACGTTTAGGAGGCTTAGAAAAACGTGTGATTCCCGATGCCACCCATCTCTCAAAAACCTTCATCCTTAAAGTTCTTGTTAGACCTATAAAAATGTTGATGCGTTTTTAAAAGTTTGCTTTTGAAGTTTTACTCAAACAAAACTATTTGCGTCCAGTTTGTTATGCTGCGGTATTTTTTACTTTGGTTTTCATGGGTGCTATTTAATGTGTCATAAACTGTTTTGTAATACAGATTACACAGAATGTCATAAAATACAAATTTAAAAAAAATGTTTCCCTCATCTTTACTTTTTTATCAGACTGCAACCGGAAACACAGGAATAATTTTTTCAGCCTTTGTTATCTTAAAAAACGGTTTGTCATTATTATCGTTATCGTCATTACCAATGCTGTCAGGAGTATAGCGACTGTCGAGGAAGTATATCTGTATATATATGCTTCATGTTTCAGGCCAAGTAAATTTTGTACCTTCTGAAAACAAATTTGTGGCCACGCCCATGGATGCCATTTGTCACTCAACATGCTGCTGATGCTGCAGGTAGCTTCAGTGGGGTCATGGCAGCGGTCAGGCAATTGGTTGCTTTGCCCCACCCCCTCAAATATTGGGTTGTCTGAAAATTGTCGGAAAATCTTGTTTTTGTCCGAAAATTGTCGTCCAAAAATAGAAAATTTGGAGATGAAAACCTCTTTTTTGGGGAAAATTTGGGGACAAAATTGAAATCTTTAAACATCCATATCAGAACATCTATCGGAAAATTGCAACTTCCTGCCTGGGCCTGCTTTTTCAACTCTGGCATCGCTGGCTAGCCTATACGTGCCAATATCGTGCCAATATTGTACAGATTATTTATACGTATTACAGTTATTAGGTTGCTTCGCTGAAAGCATTGGCAGTATTGGCTATTATGACATATGTTACTGAAGCACGCAGGCTTCCCATGGTTCCGTTAGTCCTGAAATTTTTGAATTTTTGAGCTTGTTGTTAACTTTCAAAATATAAAGCACGTTTCTCCTGAAAGTGGTGAACTACAAAATCTTACAAAACAAGGACCAAAGTAATTTGGCAAAAGGTGGAATTTGTAACTCTGCTTGAATTCGCCAGGTGGCATGTTTTGGCTGGGGATTTTACAACAAATATCTTCTTTTCCTGGAGGTCATAGTGTGTCATTGGTCTCCAAAAAGTGTGCATGCTATCTGTGTGCACTTGCCACAGCGATTCCACTTTTTATCAAATTACTTTGGTTCTCGTTCACTCAGCAACCGTTTGTGTTTGACACAAGTATTTCTCATGCGGTTTTTCAACACACCATTCTGTGCTACCTGTGTTGCTCTATAGCAGTGATGCTAGAATGGTACCGTTGTACAACTTATTAATTGAAAGTGCCTGGTTCACGGCACTGTTTATAGTGATTCTGTTTTCTACATCACCAGCCAGTAACTAGTTACTTCGTGTTAAGGCCTGTGGCGTAGCCAGAAATGTGAATTGGGGCCTCGCTTTTCCTCCCCTTCTCTCCCCTTCCACTTCTTTACCTCTTTCCCTTCTTTTCTCTTCCCTTCCTTTCTTTTAGAAGTAGGACCTCTAAAATCCAGCTAGGGATCTGGGAAGCGCCGTGAGCTCTTCCAGCGGGGTCTGGGGCGGAGCGCCAGCCGAAATCGAATTCGGTGCATATTAGCTTAAAATATGAGATCTGGTGGCAACAATTTTAATTATTTTCCTGAGAATCAACTGACCAAATTGGCACATTTCGTGCAGTTCCAACATGTGCTTATGACTTGTCTGGGGATTGGGGGCTGGTCCCTTTGCCTCCCTTGGCTACGCCAATGCTTAAATCAGTTCTTTTAAATGTGAACATGGTCAATGTGAATAGTTGTACAGTGGGTAGATGCCCGTGTGTTTGTATGACTGATTGTCGGTCATATAGTCAATCGTCGGTGATGGATCTAAAGTGCAGTGCTGTTGCCTTGTCTGTGATGCTGTGATTAAAGTTATGCTACGACGTTAATTGCACTGTTACGTATTTATTTAGGCTATAATACACAATTGCCTGTAGCTGGTAATTTTTTCATACATTTAGAACTTCGTAAAACATTGGCGTTTCTCAGAATTATTTTCACTGGCTAATTCATCGGTAAACTTGCGAAAAAAAACTTGATTGTTGCCACCTGTCACACTGTAAAAGCCTCTTGGTCCCTTGGATGTGGCCAACTAATGGAATATTGAAAATCACTCTGAAACTTACTTATTGTGACTACATTTCACTACATTTCAACTGTAGTATAGCGACGCATCTGAGGTGTGATGATAATTTAACGTTAACGAATTTACAGCAAATTGTATCATCACGAATTGAATCAAATCAAGAAATTTTTTTTTGCAAATATATCAATATCTGATGCAGTTACGGTGACAAAAAGTTGGGGATTTCACTTAAATTAGGCCAATTTGTAAACGGGTGTCAGATCGTCTTAACCAGAGACAAAAAAAATCACACTTCCTTATACATGGATCCTTCACGGAAATAAAAATCGAAATTTGCGAAACGGATGCATGAAACAGTGAGTTTCGTTGAACTAGAAAATATGTAGGCCCAGTGCTGACATATTATGTGGATGTCTGACTAGAAAGTTGCAGTTTAACCTTAACCTTCAATCTTTGCTTTTCTTTGATTGTAAATCCTTGTAGGCCCTATAGTTGAGAAATGTGACGACAATAACACCTGCATGAAAGTTTCGCTAAGATTTTAGTCTTAGACCAAAGTTTGTTAATTTTAAGTCAAGTATGCCACACTTAAGATGCTTTAGTCTTACACTAAATTCTTAGCAAAACTTGACCTCGCCATGATTAAAAGATAATCTTTTATATCCGCTTGTGTTTTTATTAAGTATTTTTACAAATACCGAAACTTGGGGGGAAAATTATGCGAGTATTCGAATCCAATTAAAAGTACTCGAGTACATATGGCACAGCCCTGATGTTGAATAATGATTGTTGCGACTCAGACATTAAATACTTTTTGTTGAAACGCTAAAATTTTCGGCTGATTGTTGTTTTTTTATTATTTACAATCGTCATATATAAAGTTTGGTTTAGTGTTATCTGGTTTAACAAGACCGATAGCGATCAATAAACCTCAGCGATGGTGAGTTTGAGCGTAATAATGCATTATGTTACACTGATAGAGTGATCGCTGTAACTATGGGCGTGGCTGCATAGTTACAGTCTTCGTAGGTCAAACTGCCATGTATCAAGTCGGCGCGACAGAATGGCAAACTATGTGATTTCGATAAAAATTTCAAGATATTTTTTTTTAAATTTTTACACCATGCATTTCACCAGATTTTTCTCAGTAACATTTTTAATGTTGTTGTCAAGTTTGTTATCAGCCTGATAAACACACTACTTGCTATTTGTAATGCAGCAGATAGGCTTATTTAAGAAACTTCTGAAGAACATGGTAGATTGTCCTTTGTAGTTAGGACGGTTTGCTGTGGACAGCTGTAGATACAGCGGGTGGCCAAAAGTGTGTCACAATGCGATGACGATGCCAGAAAGTCGTGAAGCGCACCGCAAGTAAAATAAGTAAAATGTTAAAATTGAGCGCATCTCTAGCTGATTTATATCTATGGTCATGTAGTTTTATCTATGTAAAATGCGTTGCGTCATTCATGACGTCATTTTAATCGAAAATATTGACAAACGAAGCGATTGAAGTGCGGTCGATACGGCAGGCAAAGAATTGACA
>Ga0056128_1002501_pt1 | contig 21879 bp, 12 predicted proteins | sample WorMetLIZISLAND2_FD_71113 | JGI IMG/M metagenome (GOLD analysis project Ga0056128, IMG submission 71113) | Marine gutless worms symbiont microbial communities from Max Planck institute for Marine Microbiology, Germany - Olavius geniculatus... ... | reverse complement strand
AAGCCCATGTTCTTGAGCTGTTCGACCATCTGATCAAGTTCAGGTTCACCCACTGGACCTAAACACAAGTATTCCAACGTACAGGATGGTCCATAAAAAACGCGGCACTTTACTTTTGCCCATATATTTGCCAATTATTGACCAATTTTTAAAAATTTTTCACCGGCACACTCTGCAGACAGTTTGCAATAATATGATTATTATATACGCCACCACACTGTAAATGCGTCTCTACAATAAAGAGTGACATGGGGTTGGGGACGACGGTAATACTGTGGTAACTGTGGTAATTACCATGATAATGGGGATCAATAATGGTGGTATTCCCGCGAAAATTTGTTTTTGACGTTTTCGTCTGAATGACTGACTGCAGAAGACAAGCGAAGCCGCGGAACGAAGAACTACCGACTGCACAAACATCATCATCCACGATCCAACCTCCAGTCTACGCCAACATTGAACACAGTCCGCAGTCGGCTTCTGGAAACACACGCGATGATCTGCAGCGCGAGACCACATCAACTGATGATAACCACCAGGCCAACGGAGCAGTTCTGTACTCGGAACTACAAAGCAATGATGCTCACAGAGCAGCGCCGTCTGGCGATTTGTACACGCATGTACAGAAACGCTGACCAGATTCAGCACGAGAGTGAAAATCTTTTCAGCTTTCCAATCAAGTTTTTTATTCAAAAAAACTTATTGTATGTTTATTTATACAGCATATGCATTAACGACAGCGATTTTTATCAGAATTTTTTGGACGCAAACCGTTATAGTTTGCTGGCGGTGTTCATAATCAGCAAGGTTCCAGTCTCCGAGGTTATGAGGAAGTGGGATTTTTGTTGCTGACTGCAATGTACTTTTTGCGCGTTTTAGCCAACTGTACCTATATTCGTCAACTGTACTTAATATGGGCACCAGTACTGACATGTAAAGTTTAACTTAAAATCCATAGCAGTTCCTGAGTGATTGCTTGACTCAAGATTCATTGCTTATGTCTATTAATCACCCAGCTATCCAAGCAGCTAAAACTGTGCGTTCAGTTTGAGAGTGATTCCGCTTTTACCAAATTACTTTCGTTTTTGTTACGAGTACGTTTAATAACGCTACATATTTTTGTACCTGTATTACAGGGTATGTAGACTGGATTGCAACATAGAGGTACACAAAATTTTTGTGTATTTCTATACTGCAACCCAGTCTACATACCCTGTACTTTTTCCCCATCAAAAGGTGATTATGCATTTGGTGACAACGTCCATCCACTGACGTCCACGTTTAGCTCAGTACACTGTTGTATGTCAGATTTAGCAAAGAGAAGATACAGTCTGTCGATTCTGTCTGCAAACTGCAGTACAATGTACTAGTGGACATATAGAATCTTCAGTTACCGTTATAGCCAATTGTCACTAACGATGAGCTAATGACGTATGATTGTACACTGTGTCTCAAAAAACGACCCGAACATTTTCGATTGTAACTTGAAGAAGGACTTCAATAATTTTTGATAAGAATATTCCTGAGACAACTGGCCATCAAGTTATTATGTAGTTTCCCGCCTCACCCATCGTATGTTTCTGCACTACCTGGGGAAACCAAAACCAACGAAATATTGCATTTTTGCCCCAAAGTGGTATATGTATTACTACTTAATGTTAATAATGCACGGAGACACATTTCTTTACATTTTTGACACAGTGGCTGACACTTTATCCCATTGTTTCGTTTTTCAGCTGCCTACAATAAAATTGATCGAAATGTTAGCCAACTGTGCAATCACAAACATGAAGATGATTTCTCCATTCATTGACAGCAGTATCGATAATGTTATGCTCCAGACTAATCCAGACTTCACCAGTCGCTTCTTGAATTTATAAACATTCCTTAACATCATATGGGAACATACTGCTGCACAACAGTTAAATCTTGTAATCGACTGGTTCTTAAGGACCGCAGATCAGGATAGACGGAATTTATCGAGGTTTTGGTATCATTTCAACGCGTATTTTGCATGGTCTGGCTTCCCCCAGGTAGTGCAGAAACAGACATTGGGTGAGGTGGGAACTTAAACAGTCGTTTAATAGCCAGTTGTGTTAAAATATCTGTGCCAAAAATTTTGAAAATTTGATAATCATGCTTCAAGTTACAGTCAATAATGTTGGGGATGTTTTTTTTCACGTTTTTGCATATTTCAACAGATATTTCGTTTGGTTTTCTTTCCCGAGGTAGTGCAGAAGCAGACTTTGGGTGAGGTGAAAAACTAATCGACCATTTAATGGCAAGTTGTGTCAGGAATATTCACACCAAAAATTATAAGAATCTGATATTTTTTCTTCAAGTTAGAATCGAAAATGTTCGGGTTGTTGTTTGAAACACAGTGTACATGTGAATTCTGACTTGAAACGAAGCACTCAACAGACACTCAGCGGCGCGTTTACTGGCTACGACACCACGTACGGTATGCAGTCAACCACAGATCAGCTGATCATCAACAGCATTGCACGTTCATCATACAGTTCTCTAATACTAAACACTGCACATGCACGAGGTGAGGCACTTATAATGAAGCTACGTCTATATCACATTGGTAACATTAACACACGTGGTGGCGTGGTGTAGCAGTAGCGCGTTTCATCCTATCAACGAAGTTTGCCTACTCTACGCCGAGTCGGGTTAGTACTTTGATGGGTGACTGCCTGTGGGCAGGTAAACCATCTGGGTATGTAACCACGTAACCGGCCCCTAGGTAAACTCAGCCTTCCGTTCCTCCGGGGTAGGTAAATCGAGTACCGGCCTATCTGACTGGGGTTAAGGCGGGGCGCGTTCACTTGTGTAGGGTGGTAGGTAACACTGTATAGCAGGTGACGCTCTCCGTAGCTCTGTGAGGGGTTCGCTCCTTAAAAGCTATATACCACCTTTACCTTTATCTTTGCATGACATTCTACACACATAATGTTGATCATATCAGCAGTTTACAGATGAGATCTGACAACATTGACCACTATTGGAGTGACTCGTACTTGTGCTAAATCTACGTGAACTAGGCCTACCTATCCACCAGCGTCTGACATGAAGTTGTTTGCAATAGCAGGCTAACAGCATTGTTCATATAAAGCAAATACGGTTTGCAGAAATAAGTGTGATTACCAATCAATCAAGCAATCAATCGAAAATGCATTAGAAACAGAGCCCTTTCACGTTAAGCTGTTATAAATAAAGCAATTAAACAATAGTTTAACAGACTAACAGCCAGGTTTTTAGATGCCATCAAATTAAAGTCTACGTTAACCCTATATATGCTACTCCACTGTGAACAACATGGTGAAAACGCTTTCCAAATTTCGCTAGTCTGATATGTTGTGAAAATGTTGTACTACATGTTGTACAGAGTATTACAACATTTTCTCAACAAATCAAATGTCTACACTCTACAGCAAATCCACAACAAGAAGCACAACAATTCCAATTTGCACAACAATTACTGCATAAAAAAAACTAAAGGCCAGCAACAAATCCGAAACATTTTGAAATGTCAAGATGTTTCACAGCTTCTTGGCTGACCCATTACCCATGCAGCATGTCTACTTTCTACAAAACAAGTGCTCCGACAAGACATATAAATGTCACATTTCAAAATCGTAAAAACATGAGTTTTTTCAAGTTTCAGTTTAGAGTGTAGACAGGAAATAGCTGTATCACATCACACAGATAGAACCATCATCTGAAGTAACAATTGACAAACTGCAACAATTGAAAGTAAAATGAACTCAGCTGAAATAAAATTTTAAACAGCGGTAATCATGGGCGGCGCCAGAGGGGTCAGGGGAGCAGCTGCCCTCCGTGCCATTGCCCTTGTACCCCCAACTGCCCCTCAGGAAAAATTTTGATAGTGATAAAGTGCCAAGGTGTAACTTATTAAACGTCATTTTGCAAGACAAAACAGATATCTGCGAGTTTTTTGCATTTCCAAATGTTAAAAAGCAGGCAAATCTGCAAGTCCATAAGCTAAGTGTTTCAGCTTTCCCTGGACCTCGCTACATCTTATCAACTCACACAACAACAAAATAAACGTTGACAATTGGCCCACACACAGAAAAAATTATAGCCCAATGTGCCAGGCCCTTGCCCTCCATTGCTTCCCCCAGCTTCAGATTCCTAGTGCCGCCCGTGGCAGAAATGGAGTACCCTGTAGATGAATATCCAACAAACGACACAGGTTTGCAGTTTTCATCCAACAAGCCCTCGGTTTTTGTTTCATCTATCAACCAATTTTTGTAAAATTACTCTGAGTTAGGTTATTCCAAGTTATGCAACATCTCAAAAGTAAAGTCTTCGAAATGCGTGTGGTCAAACTTTTACATGCTAAATGCCAGCTACTTTCTGACGCCTAACCGGCAGCACAAAAGCACTGAAAGTTGAGGTAGATTTCTTCAAACAATCTAGCAAATCAAAAATCCTTAAAACTTAACAACTAAATTAACAAAATATCATACAATATTATGCCCCAAAACGAAAAATAATTAATAATAAAGCAAAAAAATAAAATGCTGCCCAGTACTATACCACAAAAAATTTTAAAAAGCTGGTTTTCCAGCATGCAACACAAACCAAACGGATTTTGCATTTCAGAGGAATATATTTCATTACAATAAATATGGAAATTTGTTTTAAAACTACACTGTGTCTCAAAAAAACATCCCCAACATTCTAGACCGTAACTTGAAAACCAATTATCAGATTTTAATAATTTTTGATAAAAATATTCCGGACACAACTTGCCATCAAATGGCCGTTCAGTTTCCCACTCACCCAATGTGTGCTTCTGCACTACTTAAGGAAAGCAGATCAAGTAAAATATGCGTTGAAATAAACAGAAAACCTGAAAAAAACATCCCCAACATTATCGATCGTACCTTGAACAAACATTAGCAGATTCTAATATTTTTTGGCAGAAATATTTCTAACACAACTGGCTATTAAATAATGTTTCCATCTCATCCAACGTCTGTTATTGCACTACCTGGGGAAAGCAGACCAAGCATAATACGTGTTAAAATGAATGAAACAACATCAATAAATTCCATCTATCCTAATCTGTGAGCCCCAGCAATCAGTCTATTACAAGGTTTGATTGTTTGCAGCAGTGTGTCTACCAGAAGAAGTTTAGGAATGTTTGTAAAGTCAAGAAGTGACTGGTAGAGTCTGTATTGGTCTAGAGCAGAACATTATCGATACTGCTGTCAAGTAAATGGAGTAAGCGCTCCTTGCCTGTGTTCGCATAGTGGGCCAACACTTCAAGTAATTTTATTGTAAGCAGTTGAAAAATAGACAACTAAATGAAATGTCAGCCACATTGTCAGAAATGTGAACAAAATGTGTTTTTACGCGTTATGTTAATTAAGCACTCATATCGCATTGGATAAAAAAGTGATATTTCACTGGTTGTGCTTTCCCCAGGTAGTGCAGAAACAAACCTTGGGTGAGGTGGGAAACTAAATAATCATTTGATGGCAAGTTGTGTCAGGAATATTTTTCCCAAAAATTATCAAAATCTGATAATTGGTTTTCAAGTTACAGTCAAAAATGTTGGGGATGTTTTTTGAGACACAGTGTAAAGCCTTTATTAGAACACGCCTTTGGAAATTGTAATCTTCTGTCTGCACCTTTGTGAAAATGATCACCAGAGTTAATTTACAACTAAATAAATACTATCGTGCCTCCAACCAACACAAAAACTATGCAAGCAGCTAAGAATGAATAAGAATGAATATCACACAACATGAACACAAAACACAGAGTTCACACAACTGGACAGATGACGAACATAGGACAGTTTAAGTAATGGAAGCAAATATGATATGGTTATTGACTCGTGACAAAATATGCAGTGTGAACTACTTAGCTCTAGAGACTTGAATCAAATGCTACACAGCTGTAGCCACATAGCCAAGTTATGCTACCCATTGTATTAATAAGGTTGCACTTTTCACATGATGTTGTAGTTTTGTTCTTGTGCAGTGTTTATATTATGCTGTATTAACTATGAACTATGATTGATCGAGCAATGTTGTCATCCACACATTTTTACCAAGTGAACAAGTGACGTACCAAATTAACTGTCACATTATCTAGTGCTATGAACTTTTGATTACATGTCATCCAAACCAGCACTGCAAATTTAATGCCAGCTCCAAAAAAGTGCCAATAATTTTCTTAAATTTGAATGAACATGTGCTAGACTGAAGAGCCACTATACAATGCAGTGCTGATGTATAACAGACGTGTAGCAATCAACTGACATGATGACAGCCAATCTGTAGCTGCACTGTCTCTAGTTATGTGGATGCTTCACCAGCTGCTTCCAAGCCAGTGCCACTGAGTTCTGCCTTGTCACCAGCAGATATGCACTGGATTCCATGCCGCAAAGCCGGAGTGCCCTGGCCTCGACCTGAATGTACAATGACAGCATAGGCACACATCTGTAACCAGTGGTGTTGTAGATTAAGAAAGTAGAAAGAGCAGCTGCAAATATCTGACAGAAGACTACTGGTACTCAAAATTTTAATTCTGCCCTCCAATTACCTAAAAATAGAAGACTTTTCACTGCAAATTTTGCATTTTAAAAAATTGTGACAAAATATTTTGACAACCAAAAATTTAGGAAAGGAACAAATGCCCCCTGTTTCATCCCCCTTGTTACAATGCCACTGATTGTAACCAGAAACACGAGATGACAGCATGTTACTTTACTCCTTGTTTGATCCTGTTTACCTGTACTTAAACTTGGACCATAAATGCACAAATCAGAGAAAGTTAAAGTATTCCAGTACAGTAGCAGTTGTACTTGAGCTAACCTAGCTTAAAAACTACATAAAAAGTAATCTTCTCTGTGGTTCCAGACACTCTTTATGATTTTCTTCAGAGTTGCTTGTATGCTGTTGGAAAATAGGTAACATAAAGATTATAATAATTGTGACATTAGCAGTACTAGCAGCAGCAACAGTAGCAACAACAGCTGCAGTAGGGCATAGCAAAACTACAACAGTGATCAGTCCATGCAGCTTGTAAAATCTGTTTGCAGAGACTCATAGCAACTAGTTAAGAGCAGGGACTGGGCGCTGACCTAGCACCCTGGCATGGAACACAAATAAAATAGTTTTGCGCTTGTCTTTTACACTGTGGACCTCAAACATCTCCTCCAGCAGGCGCTCCTTGTGTGCCTTGAAGTCAACCACAAACCGATGACCTGCCAAATTTACAGATGCACCACAATACACATAAACACATTGTGGTTTTACAACATTAGACAGTAATCCCCAAAAGTCCAATTAAACCTTTAGAGATTGGTAAAGCAAATCTAAACCAGCAAATCTAAACCAGTGGTACTGTGGTAAAGAGAAAAGGAATTACTTACAAATTTTTGCCTGCTGGAAAATTATCTTTTTGTTGCAAAACTGAATTTCAAAAATACAAAAGCATGAAGCTAAAAATCACCCATTTTTAAAAATTTAGGGACAAAGCTAAACTTTTTAGAAGAACACCTATCTTCTTGGTTGAAAATATGCAGCTGTCTGTCCAAAAATTACAACTTTCACCTTCAGCTTTTATAACGCATGACACCTCTGTTATTACCCAAGGCAAAAAGTCAATGCTCTGAAGATAAATGCATTTCAGACTAGTGTTTATGTGACTAGTCAATATAAATATTAAAGTGCAGTAGAAAACGTTAGCAACATGTAACTTGACAATACTTCAAGTGCACAATTTAGCAATTTAATGGCAATATTAGTAGTTGTAGGCTAGTGATACTGGTACTGGTTGCACCACACAGTTGTACTAGCTTTACCCAGTAGTATACCAGATAGGAAAAGATGCAAAATAATTCCAACTTCAAAAAGACAGACAAAACATCATTATAGCATTTTAAGTTATGTTAACACCAAACTATTTATTGCTGCAAAAAGTTTTACAACATTCCAGCACTTATAATACCTTCTTTATTAGGCACTGATTCATAGATGGCAATGTTTTCATTTTTATCGGCAGCAATTTTGTCCCCAAGACTGTCTTTCACTGTAAACGAGATACGATATCGACGATCAAGCTTGAGGAAACCAAGATGAATATCAACACGGTCTCCAGAGACATACTCCAGCACAATTTCTGTATTATGTGTTTCTGCCACATCCTCGGAAAAGTGCACACGGGATGAACCAGCTGCAAAAACAAAAAACAGCATTTTATAACATAATCTGCATTTTTAATGCATTCTGAAAATATGACGAAAAACAAGTTGGGACGAGTGAAGATGACGGGAACTATTTATTACTATGGGTAGTTTGCGATCAGCTTTTCCAGTGATTGTGAACACTAAATAACTGACAGAATACAGCACTGTGATGAACAAACCTGCAAGAAACATATTCCGCTTGTTTTTCAATCGAATTTGTCATACAACAATTAAACGAGTGAAGTTTTAGATCGAAAATTGTTAAAATCCACCATCATTCACTGTAGCGAAGTGCAATGATATCTCGTGTGCACTAAATTAGTTCACCACATTAGGGCCATGCTGTTTTGAATAATTTATTACTAAAGTGCACTTTCCAAACCAAGTTATTATGTTCTAGTGAAACAATTCATCACATTTTTATTTTCCTGGGGAAAAGGTGCTGCTTTCTCCCCAGACCCCACCCTCCATTTTGTGGTGAAGGTAGTAATTTTGATAGCAGTTGTGCATAACTATGCATAGGTCACTGATCCCATAAAGGTCTTTGAGCCATAGGCAAATGGTTGCGTCGAGTGAAGTTCGCGGAAACAAGCATTAAATGTATACTAAATAGCATATTAGTAATTAAACTAACGGCGAAATATAATGACAAAGTGAACTGTGTTAACAATACATAAAAATGTGCACTGAATGGCATGCAAACGTGCAAGTTAAGTGGAACTATTTTTTTTGCACGACTACATATAACGGTGGATCGGTTTGTTTGTTCCCGTCTTCTTCACTCTGGTCAACGAGTTTAGTCTAATATGCAAAAAGAAACAAGTGACTAATAAATATAAAACAGCAAAATGTAGCTAAGGCCTACCTGCTTGCACTTTGGCCATACTGTTCACAGCAACGTGCAAACTCGAGAGGGGCGGTGCTGTTGGTATATTCGACTAGGCAACATTTAAATAACTACTTCTAATTCATCTTAGTATTCGGCACTAATGTTTGTAAATATTCAGTGGTGTCAGCAAATATAAACATTATTTTTGAACTATAATAATCTAATTTCTGCAACGACAAGAACCGGACATAGCTTCCTCTGTTGTCATGGAAACCTAAGGTACGTTCTAATTGCCGGCATCGACACAGATCTGAGTAGGTCTGCTTAACCGGTTCGCCCCGGCCCCACGCATAGTATATCCGACCACGACCTCTAACAAGGTCAATAGGAAGTGGCAAAATGTACTCTTTAACTTATTTTTTTGCAGGACATAACGCATTTGATACAGCAATGTTTATTCATATTGTGCTATCACGATTCGTGTAAGCGGCTACGGGTCAGTTGCACTGGTAAGTTGAATGGCTGTCGAGGTTCGAGCGATCGACATTGCACTACAGTACAGTTATAATACCATAAACCTATGAATAAATTAATAGTCTACAGTTAAATAAGTTCACAAGAATTAGCTTTAGAGCTGAGCACATATACCCTATGCCGATGACACACAGTCTAGAAACCGGCATCGAAGTCGGATCCGAAAATCGGCGTCCATTTCTGGACCGTGTGTCTTCGGCGAGCTGGACAAGTGATCTGCTAACGCAAACAGAAACGCGCAACAGCCGAGGTGCATGTTTGAAACACGGTAAAACAAAGTCTAAGTCATTCACCAGAAGGCGCCAGGCGCCAGACGACCAGCGGCTATAGTGTTTATAGGCTATAGTGTTGATAGTGTTTTATTTACTTGTACTCACCAGAGGTCGCCTCTATCGCTATGCTAACGTCGTATCAGCTGGATATAGCAACTTTTGTTTACCCCCCTCTCATTTAACGCCCTCGTTCGGAGTGACTCCCTTCGAATTTATGGAAAAGCTTTACGGTTCCTGAAACTAAACTCTTCCGGGCAGCCGACGGTGAAGATTTGGTGATCCTATAGCTTGCATCGTTTTTGACTGATCCACCCGTGTGACAGACAGACAGACAGAATTGCGATGGCTAAGACGCGCCACAGCAGTAGCTGCTGTTGCGCGTAAAAATTAGTCCGAAAACATTTTTGGTCCGGAAACATTTTTTTGCAAACAGATTAGTTAAGCTATGGAACTCACTACCTGATGATGTTGTATCAGCATGCAGTGTTAGTAGTTTTAAGAGACGTTTAGATTTGATCTGGCGTGGTTTTAGTTTGTATTGTGATTATAAATCCGTCAACTAGTACCGAAAGTCAATGTAAAACAGTATTAGTTTAGTTTTTGTTGATATTCGTGTTGAAGTTATCTACTTCGGACAGAAATAGAGGCATTAGCCTGCTTCCGGATATCCATTGATGATGATGACGATGATGATAAAACCTAGTTTTTAAGGTTTTTTTAAAAAACCTAAAAACCTCAAAAGTCCAATTTTAGGCTTTTTTAGGTTTTTTTTTAGTTTTTTTATTTGTAAAATTTATTACAATATAGGCTATCATGTTCTAATTTATACTTTTATTGTAATTTCCTAGTTATGACGTCAATTATGTCATTACCCGGTATGTTGTTCACTCATAAAAGGGTGTATAACATGGTTTTCCTGGGCCGTAATTTTGTGTAGTCCTACGGTGTTCATTAGACACTAAACCCAAAAAACCTTTAAAACCTATAAAACTGAAAAACCTTTAAAAACCTTTTAAAAAACCTTAAAAAACCTACAGTTTTTCTTTTAAAAAAACCTAGTTTTTTTCCAGCCCTGGTCTTCGGCATGATGGACAGGTCGGTCTAACTGCAACAGAGTAGGCCGACGTATTCCACTGTAGGCCTAACGGTATGACAGTGAAATATATGGTTGAGCGTACTTGAAAAGCTTCGACACCGACAAGTTGACAACCTACAGTAAACCTAAGTAGGAAAACATTTTACATTTTCAAACGTTGGCTTTAAATGGAGGGAGCTGAATAGTGGATGCGTTTTACAGGAGAAAATCTGCAATAGGTAAACTTATCTTGTCGCATCGTGCGGTTTACCTGCGACCTTGCGGACATTTTGTTACCCGGCATGCTTTGTACTGTCTGTACCGGTATGTTTTCGTCTCTCTGTGTGGGCCATGCTAAATGTCAACAAGAAGCCCAGTTGTCGCTGGGATAGCCGACCGTACTGGTTGTCAGTGACATTCAAGGTCATTCAATGTCGATGATTTTCATGTAATCTCAAAGGGCGTGTGGTACTTCCTATTAAATATTAATAGTAACCTTGACCTAGGGGTCTATCTCATAAAGTTTTCGAGATACGGCCACTTACAGCTTGAAACTTTCCATTAACAATTGCGGTCAAACAGCTGCAGATAGAGATATGGTTACTATTGACAGCCTATAGAAAGTTGCCAGCGCCATATCCGATGGTGCCATCGTCGACCTTCTACGATAAGTAAATTCCATCAATAAAATCAATAAAATCAATAAATTTCATCTATGATAATTTGTCGGCCCAAACAGCAGGTCTTGCAGCAGTTTGTCTACCAGGTGAAGTTTAGGAATGTTTGCAAAGTCAAAAAGCGACTGGTAGAGCCTGGATTGGTCTGGAGCAGAACATTATCGATACTGCTGCGAATGAATGGAGAAATTTTTTTCTCCTTGCCTGTGTTCACATAGTGGGCCAACACTTCAACCAATTTTACTGCAAGCAGTTGAAAAATGGACAACTGAATGAAATGTCAGCCACAGTGTCAGAAATGTGAACAAAATGTGTTTTACGCGTTATGTTAATTAAGCAATCACATCGCATTGGATAAAAAAGTGATATTTCGCTGGTTGTGCTCTCCCCAGGTAGCGCAGAAACAAACGTTGGGTGAAATGGGAAACTGAATGGTCATTTGATGGCAAGTTGTGTCAAGAATATTTGTATCAAAAATTATCAAAATCTGATGATCGGTTTTCAAGTTACAGTCGAAAATGTCGGGGATACTTTTTTGAGACACCGTGTAGACAGACAGACGACAACTCGTACTATAAGCTCGATCGTTACTTAAGTACGGCCGGCTAAAAATAAATGATGATTATTTTTAGAAATAGGCTGCGAAGAGATTCGGCGCACCGTCGTCCTAGGCAATGAATGACAGCACTGACGATTGACTGAGTGATGAGTTATGACGTGATATTAGTACCTTTATTAACATAACAACGAAACGACCACCGAAGAGCGAAGGCCCGTACGTAGGCCTACGTGGGCGTATTAACTTGTACCGGTACTTCACGCGCAGACAAACCATATAATTTGTGTTGTATTCATTGGAAGGTGTATAGGCCTACAATGACACAGGTGTAGCAAAGATGACTAACTGCAGCTGACTGTTCCATGCTTGGGATGCCAATGCCACTGATCGCCGACTGAGTATAACGTACGTACGTAGCCCACACGGCGCTTAGACCTACCCAATCACTCGTCGAATACTATAACTTTGAACTTTCTGTTAAATTTATGCCAAGTATGCACAGACTGCAGAAGTGCAGGTTAGGCTATAGAGTAATCGATGGATTAACATAATTATTCTAATTTCAAAATAAGGGTTGCCGCAGAAACGCTATAGTACCGTAATTTTGTCTCAACTTGACTGATTCTTTTTTAAGCATTTTACCAGCACTAAGCTATTGCATGGTCGGGTTACAATAGTAGCCTATACGATAGGCCTCCATTGCCTAGGAATACAGAGAATTAGCACGCTAGTAGGATAACAGGTTACAATGCCAATGCGTGATAAACGAGCTGTAAATGGCAGTAATCGCAGCAGCTAGACTTCGAATAGCACGGCCTTGTATTGCCGTTATAATAGCTGCTATAATACTGCATAAACGCGCGTTATCAGAGCGAGGCAACGACCATTCGGCACGGCAGTCTATAGGTAGTCTATAGGTACCGTAGGCCTATAGCATGGTACGTGTAGGCCTATCTATGATACGCACTCGGAGTGAGTGGGACTGACCTGGCGCTGCTATTACATGGCGTGCCATGATGCCTCAGGGGTCAACTCATAGCACTGAAAACTTCACATTATATCGGTCCACCAAAACTCCCAAATACCTCAATTTCGCCCACAGATCCGCGTTCAGTTAGTGACAACTGCAACTGTGACAACTGCGACAACAAATCCCAAGTCGTGTAACAAAATTAAACTGAATCAAAGTCATTAAACCCAACGCCTACAACAAAATAATGCAAATCTTCGCTTGACACATGGCGGCTTGTTGAACGACGCATTTACCAATAAGTGTGCAAGAAACAGAAATAGAAGAGTTTGGACTTTAACTCTTTAGCCATCCGCAGTTCTTCAAACTGCTTTGGACTCGGTCTAATCCTCGTACCACCTGTGCATGGCGGATCGCTTTCCGCAATACTCTCACCTCTGAGCGTCAGATGCAGTCTCTGCTGAAACACTCACTGAACTCTCTCCCCGTAACTCATGCTGCAACAAGCAGCAACGGCGCAATTTTTACCTCGACTTCACAACGCCTGCTCATACAAGTTAGTCAGCAATCATCATGTTCTTGCCGTCGCTTGAACGCACACCCGATATAATTATTTACATATTCATTACATAGTATTTTGCCATTACGTCACCGTGTGCGTGCAGTCCTTTCACTCCTTATGCCTGTCTGTCCGTTCGTCTGTCGGTTTAACTCTCTGTGACTCCGTGTTTTGACGCCAGGAAATTTGTAGCAAGAGCTATAGGTTTTTGTTCCTCATGAACAAACTATATGTTACGATACTCTCAATTCATTACGTAAGTCTAATAAGTTTAAAATTAGATTAATATATGTCTTAAAATAATAGCAGTTGAAATATTTAATAACTCTAAACGCTTTGTGATATTTTTTTATTTTAAAAACTGTTTGTTTTAAATAAAGGCTGTACGGTTCTTGTGAAAATGACGGTACTGAGAAGTGGTACTAATGAAATAAAAGCGTATCTTGTACTGAGATTTATTTGTACTGTCACGCAGATTATTCTTGATGACTAAAATTTAATGAACATAAAAAGTGCTCTAATACATAATCAAAACAATTGATTTAATCAGTTAGTACATTTAGCAAACGGAGGGTTATCTTTTAATTCAACGATTTAAAAGTTTTAAATTTTTCCTAAAGGAGTGTGCAAAGCGACAGAACTTAACTAAACGGAACTGCCAGTTCGCGTTGCGCAAGAAGCGCATTGCACTCAATGGCTCAAAGCATTCATCAAGTGCAATCGGCTGATTGCAGCGGCGTGTGTCCGCTCGCTATCGCCGTCAGCGGACGGCCGTATAAGAAGGCGACATGATGGTATATAGCTCATGCCAATCAACTCCCATGCATTTCCGAGATTGTAAGCAGCGGTATAATAAGTACCGGTCCTTATAGCATTTACTTTCTATTTTACCCATGCACATTACATTTCACTGCCACTGCATGGGTTGGACTTTGGAGTCTCGAGCTCCTGGCAAATATACCAGCGATGTCTCGAGACCGATAACTTAGTTTTGAGCTTGAGACTTGTTCCTGGTCTTTTGGTCGCGATCTCGGTCTTAAGTATCGCTGATCATGGGGGGAGTACATCCAGTTCCAGTTTTTAACATAAGACTCTTACTGACTGAACTGCTAAATGACTACTTATGTGTATCAGTTTAATGAAGATAGCATTGTTCAGTTGAGTTCAAGTCTTCGTCGTTTTTTTTTCTTAATGTGGTCTCTCCAGTCTTAAGAGCGTTGGTCTTAGGTTTTAGTCTCGATTGACAATATAGGCTACACCCCATAGATGTAATAAACGTTCTTTACGTTTTTTATTCCTGCCACGTTTTTAACGTTTTTAATGGTTCTCAATTATTTTCTGAACGTTTTTATTTAAAAAACGTTTAATTTAAAATTTTATCAAGAACGTCGAATAGCACTTTTGAAACTTTCAGAAGTGCTTTTTGACGTTCTTAATGGTCGAAACCAGAGAAAGGAATTAACAGGCCATAGGCAATGATAGGCCTACTGGTAGTAGTTTACTTAGTAATGATACAGAGAGATCACACGGTTGAGTTTAAAGTACTGAATATCGTTTTCTCTTTCTAGTTCCAGCTATAGGGCCTACTGCACTTAGTCTTACAGCATTAGGCATTAGGCAAGAGGTTGAACTAGTTAGAGCTAACGTTTTTCTATTTAACGTTCTACAATGTATTTTTAATTCTTGCCACTTTTTACGTTTTTGACGTTTTAAAAAAAATTCATAGAATTTACATCTGTGATACAACTAGTCCTGAGTATTGCACGACAACTCTCCTGCCGCGCCTGGTGCCCCATCAATCAACGTGTGTATTAGCCAGCAGATATAATCAGAGAAAATGATAGCTATAGCGACCCCAGATTATCGTCGCGATCGATAGAACCCCTGTTGGCGGCGTGCGTGCGTGAGTGCTTGTCTACGGCTGCAGCTGCTGCAAGAAGAAGAAGCATCCACTCGTGCTGCTGCTGCTGCTGATGCCTTCCCTGCTAGTACTAGACTACTAGCCTTGCTGCGGACTGCGGAGTGGAGCATCATTCCCTAGCCCCACGGACTTAGCCACGCCGCCGATCCACCGATCCACGGCCGCCCGCCAGCCCACGGGCCGTAAATGGCCGATCGTTTTTGCACGGTCGGAGGCGGCCACCAGCGCTGCATGCGCTCCGCCGCTACACTCACCGTAGCCCGATTTACCAGAGCAGGCAATGGCATATACTGCAACGTACAGCGTACAGTACACGGTGCAGGCACTGCAGGCTGCTGCACGCGTTGTACAGAGCAGACGAGAGAAAGCATTCACAGCAGACTACCGGCCGGCGAATGTCGATGTATGATTACTCCGTCGTGAAGCATGGCGTTGTTGTAAGCGTTATGAGTGACGTTCGTACCTTTGCCTGCTGCTGCATGTTGTGACTACAGAGAGACAGTGAGCGTAGCGTAGGTAACGTAGGTAGGCTGTATGCCACTGGCATTGTGAGTATGTTTTACCTGGGCCGCCGCTGAACGACGCGTCATAGCTCGTTTACCGGTGCACTGTTGCTCTCTCAGTGTGCCGCGGCGTTATACGCCCGAGCGCCGCCGCCGACTGACTGCTCGCCGCTGTTTACTGATTTCTTCGACGTAATAGTCGCTCATCGTCGTCTGGGTCGTCAACGTCAAAGTCAGGAGAATTGCGTGAGGATATATTTTATCTGAACTGTGGAGTTACGACTTGAATTGAATTTGGATGTACGGACGGAGAATCTCGATGCTGAAGTTATCCTAGCACGAACTCTGCAACAAGGTAGGCCTACAGTGGACGTAAAAATCGGCGTAGGCTTAAAATGTATTCTCCGTCTGAAACAGATAGGCCTAGTTATGGCTAATTCACACCTACGACGTCGACGCCGACGCGACTGAACAGTTGAGTTGACTGGTTTTGACTTGAGTCTCGTCGGCGTCGTAGGTGTGAATTGGCCATTAAGTGCTCAGCTTGATGTTTTTTTTCTTCGTAAGTCATATTACACATATAGTTAGGTTTATTTTATTTATCGTTACGGCCCTGCAATTTCTACTTTTCACGAGTCTATTCGAGCAGTGGAGCGAGTTTAGTGCTGAGACGAGAAAACGTTCGCGGCAATATGATCGCAGGTAAGCGTATGTCATCTCAGTTTAAATGTTACCGTAACCAGGTAATTTCATCTTAGAGCCGAACACGGCAAAATAGTCGGCTGGACTGTACAACGGCGGGAGGCTGCATGAGCCCAAAGCGTCATGGTATTGTAGCTTATCTTCAGTCATAGTTTAGCACAGCGCATCTTATTATGCTGCCGTCGGATGGGCGCATTACGACCTTTTTCCGTCTGTCCGTCTGGCTCAGACGAGCTTTTAAAGTCCTAACTCGAAAAGGAAAAGTTGTAGAAAAACAAAATTGTTGCGAACGGCGGTAAAACCGGTGCACCACTATTCAGTTTAAAAGGTCAAATGTTTAGGTTACTGGACGCCAGAAACCTCAAACCTCAAAGAGAGTTACGTATAGGCCTAGGCCCTATTTATAGCCTGCAGTGTCTTCTTATGTGTGGCGGATCACGCGCGCGGGCGGCCGGATCAGGAGTGCCAGTCAGGTGGCTCAAGCGCCGGCTGAAAACAAGGCCTTTAAGCCTCTAAGTCATCTTTGTCTCTATCAAGTCAGTTAAAAAAACAGTTTTTACCCTTGACATTCTGCCGTACTACAGCCGGAAAACGGGCATTTCTGATGTACAACCTGTAGAACGAGCTTTCGCAAGACATAACTTCGGTTTTCCGGCAACGTCTCAAGGCTTTTCCGTTCAGTAAAGTTCTTCCCGAGCAATAAGGCTCTATATCGGGCGGCAATGATCTACGTTTCCTTAGCTTTCAGACAGACACCAGTTTACGCTGCGAGACCACAGATACGGGGCTAGTGCATCACGCGGTGTGCCTGTTTACGTCCCAGCTTTCGCTGCTACTCATGTATATTGCGCTTGCCCACGGAGGGATGGCCAGGCTGAGTTGACCTGGTTAGCTGGTTACATACGGAGATGGTTCAAACTTCAACCCTCTGCCGATGGTAACCCATTCAAGTACTAACTTTGCCTGCAGGCGTTGAGTAACTTCGTTGATGCGACTAATCACGTTATACTAACTAAGGCAAACCACCATCTTATTTAAGTCACATTAATCATGTATATGATGCACTGTTCTTGTGCGTTTAGTGACTAGAGTATCTGTGATCGTGTTGTGAGTGGTGGTCGTGGTGGGCGTGATGAGGCCGAGGAGGCGGCCGTCAGGCGGAGTGCTGGTGGCAGTGATCCTGGTCCTGGCGCTGTCCGCGTGCTCAGTGGATGGACAGCGCGCCAGGCAGCGCGTCCACGGCGTCGTCAGAGGCAGCTCGCGGCGTGAGGTCTACCGGACGTCGTACACGAGGGAGAGAGCGCGAGCTAGGCATGACGAGCTTGTACCGGAAGTTATCAACATCAACATCGAGAAAGAGGAACAGACACGTATGTATCATGTATAACAGATTTTATGATCTCGTCGTTGTCGTATAAGTCGCATTATGGGGGACAGTTCACTGGTCCTAAGGGGCACTAGTCCGAACAGCGCGAGGGTTAGCAGTTAGGGATAGGCTTATGGTTATGGTTAGCCTAGTGATAGGGTTAGATTAAGGAATAAGAATAAATTGCATTTTTGGGCCTTTGGCTATGGTGGACTTTGGCTACGGTGGCCTCTAGCTATGGCGGAACGGAATCTGACTAAATTCGTACTAATGCTTCTTCGAACTAGTGTCCAGTCTCCCCATTACGCTGTTTGCCTGTTTATCTCTCCGTCCGTCTGGTAGGCTAGGAGCTTCCAATTCAAAAACTAAAAAGTGCAGAAAATCCGAAGTTTCTGCGAACGTTTCCTGCTATGTATAATTTGCCGTAAACACTCGAGGCACTCAGCAACTGGACGAACAGCCGCATATCATGTCGGCACTCGACGGCGACATCTTTTCTGGTTTTATGAACAAATCTGATAGCCGTGGCGGACATTTATGATGTATCACTCGTGAAGCCACTGTGGCAGCATGGCTGTCGGCTTAGGTTACTGCATGGCTTGGGTGAATTGCATAGGATGCTATCTGCAATATAGAAACCAGCCCGCGGGCCGAAAATAAACCCGGCCATGCTACAGAATTGCCTAAAGCACGGTTCGGCTGATGGATTCTCATCATTGTTTGAGGCTAGGTCGCATTACCATAAACAGATTCTTTCTATTTAGGACCTTACTTTTTAGCATAGACTACGAGCAGTATTAATCCGGCAACGCATACGCCTAATAATGATGTTTCATTCATTTATTTATTCATTCAAATGCGTCTTTTTGACGAATACACGTTGAATGAATTGGGTCTTTTCCTACCCGCAAGCCGCCCATGCATCACACGCCGGTCTGGTATGAGCTAGCCAGCCGATGACGTTTGTTTCCGCGCATCGTGACCCCGCGCGTCTGTGGCGCATGCGTCTACACGCTGCGTTCACTACGCGATCAAACCTAAACCAGCAGCTCCACATCTGTCGCGCACTCATCATCACTGCTTTACTCACCCTAGTGCCACGGCCCTCGGTATTTAGTGCCCGCCTGTAGGCCTGGTGCAGCATTCCGTGAACAGCTCACAGCGCCCGGCACGGCTGCGTGCTGCTCTTCCTGTCTGCTGCTTACCTGGCACTGGCGTCGCATTGGATTGAGAACCAGTTAGCACGGAGCAAAATCCAGCGGTGATTAGTGGCGCACATCACCTCTAAATTTTGAGCTGTCGGAAAATTGTCGGAAAATCTTTTTGCGGAAATTGTTAGTCCGTTTGGGGACGAAAAATTCGCATTTTGGGGCAGCATTGAAATTTTTGAGCACCTAAAATCTCTTCTGTCGAAAAGTCGCAACTTCCTGTCCCGTTTACTTTTTAACTCACGACGCCTTATAAGATGAGTTGAGTTGAGTTGGTCGCTATGAACAAGGCCTGCCTGCAGTGTTGTCAGCACTCAGCGGTGGCTTCGGTCAATTAAACTCAGCAAAAGCGTCACATCTACCCTTAGCCACACAAAGGAAAACCTCGCATTCTCAATGGAAAAGTCTGGGAAAGTGTCTTTGAAAGACGGGGAGAAACTGCTTGTTTTATGCGGAATCGCTCTTGCAGCGCAAGCAATTCTGCCTGCATTACTCCGTAGCGTGGGCTGTCTGTCTGTTGTCTGTCACATTCGTGCACCATGCTTAAACCGTTCGTCTGATTTGTGTGCCATTTTGTGTCGAATGACACACTGTGTTAAATGGGGGTTTCTGACCCCTTCGGGAAAGAGGATATTTGTGGCATATTGCAAACTGCAGTCAACCCTCCCCTCCCCAGTTCTGTGCTGCCACTGACCTTAACTACGTATCAGATAGGCTCATTGGTGACTGAATGGTCGTCATAGCGCGAAGGCCTTTGACTATAATATCACGCTTCGGCAGCGTTTACTGACAGTAGCAAGTTGGCATGTTAACACTAGTTGCCGATCAGCTGCCATTCAGCCACACCGTTCACCGTTGCACGTCAATTATACAGCGACGTTTAAAATACCGCCGCCGGCATAGGAATGTCAGTCGGCCAATAAAAAAACGCCTGGCAAAAACAGCGCGCCTTCGGTGTAATAGCATGGAATATACACGTCGCCGGTTACTGTATAGCTGACAACTGTCACTGTTAGTATCTGTTTAACCACAGACCACAGTTACACTAGAATCAGTCGAAAGTGGCCGGTACAAGATTTCAACAAAAGAAGAGCGAATTACAATACAATACAATACAATTTAAGTGAAAAATGCTTGTGACTCTGCAGTCAGTTTACAGTCAGGTGGCTCATCTACGGGAAATAGGCAGAAAACAGAATGAGTCTTGAGTTTAGCTTTAACTGTTCACAGACACTGTGAAGACGTCGGTCGCCGATCGTGGACAGACGTATCATAGGTACAGCCAGTGCTGAGGTCGATGACGAGCGCAGGCGTTGTCGACCAGGAGGTCCAGCGACAGGCTGCAGAGCGTCAGCCAGGTATGTAGGCCGGCGCAAGTCCATGGACACACTGGTGGTAACACCAGCCTGGGTTAGGGTCCCGAATCTGAGAAGGATCTCCCCGAAGTTGCAACAGGTTTCTCGTCTGATAGTGGAGAGAACGCTCATCAGCTTTATCATCATCACGAGCATACGTGTCCCAGACTGCAGCATCTTCAAAGCGTTTCTGTGCAGCCTGGGCGCTGAATCACACAACGTCAGGGACTGGCCTCATCTATCTAACAGTTCAATTCAGTTCACTTCAGCTGGCGACAGAAACAAGATGTTGATGACAAGTCAGGAACAAACGTTGGTAATAAGTTGCCTTAAATGGGGACATTTCTGAAATTCTGGGAAGGCGAGGTCGTGCTGCGGGCATGATTACATGTCATGGACTGCGTCGTCGGCATGTATAAGCACAGTCCAGTACCGGTAGCTGTGTTTGTATACATGGCAAGCTGAACTGTCGTTTGAGAGATAACGGTATCGTGGAGCTTGCATGTCGTACTGTATCGCTGGGATGTAGAATATATACGGTGTAAGCGTATACAGTGTTTCGAGGGAGGGATAGGGGAGGGGAGAAATCTAGCACAGAAATGCGTAAGGTAGGCTATATACGGTAACACTGCACTGATAGATACGGCAATGTTGCGTTGTACGAATTGGCTGGCGAAACGAGTTGTGGCAAACGGTATAACAAGGGATGTCAAGCGGCCATATTTGCTGCCAAGAAATGGTCGCTTATGTTTTTAACTTTTTGTGCATCTTGGTTTCTTTTTGTAAATTCTAAATTTACTGCTTTAACATCTATGGTATGGTTGTTGTGTAGACGAGTGGGGCGACAGTCGGACGCGCTATCTGACGTTCGACGGTGAGAACTGGGTCATGTACGACCTGAGTTTGCTGCCGGAGAGCTACCAACGTGTCAACACCATCGAGCGCGTCCAGTTCACCTTCCAGACCAACGGACCTGACGGTCTCATCTGGTTTTCTGGCAACGCACGGGATAACCTTCAACTGTCCTTGAGGGTGCGTTGGCGCTGGACCCTTTCCCGAGACAGATTTGCATGTTCAGAACTGAGGGCTTGGTCAAAAGACTTCGGGGGGGGGGGG